>Ga0164315_10003267_pt1 | contig 12560 bp, 11 predicted proteins | sample GuaBasSedimGuay6_FD_113737 | JGI IMG/M metagenome (GOLD analysis project Ga0164315, IMG submission 113737) | Subseafloor sediment microbial communities from Guaymas Basin, Gulf of California, Mexico - Guay6, Core 4569-2, 0-3 cm | ecosystem: Environmental > Aquatic > Marine > Hydrothermal vents... | reverse complement strand
ATCGGTATGAATGATGAGTATGTTCTCTCAATTGATGAAAGTAATATGTTGTCAGCCTTTGCCGATGGATTGTCTCTTTATCGACAGCAGAAGTTTGTTGAAGCTGTGCCTGCATTTGAACGAGGCTTGAAGGCTGTTTCTGGAGATGGTCCCTGTGAAACTTATATTAAAAGGTGTCAGAAGTTTGCAAAAGATCCTCCAGGTAAAGATTGGGACGGAGTTTACAGGCTTACTTCAAAATAAGGGTTTTGTTTTTTTTGAAATTTGTTCTTTTTGAAATTTGTTAATAGATGTTGTATTTGTGATCTTGGAAACGTGATATTGGAGGTCGTTATGAGAAAGAACTCTGCTTATTCCAGAAAAAGTTCTTTTCTTTTGGTAATGTTATGTATTTTTTGTGTTGCAGTTGTTGCACCTTCTGTTTGCAGGGGCCGTCGATCAAGAGATAGTAAACAGATGTTCGTAGCTTCAGAAAAACTATATTTGTTAAATCTTCCATCAGCTCGGGGTACTTCAGTCCCCGGAATCGTTTTATGGAAAGGTGATGCTGTGCAAGTTTTAGTTGAAAAGGGCTTGTGGGTAAAAATATCTCCTGAAAATAACAAAGCTCAAGGATGGGTGAGAGTCTTTACTCTTATGGAGGTTGCAGATAAAAATCATAAGCGCAGGAAAACAGAACACAGGAAAACCAGTAAGGCAAATGTTGGTAATTTCTTTTTTGGTGAAAAAGACACATCAGAGTATTCTTCTGCGGCAGCTGCCAGAGGTATCAGTGCTTTTGGAAGAGTTATGCGTGAACACGGCGGTGTCTCTGCTGTAGATACTGATTTAGCTGATAAGGTTACTGAATACTCCATATCTAAATATCCTCCAGGTTCTATGCGTAAGGTTGATATGAAGAAACAGGTAGAGGCTTTCCTCAAAGACGGTGGCCTTGGCATATATATGGAAGATAATTAGGAGGTGTTTGTAATGAATTTATATAAATCAAATGACAATAAATCAGATATAAGTAAATTTAGTAGAAGTAGATTAAATGTGTCCTTAGTTCTACCAGTTGTTCTCATTGCTTTTTTGACATCAACATTCTTGTCTCCATCAGTTTATGCAGGCTTTGGTGGTTTTATGAAGAATATTCAGAAAAACCTCGAAAAGAGTACAAACTCTTCCTCCAGTAAATCTACTTATAATAGTTCAACAAGGCAGGCTAAACCGGCAACTGCTGATGAAGAAGCTTTTTTCCGTATGTTTAGATCATTAATGGAAGATCGTCCTGAAAGAACTAATGTTGAAGATGAAGTTGGCTACGGTGATACGATTACAGCTAAGATGATAGGTTTTTATGGCAGCCAGTTATTAGATATGAATAAATATGCCAGTGTGTGGAAGTATTGTAATCTTATTGCTCAGTCTTTAGGTAAAACAAATGTAATGAGACCAAAATTGTCAGTTGATTCTACTTATACAAGTAACAGAATAAAAAATGCCAATGAGGAAGATAAAAATTTGTTTTCTAATATCGGTTACCACGTCGGTATTATAAAAAATAATGATATTGGTGCAGTGTCTGCTCCTGGTGGGTACATACTTATTACTACCGGCTTGTTAAAAGCCTGTCGTTGCGAGGCAGAACTTGCCGGTGTTTTAGCTCATGAAATTGCTCATATTTCTAGATCTCATGGTTTGTCTATATTACGAAAGAAGATGAAAAAAGGAATGCCTACAGCCTTTTTGAAGGCTGCTTCCGGTGGTGATAGTGATATGTTGTCATCAGCGATAGGTGCTCTTACCGGTTACACAACGTTTGCCTATGGTCGTGGAGAAGAGTTTGAAGCAGACAGATATGGTGCTCAGATAATGTATCGGACAGGTTATAATCCTCATGCCTTTGTTGATTTTGTTTCTTCTTTGAAAAGTGGCAAAAGTAAGGCTTACAAAAGTCATCCATCAAGTCGCGACAGGGCAAACAGATTGAATGTTTACGTAAAGTCTAAATGTCCAGGTGGAGAAAACTTACCTGTTTTGCAAAAACGTTATGACAGAGAAGTAAGGCAAAAGTTGTTTCGAAGGTAATAGATAACGAAGGGTAAATTTTTAAAAATGAAACGAAAAATGCCTGAATTGCTTGCCCCTGCAGCAGATGAATCAATGATTACAGCAGCCTCACAAGGTGGTGCTGATGCAGTTTACTTTGGTGTCTCATCTTTAAACATGAGGCAAGGGGCTCGAAATTTTCATGTAGATAATTTGAAACAACTTGTTGAAAGATGTCACGAACTTGACTTACTTGCCTATTTGACAGTTAACACAATCGTCTATGACAGTGAAATAGACCAAATGAATTCAATCCTCGACAAGGCCGCTGAGGCAAAAGTTGATTCTTTAATTTGTTGGGATCCGGCAGTTGTAACAGCAGCAGGTGAAAGAGGTTTAAATATTCATCTTTCTACACAGGCTTCTGTTTCAAATACTGCATCTGCAAAATTCTGGAAAGAAAAAGGTGTTAGTCGTGTTATTTTAGCGAGAGAATTGTCTCTGGAACAGATTGCTGTTATAAAACGCGATTCAGGTGTTGAAGTTGAATCATTTATTCATGGTGCGCTTTGTGTGGCATTGTCAGGTCGTTGTATGATGTCTCATTATCACACAGGTCGTTCGGGCAGTCGTGGTGAATGTGTTCAGCCTTGTCGTCGTGAGTATGAAGTTCGGGATGTTGAAACAGGTGATATGTATCGTGTAGGTAATCATTATGTAATGTCGCCACGGGATCTTTCTACCTTGCCTTTTATTGATAAATTGATGGATTGTGGCATTGATTGTTTTAAGATTGAAGGCCGCAATAGAAGCCCTGAATATGTAAAGACAGTTACTAAGTGTTATAGAATTGCAATGGAAGCTGCCGTTGAAGATAAATTAGATCAAGAGCTTATAGATAGGTTGAAGGCCAGATTAGTCAGAGTCTATAGCAGGGGTTTTTCAGACGGGTTTTATTTTGGACTTCCTGCCGGGGATTCGTGGGCAGGAAACACTGGTTCTTCAGCAACTCACAAGAAGGTTTATGTAGGTTTGGTTAAAAAATTCTACAAAAAAGTGATGGCTGCTGAAGTTCTACTTCAAAATCGTGATTTGGCTGTAGGTGAACAAATAATGGCTATTGGCCCTACTACAGGGGTTATAAATCATACAGTAAAAGAGATTCAGATTGACCATAATTCAGTAGAGACAGCCAAAAAAGGTAGTTTTATCGCTCTAAAAACTGATGAAATATGGCGTAGAGGAGATAAGCTTTACATTCTTGTTCCTGTCGTCCCGTTGGCTGAAGAGGTAGATCAGGCAGAGTAGACACGGCAGGTAATGCTTTACTTAATCCGGTTACCGGTTTTTTGTTTAATATTTTTGGAAAAGAAATGGTGTCTTCTGTGAAGCCTTGGATTAAGAGATGCCTTCGTGATGAGACTAATTTTACTGGTGGTGCAGCATTTTTCAATGTTCCAAATGATGCTGATGATTCAAGTGTAGCAATATCTACAAGATATCTTCACAGCCTTCGCAATGGAAGAAAGCTTTCCTCAGATGATTTGGAAGTATTAAGATTATTTTGCTTATATAGAGATCTGAACAGAGTTATGGAGGATGGTAGAGATTCTTATAAAGGTAAAGATTCGGGGGCTTTTTTAACATGGCTCAAAGATGAGAACCAGCCAACCTTTACCACTCCAAATACTGGAGTTATTCCTCTTGGGGTCAACAATGTTGACGCTGTAGTTAATGCCAATGTTCTTTTCAGCTTCATTTTGGGAGTTGGCTCAGTGGCGGTCTAAACCTTATACTGTTGCCATGGTTATGGAGGCTTTAATCAAGTATAGATTAGAGTATCATAAACTTGATTGTACAATTGCCGACAGCCCAAGGCTTTCTCTTGATTATAATCCTGAAAATGTTAGAAGCTGGTCATTGAATGAGGTTCATAACTAGCTTAATATTGCAAAATAAGGTTACTAACCAGTCCAATGTAATTAAGCTTTGTTTGCTTTCTTCTAGTTTATCTGCTTTCTTTCTTTTAGCCAAAAAGTTCGTGTATAGCTTCTACCCGTTCTTTTGGTCCATTATGTTGTCCACAAACGGCATCAATTTTGTCAAAACGAATTTTTGAGCCCATTTGGTTGGCAATTTGAATAGCAAGTCCCGGTCTTGCATTTAGTTCAAGGATCATAGGCCCTTCATTTAAATCAAGAACAACATCTGCACCAAGATATCCAAGACCAGTCATATCATAACAGCAAGCTGAAAGATGTAGTATATCATCCCAGTAAGGAACTTGCAGTTCTGAAAGCACTGCTTGAGTATCCGGGTGTTTATGAATTGTTCTGTTAAATTGAACTGCTCCTACAGATTTACCTGTTAGGATGTCGATTCCTGCGCCTACTGCACCTTGGTGAAGGTTAGCTTTTCCATCACTATTACTGGTTGATAATCTCATCATTGCAAGTGCAGGATATCCTCGATAGACAATTACCCGAACATCAGGTACACCTTCAAAGCTGAATTGATCAAACACAGGATTAAAAGCAATTAGGTTTTCAACCATAGCAACATCATTTTTACCGCCAAGTGAATATAATCCACTCAATATATTGGATATGTGTCGTTTAACATCAATAGTGGTAACTTCTTTACCATTAGGTTTATAAAAGCGACCTTCTTTTATTGAAGTGATTACGAGAATACCTTTTCCACCGCTACCTTGTGCAGGTTTTATGACAAATCCATCAACACCTTCTATAAGCTCTTGAAATTTATCAGTTTCTGCTACGAAATCAATAGAACCGAGTAATTTCGGAACCTTAATATTGTTCTCTATGGCTATTCTTTTAGTCTCGAGTTTATTGTCAACGAGAGGGTATTTACTTCTGTCGTTATGTTTACCTATGTAATCAATGTTACGACTATTCATCCCCAGTATACCGAGTTCTTTTAGTCTTGAAGGAGATACAAACATTTATTTCTCCTTCTTTTTGGATTTAGTTGATTTTTTCTTGGTTTTTCCTTTTTTTACATCTTTCTCTATTTCTTCTGCTTCTTCTTGTTCTTTTGCTTTTTTTGCCTTTTTTGCTTTTTTTGCTGGTTTTGTTACATTTTTATTAGATGCAGTTGCAGTAGTTTCTTTAGTTACTGTAGTTGTTTCTTTCGCTTGAGTCTTTGTTGGATCGAGAGCGGTTTCAGATAAAGAAGCGAATCGGTACAGCTCACTTAGTCTGTAGCCATTATATCTACCCATAACAATAATAATTCCTAAGACTGCAAGCAATACTTCTGGAAAGTTAAAAGTAATGAATCCAAGGGTTTTACTGCTTAGCAAAAAATAGGTGAGAATTGCAACCAGTATAGATCCACCACCTTGTTCAAATACATTTTTAGGACCTTCTTCTTCCCATAACACAGACATTCTTTCAATTGTCCAGGCAAGTATTATCATAGGAAAAAACGTAATCCCTGTGTCTGCCAGAACATTCATTTTATGAGTTAATATAGCTACTGAAGCCATAATTCCTATGACAATGACAATTCCTGCTGAAATTCTTGCAACAAGAAGAAGGTTAAGGTAGGAAAGATAGGAACGAACAATGAGACCAATACCTACTATAACAAGAAAGAGAATAATTCCAGGAATTAATTTAGTTTGAAGAAAGGCCATTGCAAGAAGAATTGGCATGAATGTTCCTGAAGTTTTCAGTCCTATAAATACTCTCATAAACACAACGACAAGTGCTCCAAATGGTACAATGAGGAGTCTCTTAAAGGCATTTTGCGATTCTGTAGGAAGAACAAAAAGAGAAAAATCAAGCATCATTGTTTTCTTCGGATCGTTAGTATCAATAGCTGCTTTTCTGGCACTTATAACAGATTTTTTTACAGAAAATCTGACACGTGAATTTTTTGCTCCTTGAGCTTCTAAAAGTGCGTGACCTCCTCGATACCAGATAAACATGTTGGCAGGTTTTCGTATTCTTCCTTTTTCAAGATCAAAAAGATACCATCGTCCACGACCGTAGACTTCAAGGTATGATTTGAGTCTACGGTTTTTAAGCCCGTCTTCAAGTGTAATCGTTCCAACACGACGGCCATGGTAGTTTTCTTTTGTCAGCAGGTTGATGTAAAGGTCTCTCAACGAATATACTGATTTGCCGAGGGCTTTTAGTATAAGATTAACATCTTGTTTGGGCTCGGCTTTGCTGAATTCATCAATCATCAAAGATGCAAAACTTATAGAATCGGCAGATTCTGCCCTTATTCTTTTTAAAAAAGATATTAGTGATGGCATTTCATATACTTTAGCAGGAAGGCTGATTTTTACATAAGGATCGTTGACTGGTTCATCGTGCATTCCAGGGTATGCAGTTGTTCCAGCTTTTTCAAGTAAATTTACTTTGTAGTAAAGGGTTTGCTCATCAGTAATAGATTTTTTAGTCCATTCTCCTCTTTTTGTACCTTCATCAGATGATTCTGTAAAGACGTAATCTGTAGAACTGGAAATTCCTGAATTAATATCCAGATCTCTTTGTTCTTGAGGAAGAGCAAGGGAAATAATCGTACTATTATCAGATTTAATTGGTGAGAAGGTAATTTTGGCTTCAACATTCCACGCTAAAGAACGTTCACTTGCTGTAAGGGGGAAGTTTAGATATTTTACCTTATAGGTTATGAGCCCTAATGACAGAAGGATAAGAAAAAGGGAAAAAATGTAAATTTGATATTTTGAACTCATTATTTTACTGCTTTCTTGTTATTGTTTTCAGGGAGCCCTTCAACAAATTTATAGGAAACATCAACCATTGCTCTATCTTTAAGGAAATTACGTCCAATAAGAATAGGGAATTCAAAGTCACTTCTATCTGCAAGAGTAACTTCTGTTATTTCAGAAACGGAACCAATGGTAAGAGTTAGTTTTACGCAGTATCTTGTTAGAGGATCTTTGCCATGTTGTTTAATGCTTACAGTTCGTACAACAGGTAGTTCGATATTTGCTCCGCCAATTGTAAATTTCACCCATTTTTTCCCATCTCTTTCTATAACAGTTTCATTTTCAGCATTAATGGAGGTTGTTGTTGCTCCTGTGTCAATTCGTGCTTTTAATGTAATATTATATTTAGGAATGGTTACGTGTTCAGCTTCTCCAAATATGGCTTTCCCTGTATTGGATAAATCTTCGGGCACATGTACTCCCATTTCTGTACTAAGTACTGGTTTTGGCATAAGATCCTCTGCACTAACTGTAGAATTGGAGAATGTTAAAGTTATAATTAACAACGTTAATAGGCATGCTCTAGTTTTTTTCATGTGTTTCCCTTGAGTTTTAAGAATTATTGTATTTTGCTATTTTTTCAGTCCTAACTAAAGTAATTCAGTATACTTCTTTATTTAAACATTTCTATTTAATCTTTATCAAGGTAAAAATACTTCGATTTACCTTAACTGTAAATTTGTCTTTAATCGAAAATAGTTTTTCACTTAATCGTGTTCTGAACTATTTGCAAAGGTGATTTCAGGCCAGTCTTTTTCCGCAAGAGAAAGCCAGTAATTGCTTAATGCCATAAATGCAAGTTTCCCTGTGCTGTCGTGGGCAAGGCAAGATTGGTTCGCTTTTTCAAATTCAGCAAGTTTTTTGGGGTTTTCATCACAGCTTATCCAACGGGCTGTAGCATAGTTTAATGGTTCACAAATTGCTTCAACACCATATTCTGATTCAAGCCTGGCAAGAGTTACGTCAATTTGAAGTACTCCTACCGCCCCAAGTATAAAGTAGTTTCCCTGAATATGGCGAAATACTTGAATTGCCCCTTCTTCTGCTAACTGAGTCAACCCTTTTTGCAGTTGTTTTGCTTTCATAGGTGAAGTCAGTCGAACTCGTCTAAAAAATTCAGGAGCAAAACTTGGGAGGCCTGTAAATTTCAGTTTTTCCTTTTCTGAAAAGCAGTCACCCATTTTAATTGTTCCCCTATTATGGATTCCAATGATGTCTCCAGGCCAGGCTTCATCTACAAGTTTTCTGCTTTCAGCCATAAAAATTATAGGGTTGGAAATTTTTATTTCTTTTTTTAAACGATGATGACGTACTTTCATGCCTTTTTCAAATTTTCCAGAACAAACTCTTAAAAAGGCAATTCTGTCTCTGTGGGCTTTATTCATGTTGGCTTGAATTTTAAACACAAAACCTGAAAAAGCTTCTTCAGTCGGGAAGACCATACGTGTTGTCGTTGGGCTTGGTCTAGGTGTCGGAGCCAATTTGACAAATGCATTGAGCATTTCCTTTACACCAAAATTATTGATTGCACTACCAAAGAAAACAGGTGTCTGACTGCCTTTTAAGTAATCGTCAAGAATGAATGGGCTGCTGGCTCCTTCAAGAAGTTCAATATCTTCTCTTAGATCATCAGCTTGCTGTTTGCCAAGTAATTCATCAGTTAAAGGATCGGACAGATCAGTAATTGTAGTCATTTTGTCTGTTCTTCTTACTTGCCCTGGAGTAAAGAGGTTTAGCTCTTTTTCGTAAAGATTGTAGGTTCCCTTAAATGTTTTACCCATTCCAATAGGCCAGGTGAGGGGAGCACACTCGATTTGCAGCTTGTCCTCAATGTCAGACATTATATCGAGAGGATACATTCCTTCCCTATCGAGCTTATTTACAAATGTCAGGATAGGAGTATTTCTCATTCGGCAGACTTCCATTAGCTTTCGTGTTTGCGCTTCTACACCTTTAACAGAGTCAATGACCATTACTGCACTGTCTACTGCGGTAAGTACACGGTATGTGTCTTCTGAAAAATCGGCATGTCCCGGAGTATCTAAAAGGTTCACTTCGTATCCATTATAGTTAAACTGCATTACCGAACTTGTAACTGAAATACCTCGCTCTTTTTCAATTGCCATCCAGTCACTTGTTGCATGACGGTCAGACTTTCGAGCCTTTACAGCACCGGCTAGTTGAATGGCACCACCAAACAGAAGGAGCTTTTCTGTAAGAGTTGTTTTACCTGCATCAGGGTGAGAAATAATCCCAAATGTTCTTCTTTTTGCTGTTTCTGTCTGTAATTGAGATAGAGGTATCTTTTGGTTAGAACTATCATTGATTGTTTTTTCTGATTTTTCAGTTGTTTCCGCTATCGTGGCAGGTTGAGCAGAAGTCCCGGTTTGTGTACAATTGTCTGTGCTCATAATGGTTAAAAGCTCCTCTTGATGGCTCTCATCTTTTTTTAGTTTATTTATTTGAAATTTGAAAATAATGCTAGCTTAAATACTTCGTTACTTCAATGTCTTTGTTGTGATTTAAATTAGTACGGATGCACTTAAATTCTTCTAAAGCCCTTTGTCTATCTATCTAATAGGGTATTGTGGTGCCATAAATATTATTTTCTTTTCTTGCTACAATTGGTTTGTTGTGTTACATATTAACACTCCTGTTTTACCGTTTTGTTTTGCTTTATTAAATTATTTCTTCAGAGGCAGGGATTCTGGGTTCATAGGGTAGGCATAGATGCAAAGGTTGTGTTTAGTTGCTAAAAAATTTCTTTGTTTAGGGGGGTGAGCTCTTTCTGAAGAAAGGAATCTTGTGAATTATCCAAGTAACTTATCCCGTATTTTGTGTTTAGCCATTAGTATTGCCTTAATTGGTTCCAGTGGTAACCTCCTTGCTGAAATAGAATCAATGATTTTTAATCAGGCTTCTATTCCTATGGAAGGTAATATAGCATCTGACAATGATCTATCGATTGATGATTTAATAGATTTGGATGCTCTTGAAGAAGAAATTATTACTCTTGAAAAACTTATGGAGGTAGAAACAACAGTTGCTTCTACTAAAGGGCAGACTATTTTTAATTCACCTTCTACTGTAACAATTATTGATGCTACAACTATTGAAAAATATAATTTTCAGTCGGTTGCTGAAGCTGTAAGAGTTGTAGCAGGCTTTGATGTCTCTCGAAGCTATCTGAAAAGAAGTGTTCCAACAGCAAGAGGCATTCTTCAGTCTCATTATGCCAATAAGGTTCTTGTAATGATTAATGATGTTCCCAGTTGGCACGCTGTAACCGGTGAAGGAAACCTTGAGAGAATAAACATACATAATGTAAAGCAGATTGAGGTTTTAAAAGGCCCTGCTTCTGTAAAGTATGGAACAAATGCCTATGCAGGTGCAGTTAATGTTGTTTTGAAAAGTTCTCCTGGTAAACGTAAGGGCGAATATCACGTAGGAGTAGGCTCTGATGGTCGCAAAATGGCTGGAGCTGCTTTTTTAAATGCATCAGATGATGGTGTGAAACAAGATTCTCTTTTTTTAAACATTCAGGATTATAAAGGTTTCGATTATTCTTATACAGATCGTAATGATGTTACAGCTAATATCGATGAATTTATCGATAACTCTAATTTGACCTGGTCAAGTAAAGGTAAGCATTACTCAATGCTTGCAAATATTTACGATGGCGGTGAAAGTTATTTAGGAGTTGTTCCTGATAATACAAGAGGCGCAGGCATTGAACATGAGATGTCTGGTCGTTTGTTCAATTATACTGTTCATAAAGAATTTAGCGAAAATACCAAACTGAAATTCACCGGGACTTATGACTGGAACGAAAGAACTTTGGCAAGAAGCCTCAATACGGCAGCAGAAATAACCGGTTACAGACTTAATGGTGGTCTTTTGCTTTCAAGAACACTGTCGGATACCAAAGCCTTTGAATTTGGTTTCGATTATGATGACAGAACCTCAAAAGCTTATCGAAACTATGATGTAAATACAGGAACTAGTCTAGGTGAAAATAATCTTCAGGACAAATCCCTTAAAGAGCATAGTCTTTTTTCTACTTACAATTGGTCCGGTGGTGCGATAAATGGTTCAGCCGGTATTCGCTGGACAGACAATGAAGAGTTTGGAAGCAACGTTTCCTACAATTTGTCACTTGTTCATCCTTTAGGTGATCAAAAAAGTCTTAAGCTTATTTATGCTCAATCATTTAGAACTCCATCTTTGTTTGAATTAAACTTTGTAACAGGCACAGGAACTGTCTATGGAAATCTCGATCTTGAACCTGAAGAAAGTGATTCAATTGAATTGGCATTTCTACAAAAAGAAGGGAACTTTTTCCTTCAGACAACAGTATACTCGGCTCAATACGATAACAAAATTCTAAGAACCAGAGGGGATGGCACTGGTCCTGACGGTACTCCGTTTGTAGATAAAATTCATTATGTAAATGGTGAAGAGTTTAGTGCATTAGGTATTGAGTTTGAAGGGCGTTTTGAAAACCCAAGGCGCCGTGGTTTTAATGGTTTGCTAAATCTTGGTTACATTGATGGCGATGATGATGATCGAATAGTTGAAGGGGCAGATACTGATGTATTTAATTTCATGTCTGTACCAAAATTTACGGCTATGTTGGGTATTGACAAGCAGCTTGGAGATGAGTTCTCTTCAAGTGCTGCTCTTAACTATCGTACTGACTGTCGAGATACAGAAGGTGAAAAAGTTGGTAGTGTTGTAACTGTTGATTTAAATGTTCAACATCGTAAACCGGGCTCCAGTGGAAGAATTGACTTCTCCATAAAAAATATCTTTGATAACGAAGCTCCTATACCTGAGTATGTAAGGACATCAAGTTCAGTGCCTGAAGTTCCAGGAATGGGATATGGTCGCGAGTTTATAATCAGCTATACACAGAGGTTCTAGAGGTTATCGTAGTTTACTTTTAATTGTTTTTGTTAGGTGTCTGATCGCAACAGATGGTTTGTAGTAGAGGATTCTTGGTCCACTATATCTCATTACTTTAATAATTTGTTTTCTAAAATGTTTAGAGTAGCAGTGGATTGAACATTTTGAGCATAGAGGTTTCTCTTCTTTGAAGGGGCACTTTTCGAGACAATTCTTTGCGTATTCAAGTAAGCTTTCACATTCTTTGCATAAGTGAGCGTTAGTTTTGCATAAGTGACATTCGGCTTTGATGCCCGAAGCTTCTTTTTTGTTTTTTTTAGCCTTATGATTGTCTTTGCAATAAAGCTCAATCATTGCTGAAATGTCATTTTTTTCTTTTTCGTTCATTCTGTCTCGTAGTGTTTAGTCTGGAACGTAGTTTTTAGTCTGGAACGTAGTTTTGAGCTTGTTCCAGCCAAATAAGGGGTTCCACCATATCAAGGCCAACCATTCCTTCAATATTACCAAGTTTTAATGCCTTTCTAAACCATTTTGCTGATTCGTTAAGATCTTGAGCGGCAACAGATCCATCAAGGTATATTTCTCCAAGTTTAACACATGCATCGCTATCATTTTTTTTGGCAGCAGCTTTAATTGTTTCTATAGAAGCGTTAGAATATTTACTGGAAACAGTTTCAACAGAAAAACCACTATTTAGTTTGATAAGACGTTTTTTTGAATCACTATTTCCTGCATCAGTTCCCGATTGGTACCATCTTTTGGCTGCTTCAATATCTTGTGTTACACCGAGGCCTTCTTCGTAGCATCTTCCTATGTAGTACATTGCAAGACCGCTGTCATTATCCGCTGCTCT
>Ga0164315_10003266_pt1 | contig 12562 bp, 12 predicted proteins | sample GuaBasSedimGuay6_FD_113737 | JGI IMG/M metagenome (GOLD analysis project Ga0164315, IMG submission 113737) | Subseafloor sediment microbial communities from Guaymas Basin, Gulf of California, Mexico - Guay6, Core 4569-2, 0-3 cm | ecosystem: Environmental > Aquatic > Marine > Hydrothermal vents... | reverse complement strand
CAGGCTACAGCGAAATTCCCACTGACACAAGTCTTTGGAATATTGACCGTTTTGTGGAAGAGGTAGAACAAGTTAGAATAGCCCTGAAACTTGACAAAAGCAATTTTTATCTCTATGGACAATCCTGGGGAGGGACTTTAGCCATTGAATATGCCCTTAAATATCAAGAAAATCTAAAAGGTCTGATTATTTCAAATATGATGTCCTCAATTCCTGATTACAATAAATATGCAAATGAAGTTCTGGGTCCGCAAATGGGTGCAGAGATATTGGCAGAAATAAAAGAACTTGAGGCCAAAGAAGAATTTAGTAACCCACGATATCTTGAGTTAATAGAAACAAATTATTATCCAAAGCATGTACTACGTATGCCCCTTAAAGACTGGCCCGAACCCGTCAACCGCTCATTTAGTTTATTGAATACTCAGGTTTATGTTATGATGCAAGGTCCCAGTGAATTTGGAACTGCAGGTAATGCCTCACTATTAAACTGGAACAGAAACCCTGATTTGGGGAAAATAAATGTGCCTACTTTGGTTATCGCAGCAGAATATGACACCATGGATCCTAAGCATATGAAATGGATGGCTGAAGAGTTTCCAAATGGGATGTATTTGTATTGCCCAAATGGAAGTCATCTGACAATGTATGACGATGCAGAAATCTATTTCAAAGGCTTAATCAGGTTTATCAAAGAAATTGACCGTGGTGAATTTGAACATACAATTACTTCAGTAATGTAAATTCTACTTCTCAATTTTTATTACTGGCAAAATAAGACCGATTAATAAGAATAAGATCAGGTACAATAACAGTTTACTTATTAAGTAAGTTTCAGTCACTACTTATCATATGTACAAGCCTTATTACAAGGCCATTACCTAGATTAAAATTCACTTATCTAAACAGAATAAAAATTACTAAATTTTTCTTGCAAAATCACTTTCAGTAATTGCAGATCACTACTTTTGAGGGTTTTTAAAATCAAAAATTCTTCAAATGAAAAATCACATCATGAAATTTGCAGCATTGTCCCTCCTACTTCTAGGATCAGTCGTTAGTGGCTTTGCACAAGAAGTTACTAATACTCAGATTTCTTCCATTCTAGAAGTTCAGCAATACAACAGAGCAATACATATTATGGCCATGCTATTATTGGGTTTTGGCTTTTTAATGGTTTTTGTAAAAAAGTACGGGCGTTCAGCACTTACTGCTACATTTCTGTTAGTCAGTGTTTCCTTGCCATTGTACCTAGCCGTTAAGGGAATGGGAATTTTTGAAGGAAAAGGAGAAATTGAACAATTTATACTAGCCGAATTTGGAGCTGCAAGTTTACTTATTGCTGCCGGAGCCTTGCTTGGCAGAATTAAAATGTACCAATATATGTTACTGGGTTTATTATTTATCCCTTTCTACATACTTAATGAAATGATAGTTGTAGATGATCATTTTCACTTTGTGGGCCAAGTTGCCGACACTGGTGGTTCAATTGTAATTCATGCATTTGGTGCTATTTTCGGTATTGCTGCAGCCATCTCTTTAACTACTAAACAGCAAAGGGAAGTCTCGATTTTGTCTGATGCTAACTCTGATAAATTTTCATTGTTGGGAAGTATGGTACTATGGGTATTCTGGCCTAGTTTCTGCGCTGCCTTAGTTCCGGTTGAAGCTATCCCCTATTCAGTCGTAAATGTATTTATGGCACTTTCTGGATCAACCATAGCTACTTACATTGCATCGGTAGCCATAAGAGGAAAAATAAGTGCTGCGGATATTGCAAATGCCGCACTTGCAGGTGGTGTTGCCATAGGAGCTACTTTCGACCATGCCTCACATTTTGAAGCAATGGTAATTGGAGTTATTGCAGGTGCCATTTCAACAATGGGATTCGCAATATTTCAGGAAAAACAAGAGAAATTTCATAAGATTGTTGATACTTGCGGAGTAACTAATCTTCACGGCTTACCAGGGCTATTTGGTGGATTAGCAGCAATAGTAGTCGTTGACGGACTTGATGTAGGTGCTCAAATTAAAGGAATTATGGTAACTGTTGTTTTGGCTGTTGTTGCCGGATTATTATCGGGCAAGATTATTTCTTTGTTTGGCAGTACTAAGGAAATTTATAATGATATTGCTGAATTTGAAGATGCCGATTAATTCAGTTTTCGATCATTAATAGTTTTGAAAAAATCTCGTTTGTAACTTTCACCAACGGGTAATCTTTCTCCAGCAATTAGAACCCGGTTTCTTTCAATATTTTCAATTTTATCGATTGAAATTAGGTAGGATTTATGGATACGAATAAATCTGTCAGATGGCAGAGCATCTTCCATTTTTTTGAAATTAAGCAGAGTCATCACTTTTTCTTTGCCTGTCCAGATGCGGAGATAGTCTTTCATACCTTCCACAAACAGAATATCTGCAAAATTTATTTTTTGAGTGATATTGCCATTCTTTACAAAAAAGTATCCCTTGGTTGAGGGAGTAGTGCCAGGCTCAGGAATTGAAATATCTGCTTGTTTAGCTGGGTAAAGCACCTCATACACTTTTTCACTTGCCTGCAAAAAACGCTGAAATGAAATTGGTTTCAGAAGGTAATCGCAAACATCGAGTTCATATCCTTTCATTGCATATTCATCATAAGCCGTTGTGAGGATCACTCTTGGCTTTGTTTGCAAGGCCTCCATCATTTGAATTCCCGATAGTTCATCCATCTGAATATCAAGGAAAATGAGGTCTACTTTATGGTTTTTTAAATAGGTAAGGGCATCAAGAGCATTATCGAAACTTTCCAATAGGTTTAAATATCCAATACGCTTAATATATTCTCTGATTTTATCCAGAGCCAAGGGTTCATCATCTATCGCTATGCAGTTGATCTTCATCTTATTGTTTAAAATATTGTCAAACTGGCCACGTAATTACCATTGTTCCTTTTGATGTCAAATTTATGTTTGCCAGGATACAATAACTCTAGCCTTCGCTTGGTGTTTGCAAGTCCGATACCAGGAGTTTTATCCTTACTTAACTCCAAACTTTCATCAATAAAATTAACTACTTCAAAGTTAATAGAATTTTCTTCACACTTAAGTTTGATATCGATACCAGGAGATTTTACATTTTTTAAGCCATGCTTAAATGCATTTTCAACGAATGGAATAAATAGCATTGGAGCAATTTTTTTGCCAGAGCAATTTCCTTCAACAGTAAACTTAACAAATTTCGGATCCTTCAGTCGTAATTTCTGCAGTGAAATATAACTTTTCAGATAATTTATTTCCTTATCCAAAGTTATCACATCTGCAATATCATAAATCATAAAACGCATGATATCAGATAATTTAATGATTGAGTCGGATGCCTTATCAGGATTTGTAAGTATTAGTGAATCGATATTATTGAGAGTGTTAAACAGAAAGTGAGGATTTAATTGTGACCTAAGCAGAGCCAGTTCACTAGTCTTATTTTTGTTTTCAAGTTCAGTTTTTATCTGCTGATTCTGATACCAATATTTTAAAAGTTTAATTGAAGTGAACAATCCAACTACAGTGTAAATATTAAAAAAGGTGTAAAATGGATTGATTTTCCAGAAACTACTAACCTTATCCGACATTTCACCATAGAACATTGGATACGAGATATAATAGAGCAAAATACGCTGCAGTATTATTGCTGCGGCTGCGGATAAAAGAAATAAAACAGAAAACTGAAGATACTTCTTGGTAAACAAAAATTTTGGAAGTAAATAGTAAACGGTAAAATAGGCTGCCAGAATATCAACTATTGCTGTAAGCGACAAACTTGCTAAGTTCGCCCAACTGTAATGTCCCTCCTTAAAAAGTGCCCCTTGGACAAAGAAAAAGAGAATATAAGCCACCCAAAATAAGATATGAAGTAATAATCTAGTCCCTCCAAATCCGGTAATATTTGATACAGTTTTCAAAATATTATTGTTTTAAAAAAATAAAAATACATCATTTATATGGTGGAAGTCCACAAAAACTAAGCTAATTATACCAAATACACATAAACAAAGGACTAACAGCATTTATTAATCTACCAACCCGATTAAACTATGATTAATCACTACTGGTCTAGAAATCAGGCTAAAATGTATATTCTATTTTGTAAATCACTTTGGGTGTATGACTTTAGCAAATAAATAAAAGAGCCATGATATTTAACACAAAAAATATATTTCGAATCGCACCATTTTTGATAGTTTTTATCCTGGGGACAAGTGTTGGTCTCCAGGCGCAAATTGTGGTTGCCCAACCATTAAATTTTGATGGTGGTTTCAGCAGCATGCTTTCAGGATTTCATGTTAGCGATAATACAAAAAACACAAGCAATCAATTACAAACTATTGAGCCAAAATCAGCAATATCAAAAGCAATTATTTCTGATATCAAAAATAATGACGAATCACAATATATTATCCTTGATAATGCAATTTACAAGATCTGTCCTAATGATAAAAATACTCTGATTAAAATTTATCCCAAAGAGGCAGTACCAAAAAAAATAACTAAATGTTCAGGTACTTCCAATAGGAATAAACATAAGTAATTATTAGAAATAATGAACCCCATAAACGCCATAATAGTATTATCCTTAACAGCCATGGTATTTCTTCTGTGGAATCTCTTAATCAGTGAAAAAATCATAAACTATTTAAATAGCCAGGGCATTAGGACTTCCTTATTATTAGTACGTTGCAAAATGATTAAATATGTTTTGCATTATAAAAAACAAACAATTAATTACGAGGGTAAGGTTGGCGAACACTACAAACCATTCATATTTACAGCTGTTACTTTTACAGTTTTAATAACTTTAGCAATAATATTGGCAATTACAATTGAGATTTTCTAAACCAAACTAATTATAAAAACCATGAAATACAAAGTTCATCGATTTAACATCCATATGGAGGAGGATCAAATTAACTTAGAAGATTTTCTAAACAGTCTGAAAGGAGAAGTTGTTTCAATAATTCCAAATAATAAAAAAGTCAACCTTGCACAAATCTATGGTGTTACAAGGAAAGTGGATTTTTTATTGATTGTTGAGAAGATATAATCTCATGAAAATATTAAAAATAAAATCATAAAACGACGATTGATATTCTAGTATGTAAATCATATACTTACGGATATATTATTAAAGCAAAATTCTGTTATAGGATTCTAAACAACGGATAAATGAAAAAACTAAGATTGATAAAGATATATTTAGTTTTGAGTCTTCTGATTTTTGCTACTTGCAACAAGGATGAAAATATTATTCATTATCCAAATGCTACTGCAAATGGCATTGATGATCAAGCTTTGTATTCTGCAATTGAAAAAGCCAGAGATAATATGGGGATATTAAGCATTATAGTTTATCGTAATAATGATGTTATTGCTGAAGAATATTTTGGGGAGAATAAGTCCGAGACATATCACCCCATAAGGTCCGTTACTAAAAGTGTTACAAGTATTTTATTCGGATTGGCAATGGATATGGGGCTAATTAATGACCTGAATGCAACAGTTGGCGATTATCTTTCAGAATATCTAACAGCATCAGATAGTTTAGTTGCTAATGTTACTATAAAAAACTTACTAACTATGACTGCTGGTTTTGAATGGGAAGAGCTCTCAGATTATTCAGATTTTAATAGTTGGGTACAGTCAGACGACCATCTGATCTATGCATTGCAAGTCCCACTTATATATTCTCCAAGCACCCATTTTACATATACTACTCCTGGTTGTCAAATTTTATCAGCCATATTTACAAAAGAAACAGGTTATTCGCTTGCTGATTTTGCCAAAGAATTTCTATATCCTAAACTTGAAATAGTAGGAGAGCGCCCCTGGGATCAAGATCAGTATGGATACAACTATGGGGGTATTACTTTAAATTTAACTGCTCAAGACATGTTGAAATTAGGAATTCTTATTCAGAATGAAGGGATTTATAATGGTGAACAAATAATATCAAAACAATGGGTGGTAGAATCAACCACAGCATTTATTGATGCAACAAATTCTACATATTATGCTGATCAATATGCATATTTATGGTGGTTAGGTAAGAAAAATGATGACGTCTATTATTTTGCAAATGGTTATGGAGGCCAGTTTATTTTTGTATTTCCTAATCTGAATATGGTTGTTGTAGCTCAGAGTGAAATTAATAATGAGTACAGAAGTTCCAATGAACAATGGAGCAGCACAATATCAATTATTCTAGAAGATATTTATAATTCTGCAGAACCTTAGAGTTGTGATGTAGAGTTACTTTTATTAGCAACCATAATTGATTTTAACAAATAGAAAAAATTATTACAATTAATAAATAAAGAATCGCAACCATGAAAAAAATTATTTTAATCGCTGCCATTTTAATGAGCAGTATCGTAATTGTTAATGCACAAGACAACAAAAAATTCACCATTGGTGAGAGAGTAAGTTTTAAATCTGATATACTTGATGAAGAAAGAACAATTATAGTTTATCTTCCACAGAGTTATGGTTTTACGGATGTAAAATATCCTGTTTTGTACCTACTTGATGGAGGGGGTCATTTTCATCATGCTTCGGGAATAGTACAATTTTTATCAGCCGGAGGCTTGACACCTGAGATGATAGTTGTTGCTGTGGTAAATACAGATAGAAACAAAGACTTTACCCCAACTCAACTTTCACAAAGGCCAGCTTCAGGAGGGGCTGAAAAATTCACAAACTTCTTTGCAGATGAGTTATTTCCTTTTGTTGAAAGAAACTACCGTTCAGGCACATACAATATTTTAATGGGTCATTCGCTTGGCGGAACTTTCGTTACTTACACAATTTTAAATAAACCTGATCTTTTTAATGCTTACATCTCCGTAAGTCCCTTCTTGATGTGGGACGACAATTTAATGGTGAGGGAAACTGAAAAGAAGTTAAAGTCGAAATATAATAATCTCAAATTATTTATGACGGTGGGTAATGAACCAAACTATTTCGAGGCGCTCGACTATTTCACAGAGACAATTAAAACCAAGTCACCTAAAGGCTTCGATTTTAAATACACCCAATTGTTGGATGATGATCACGGTTCAGTTCCACATCTTAGTATTTACAATGGACTTCTCTGGATTTATTCAGGATGGAAGTTGGATCCTGAGACTTTTAATGAGGGTTTAGCCGCCATCGACAAGCACTACAAAAGTCTTAGCAAGAAATTCGACTTTGTTCTTAGCACACCCGAGAATACAATTAACCTTCTGGGTTACACTTATTTAGGCAAGGAAGATTTTAAAAATGCCATTATTGTTTTTAAAGAAAATGTAGAGAGATTTCCGAATTCTTCCAATGTGTATGACAGTTTAGGTGAAGCATACGAAAAAGATGGTCAGTTAAATATGGCAAAGTCAAATTATCAAAAAGCAGTAGACCTTGCCAGCAAGCAAGAAAATGCAAATTTGGGGATCTTTAAGGAGAATTTAAAGAGAGTGTCAAAATAATTTGTTGAATCAACTATTACTATTTGTTTCAACAATTTCATATTCCTCCAACAGTTTCACGATATCTGAGATTTCACTAGTATGCTCTGAATTGATGTTAGCCTTCTTCATAATTTGCTTAATGTCCATATAGGCAGCATTTGGAAATGGAAGATTGAAAAGGAATCTGCCCTGGGATTCTGTGAGACTGATCTTTCTTTCTTTACCTTCTCGCCCCTTCCCAACCCAAATAGCCACATTGCTAAAATATTGGCCGTTACGTGCTGTGGTAAAACGTGCTCCTGAGTTAATCTTTTCCCTGATTTTAATTGAATTATTGTTAATTTCAGAATCACTTTCAAGGAGTTTGTTGAGGTCGATCTCCATTTTTATGTAGTGCTGATTCAGCATATATCGATTGTAGGGTCTTTTCTTTTCGTAGACCTCTTCCTTTTTTAGAATTTTTAACTCCGTCATTGCTTCAAGAAAATCCTGTACGGTTCTAATGTGCAGACTTAATCGTGAAGCTGCCTCTGAAGCCGAGATACTTTTGTAGTTAACTAATAACTTAAAAAGTGGTTCGGCATAATCTTTTGAAATATATGATCCTAATATTGCAACGTCTTTAAATTTCATATCAAAATGTTTGTAGTGTTAAAACATCATTAAATTATCTCGCAAATCAGCATTAAGTAAAAAAACCAACTTTCAACTCATTCATCTGATCAATAATTCTTACCTCATTTCCTTTTCTAAAAAGTTCAAAAAACTCCAAATATAAATTACCCAATGAGTCACATAACTCATCAAATGCCAGATCATCTTTAAAATACAAATAATCCCTTTTTGTTATATTCACACTTACGTTACCATCAAAGTCGAAGGCCACCCATGTTCGATCTTTGTAATCAATATTTAGTTTGTAAATTAAGGGTACCTCTTCACCATTTTTTATGGGAGTAAATATTATACTGGTATCTTCCTTAAACGCAAGACTTATGAGGTTTTTTTGCAAGAAATCTCCAAACTCTATTAACTCCGACTTTGTGTAATCCAACTTTACAATTGGCCTTGGCCTTGGAGTGTAACTTTCCATGCTTTCACTAATGTTCGCAGCTGCAAGTTCATATATTTCACTACCTCGCCATTTTAACTTTCTCCTCACAGTTAAATAAATAAGCCATGCCACCATTACTATTATTACTACCAATAACAAACCAGAAAATGGAGGCAAACTTCTTCCAGATGTATTAAAAATTAAATCTGGTGGAATAGTAAAAACAAATAACGACAAAATGAATAAGTAAATACTTGAAACCAAAAAGCCACTGTTTTTTGTTCGTGAATAAGGAATTAGTGTTATTATGCCAAGAACTAACAAAATAATCCCCAGAACAAACAAAGCAATTACTTTCCCAAATATGAAAAATACTGCCAAAAATATTGTCCAGGAAAAAATAGCCGGCAAATAAATATTAATATTACTAATTGGTTTTAATTTTCTTCTATAGTTCATGATCTTAGATTTTAGATTGTTTCATTTTTTATATACTTCATTTTTTTTGCACTGTACAAATATAGAACTTTTTATTATGCCTTGTCAAGTGTTTTTAGAAATTTATACTGAATTCAAATAAGGGACGACACACTTATCCCTCTGAAACACTACTGTTTATTACAAGTCACACTAAAACCACTAAAGAAATAATTTCGCCTGATCACAAGTGTTTTCATAGAATATTTAAAGTTATCACAGACTAGAACTATGCTAAAAAGTGATAATAAAATCTCTAAATGAGTTGAATAAACATCTCCTTTCGACGAACAGCAGTTTCCAATAGATGAAACATTATGTTCATCAGTTGATATGGTATGGTAGATAATACTGATGGTTTAATCTAATCATTTCTAGAAGTGATATATCAGATTTTGATTAAAAGGTAAAGCATACGAAATTAGTGCTTTAAACAAAAAACACTATCAGGTATGCGCCTAACTACTTCAAACAACATTATCAAAATTACCATATCCTTATTGCTATTATTAATTGTCACAAATTTGCTCTCTGCTCAGGAAATTCTATTTGAGCAACATATTGTTGACAGCACATTTATTGATGGATATGATGTTAGCACAACCGACCTTGACCAGGATGGAGATGCTGACATACTTGCCTGTAGAAAAGGAAATGGTGGTGAAGTATGTTGGTTTAAAAATAACGGATCTTCTTCTTTTACAAAAATTCCTATCAAGCAGAATTTTACGGCAGTAAGATCTGTTAGGGCTGCCGATCTGAACAACGATCAGGAAATAGATATTGTATGTGCAGCATGGCAGATTAACGACATAGTGTATTTTGAAAATATTGGAGATGAGAATTTTGTAGAGCATATTGTAGATAATAATTTTAAAGGAGCACATACAATTGATCTTAAAGATGTTAATGGTGATGGGAATACTGACATTCTCTGTTCCGGTTGGGACTACTACGGTAAAAACGGTGAAATTGCCTGGTGGGAAAATGATGGACAAGATTCCATCACATGGACCAAGCATTTAATATCTGACAGATTTCAGCAATCACCATTTATTTATGGTGAAGACTTGGATAATGATGGTGATATTGATGTGGTAGCTTGTGGTGAAGAGAATGATGAAATATTATGGTGGGAGAATGATGGAAGCGGAGAATTTATTTCTGAAAACATGATCGACTCTGCTCTAAATGGTGCACATACCGTTATTGCTAAAGATATTGACTTGGATGGAGATATGGATGTATTAGCTGCTGCCTACAATAGCAATAAACTGGTTTGGTATGAGAATGACGGAAATCAGCAGTTTGAAAAACATATCCTACCAAATCTGTCAGGTGCTCTCTGGCTTGACGCAATTGATCTTGACAATGATGGGGATAATGACCTGATTGCAGCTGGCATGAATTCAGCTTATCTCTATTGGTATGAGAATGATGGAAATCAAAATTTTACAAAATATAGCATAGATGGTGGATTTAGTTCCGGCTTCAGTATTGTGCCTGTCAATATGGACAATGATGGCGATATGGATTTGTTAGCTGTTGGCCGATTTTCTGATAAAATATCATGGTTTGAAAATGATCTCGACACTACTGTTTGGATAAAGCAGTACAACAATAAAACAGAACCAAAAATATTTGTTTATCCGAACCCCTGTTCTGAAATTGTGAATATTGTTACAGGCAATCAAGGAGACCAAAAACAAATTTCAATATTTAACCAAAAAGGTGAATTGTTACATTCCTGTTTTTCTATTGATAAAATTACCAGGCTTAATATGCTCAATTTTAAGAATGGAATCTACAATATTCTAATCAAGAATTCAGATGGCAAAATCTATTCTACAAAACTAATATTACAACTATGAAAAAGTGGATTAAAATAATCTTACTAATAATTGCAACCCCCATTATATTAATTGCAACTTTTCTACTTGTGTACATTTTTATCAATCAGCAAGAAGTTATCGAGCCTTTTGAAGTGGGCAAGCCGACAGCAGAATGCAAAATACTTATTGCCAGTCAGGGAAGCGAATTTAAAATTAATCTTGTAGAAAGATTAACGGAAGAGTTGATTAGCGATAATAACTATTTATCGGTGGTTGACTGTACCAAACTTCAAGATGAAAATGAAGAAGTTTGGGATGCAATAATTATTATCCATACACTTCAGGTTCATGAAATGCCAGAGGAGGCACAAGCATTTTTGTCTCAGGTCGATGATCTTTCAAAAGTAATGCTGGTTAGCACTTCCGGGGCTGGGGATGACAAAGTAGTTGGCTTTGATGTTGATGCTGTTAGTTCTCCCTCCCGATCAACAGCAATTGATCCAATAGTTAATTGGATACTACCTAAAATAAAACTGAAATTGGTAAATGGAGAAGATCAATTAATTTCTGATGAAGGTAAGCCCTATTATGTTACTTTCTAAAAACATTATTACTCACTCATTTATCATGTTTACAATTCTCCCTGTAAATAAAGCCTGTCTTCATAAAGTCTGTATCTAAGTCAATTTTGTCTACTCTTTCTTCGTGAAAGTCAACTTTTTCATCAGTTAGTTTTTTGTAAAGTTCAGGTCTGCGATCCTTAAGGTAATAATAATTTGGGGCAGGATGTGTCATGCCATAATAGGCTGGAATACAATCAGCAATAAGCATAGTATTTTGCTCATGATTTGCTTTTACAATTACATCGCCATGCGGACCACAAATAATGCTGTTACCTGCATAATGCCATTGATCGCTGCCACGTTTTTCATAGCCAGTTCGGTTTGAATATGCAAAAAAGATATTATTGGCTAATGCATTAGCAGGGATAAGTAGTTCTGAAATATCAGGATATGGTACTGCACTTCTTTCGCCGTCAGGAAGCATATAATAACTATCGGCAGCGGTAGGCCCTACAATTAATTTGGCTCCGTTTAATGCAAGAATACGTTGAAGTTCAGGAAACTCACACTCATAGCAATTAAGCACTCCCACAGGAAAATCAAAAATATTGTAAACTGGATAATCACTCGTTCCACAACTCCAGTTATCTCTTTCCTGCTGTCCGTATAAATGAGTTTTTCTGTAAGTGTTTAATAATTCACCAGTTTCTTTAATCACGGCTATCGAATCATAATAACGTATTTGGCCATCTGCTTCGTCAACTTTTTCAGCATAAGGCACTAATAATGCCATATTGTATTCTTTAGCAATCTCACAGGCCTTTGTTATGCTGGGGCCATCCTTATATTCGGCAACTTCTTTTGCTACTTCCGGACTTAAAGTATATCCTGTAACATACAACTCTGGAAAAGATAACAACTGAACATCAAATTTTTTTGCCTGCTTCACTGCTTCTTCCAGTAAACCAATATTTTTTTTTGTGGCTCCATCAGCACAGGCTGCTTCTATTTGATAAATACCTAGTCGAAGACCAGAACCTTGCTTAGGGGCATCTCCATAAATTGACATTTTGTATTGTAAGTTCCGATAACTTTCCAATACACTTAATTTGTAACCAGGTGTTCCGTCGTTGCATTCGGCTATTTCTTTGTG
>Ga0164315_10003265_pt1 | contig 12565 bp, 9 predicted proteins | sample GuaBasSedimGuay6_FD_113737 | JGI IMG/M metagenome (GOLD analysis project Ga0164315, IMG submission 113737) | Subseafloor sediment microbial communities from Guaymas Basin, Gulf of California, Mexico - Guay6, Core 4569-2, 0-3 cm | ecosystem: Environmental > Aquatic > Marine > Hydrothermal vents >... | reverse complement strand
CTTCAAAATCTATTGTGTATTATATAAAAAGTCACAAGTCGTTTTTGTGACCTAGGGAGCTTACCCCTTAAACATAACTAATTCTACTGATTTTTGGTGGTTTTGGCGTTTTTAAGTAAGAGTAAAGCGAAAATGGGAAAAAAATTTTCCCATACCATAATTAATAGAGTGAAAAGTATGCTGGGATTGTAGAGAGGATAAGGAAATCACTTAAAAAGTGTCATCCGCTTGCCCACTCTACAAAAACACTGAACCGTAAAAAAAACCTCTTTGAAAAACTTATCTTGACCAACAAGTTGTTTGTTCATTTTTAGTTAGTTAATAATGGAATGTGACTGATTGTGTCAATCTAAAGTGAGATAAACAGATGACTGATTAAACGACAATTAGGTATCAACACAAAACGCGACTTATGGGTAAAGATAAGTTTTAAAAAGTTTGGCGGGATTTTTTTTTGGAGCACAAATACTATGATTGAAAATATCTATACCATCAACGCTGGGGCATTATTTGATGCGTTGAATGCCCATCGAAAAAGCAAGGCACTCACAGAAATTGACAATCCTCTGATAGCCAGCAAACTGGGCATCTTATTTGCCCTAAAAACCAACGGCTATGTCAATTTTAAGGGTGAGTATGTTGAGTTAAACGATGCTCAACTGATTGCTTTACAAGAGATTCTTGATCAGCATTTCAATGCTGAGATGATTGATGAAATCCGCGCCCTTGTTATCACGCAAGAACAATTGCAAATCAGCCAAGTCGTTGAGATTCGCCGTCGTTCCTCATCATTACAAGCTGACAACAATGGTTTTTTCAATAAAATCAAAGGGTTTCTTAAAATGAAATCCAAAATATTGGAGGAACCTGCATGAGGGCATCAGAGGATATGCAGCCTGAAATCATCACCACAGGTGGACATAATCTCATTGGTGGATTAAGTCGCGTTTTTCACTGTAATCATTACAATGCTTACTTACAAATGACGGTGTTAATGACGCAAAGCTTAGGTGATCACAATCCAGAACGTTTATTAACGGATGCTATAACTTCCTTAGTTCAGCTTTTAAAACAACAGGGTTATAGTGAACGTGATTTACGGCATGAATTTGCCTATTGTGGTTTTGGTTACCTCCAGCAACTTGATGATCACACTTGGGAAACGCCTCGTTCGCATTATGGTGAAGCGATTTGCGTACACGGTAAACCGCAAAAAGGGTGTTATTTTACAAGTGGTTATCTTCAAGGCATGTTAGAGAAAACCGTTATCGAAACGGCCTGTCAAATTGAGGGGGCTAACACGGATAAATTTGCCGTGCTTGATGGGCCGCTCAGTGTTGAAAATTACTTAACCCGCGAATTTGAATTACAAACGGCCATACCAAAGCGTTTTGCTTTTGAGGGCTGTCATAATTTGAATACCCGTGTTGACGATGAGAAAATCAAAACGGCCTTAAAAACCGTACAATTATATGGTAAATGTGAGCCAGAAGAAAGCAGTTTGATCGAAGCTTTTGGCGCAGTACTGACTAATCACTTTGCGGATTACTACAATCGGATTTCTTACGAAACCTACTTTGCCCTGCGCGAAGCGGGGATTCCTGAAGAAGATAGCAAGGAAATGTTTATTCAGGCAGGGCATATTTGTGCCTTTAACACCTTTGGTAGAATAATGAGCAGTCCAGAATGGTATGACATAGTCGTACCGATGTGCGATACCAAAGCCGATTGGTTGCATGGGATGGTAGCGGTTATCAATATTTTTGGCTGGGGAGTGTATCGTGTTGAGAAAATTGACACGGAAAAGGAATTTATTATACGGGTGTATAATTCTTACGAAGGTATCGGATTTAGGCGCATGTATCCACCGACAGAAGACAAAAACATCTCTTTTTTAGCGATGGGTGTGACACTGGGCTTAATACACTTACTCTGGAAAGTGGATATCCGTGACAAACCGGAACTGACGCAAGAGTTTTATGTCGAACAATTCAATAACTCTGAGAAGAGTTATAGCATCGAACAAACTCATGCGATTGCAGCAGGTGATGAGTACGATAGATTTATTGTGTCAAAATAAAAAGAAAATACACAAGGGGAAATGTACAAGGGAATTAGATAACAATTTCCCGTTCGCTATGGTTAGCTGTGAATGCCCGTATTTTATGGCTCATACGATGCCATAAAAAACGAGCGATTGTTTTTTTATAACAATCTTTATAAATATTCAAAGTTTGACAACTCATTTTCGCAAGAAAATGATAATTGCAAAATCAAAACTCCAAATCCACGCTTATGTTGGAAAGGGGGAAATTTGTTTATTTGACATTTTTCCTCGTTTTCCCAAAATAAGCGGAATCCAAAACAACCCTCAATTTTAAGTCATTCTCCCCCCTCTCCCCTCTCCCTTTTCCCCTTTTCCCCTTTTCCCCTTATCCCGTCATTTTTCAACTTCAAAACTTCTTTTATAAATACTACGAGCGAGTTCAAACAAAAAACCATTGTCTTTTTTGCCGTAATCGTTTAAGCAAAAGCTATATTTAAAAACGACATTTCTGTTGTTATCTATCGCCGTACCCCGCTCATACAATCTGACTGGCGATAAACCATGCCAAAATATTTGAAATAACCCTGTAACATAATCAAACTCAACTTGATTATTGACGAGGTTATTGAGCAAGGAATTGAAATGCAGCGCATCATTCGTATTCGACTGAAATATCTTATTTTTGGCTTCCAAATAAGTACGTGACAAAGGCACAAATGTATTCATAGGCGTTGTGCCGATTTTATTTTGCATCTCTATACTGTCTACCTTATCGAATAGATTCAGCAAGAGCATTTCATACTTCTCAGGGGTATTTGACAATTTGAACATAGCCCGCAGACTGACTATGAATAAAAAAGCCACTTCAATTTCAGACAACTTATCAAACACCGTTGTATGCGCTGCCCAATTTCTCGCACATTTCATAATCCAGCCACAGCTATATTTGAAAAGGCGATATTGAAAACAATCTCGATCAGTTTTATCACATCTTGGCAAATTATCAGGATGATAAGCCGTATCCCATTCAAGGGCTAAGTTTCTAATAAACAGCTTATAAAATCGCGGAAGGTTGTCCTGTTTGCGTAATGGCAGTAAATTTTGTAGGGTATCCAAATAATCCAGCAAATTGTTCACTAAACTTTTAGGATTAGGAGTCGGTATGCTATTGTTTATTGGTAAAAAATGATCAAATTCAATCATATCCGAATTCAAAAGTGATCGGATAGATTGACAACCTTCAATAATGCCGCGCCGTAAGGTTAAATAAGCATCCAATTGTTTGTCATTTAACCATTTTCTGAACTTCGCAAATTCAGAATCAGTCTTTTCAAAAGACTGGGGTTTAGGCATGAAGATTTGTTCACAGCGTTGTTCAAAAGGAATAAGCGTTGATTTCTTTTCCCCAGTGAGAAAACAAATATTGTTGTTCGGAAAACCTTCACGAATTAATAAATTATAAATATAAAAACCACCTTCCTCATGTTTGTAACCTGTTGGTATCGGCTTAGCCGGATCAATCCCACTGCTCAAGTTAATGTCTATTAAGACAACATCAATATCTTGCAGCAACGTATAATGATCCATCACTTCTTCAAAATCATGGATATGTCTACACAATATGGCTTCAATCGTTTCAGAATGTTGTAGGCAAAATGCTAATAACGCTTCGGGATTGCGTTTCAGATTGCTCTCCTCACTATCCCAATGATTATCAAGTATTTTTTCTCCTAACAAGTCTTTGAAGAGGGCTAAAACATAACTTTCAGGGTTGCGTGCTTCACCAAAATCTTCAATCCATAATATTCTCATAATCCGTTTCCGACTTAAAATTTTCAAAAGCCCAAGGGATTGCCCCTATCGACGTTTCTGTCTCGGCAATCCATTGTCGTTGCCCAGGATTAGGATTGACGGTTTGCTTCTGATCTAACAACTTCTGCCAAATGGTGAGCAAGCGTTTCAACTTTTTGCCCATCAACCCCTTCAACCATGACTCTTATTAATGGCTCTGTACCAGAAGGGCGCAATAATACTCGTCCTTGATCACTCAGTTCTTGTTCCGCCTCACGCACGGCCGCTTGCACCGAGGGTAGAGAAGTCATTTCTACATCAGGCTTAATAGGTACATTAATCATCATCTGTGGGCATTTATGCATACCGGTTTTTAAAATATGCAAAGGTAAACCTGTTTGCACACTAGCAGCCAACACTTGTAAAGCAGTAATAATGCCATCGCCAGTAGTCGTGCGATCTAAGCAAATAATATGTCCAGAGGATTCACCACCTAAACTGCTACCAGTTTGTTGCATTATTTCTAAAACATAGCGATCACCTACCGCCGCTCTTGTAAATGAAATCCCTTTTTTTTCAAGCGCTTGTTCTAATCCTAAATTGCTCATCACGGTACCCACCACGCTACCTTGTAACGTGCCAGCCTTATGACGAGCTTGAGCAATAATGAATAACAATTCGTCACCCTCAACGATTTCACCCAAAGCATCCACCATCAAAACCCGATCTCCATCGCCATCTAAAGCAATACCTATATCGGCATTTTGATATGAAACGGCAGTTTGCAGTGCTTGGGGTTGGGTTGCACCATAGCCAGCATTGATGTTGAAACCATTGGGTTGGGTACCAATCGTTTCAACACTGGCACCCAATTCGCGAAAGACACTTGGTGCAACGTGGTAAGTTGCACCGTGAGCGCAATCAACAATGCATTTCAAACCTTTAAGGGTAATATCGTAAGGAATCGTGCTTTTACAAAATTCAATGTAGCGGCCTGCCGCATCGTCGATACGCTGTGCTTTGCCTAATTTATCAGGAGCGACAGTCTGCATCGGTTTTTCCATTTCGGCTTCAATAGCCAGTTCTACCTCATCAGGTAACTTCATCCCATTGCCAGAAAAAAACTTAATACCATTATCTTGAAAAGGATTATGTGAAGCACTGATGACAATACCAGCAACGGCATGAAAAGTCCGTGTTAGGTAAGCAATCGCCGGTGTTGGCATAGGCCCAAGCAAACCAATATCCATACCCGCAGCGGATAAACCAGCTTGTAAGGCTGACTCAAACATATAGCCAGAAATACGAGTATCTTTGCCTATCAACACTTTGTTTTTATTGGAACCATTTTTCAAAACACTGCCCGCAGCCCAGCCTAGTTTCAATACAAATTCGGGTGTAATCGGTGGCGTACCCACCGTACCCCGTATGCCATCCGTCCCAAAATATTTACGTTTTTGAGTCATAAAAAATCAGTTTTTTACTGCCTATTTATTAATTAACAGGATTAAAACCTGTCAGGTTTGGCCCAGAAAAACCGCATGAGTCATTTTCAGGGCATCAACTGTCGCGGCAACATCGTGAGTACGAATGATTCTAGCCCCTTTACTCACGGCTAAAACAGCTAAGGCTAAACTGCCATACAAACGTTCTGTCACAGGTTTCTTTAATATATTACCAATCAATGACTTACGGGATACCCCGACCAACACAGGGTAACCCAGTTCAGTGAACACCTCTAATTGCTTCATTAAGCGTAAATTATGTGGAACCGTTTTACCAAAGCCAAAACCCGGATCGATCAAGAGACGATTTGAAGCAATACCCGCATCTAAACACACTTTTACCCGTTCTAACAAAAACGTTTTGATGTCATTCACGACATCATCATAATGCGGATTGTGTTGCATGGTGCGTGGTTCACCTTGTATATGCATCAGGCAAACCTGCACCCGTTTGGAAGCGCTAATAGCAGCTAAACTACCTTTACCACGTAAAGCCATCACATCATTAATCATATCGGCCCCCGCTCTGATCGCCTCACGCATGACTTCTGCTTTACTGGTATCAACCGAAATTAAAATAGGCCACCTAGCGCGGATTTTTTCCACGACAGGGATAACGCGATCAAGTTCATCTTGTACTGACACCGACTCTGCACCAGGACGAGTGGATTCTCCCCCAATGTCGATAATATTGGCCCCTTCTTCAACCATCAGGCGAGCTTGATTTAAGGCAGCAGGCATAGAAAAAAAATCACCCCCGTCCGAAAACGAATCGGGGGTGACATTGAGAATGCCCATCACTTGAGGGAATGGTTCCAGATTTTCAGGGAGCATAATCCTTTTTTCTGATTACTTTTTTTCTGATTATAACGGATGAAAGAGAAGGGCGAACACGCAAGGGCATCCCCTACGCCTACTCTTGTAGGGGCGAACCTAGTGCAGGATCGCTCCAATCTTGATACCACTTAGCAAGCATCAAAAGGGGCAACCACAAGGGATTGCCCCTACGGGCAGATTGTAGGGGCAATCCCTTGTGGTTGCCCTGGTTTTCTAGCAACTTTGAAAAGGGGCTTTGAAAAGGGGCAACCACAAGGGTTGCCCCTACGGACGGCTTGTAGGGGCAATCCCTTGTGGTTGCCCTGGTTTTTCAATGGTATGGAAACTTTCGCTCTCCTGCACTAGGACGAACCTTTGTTATCGCCCCTGTTTAATTTGGAAAAGGGGAGGTTGGAAGAATTTCTCAGTGGGAACTAGCCGGATCACCAATCTTCGGTTTGAGAGTTTGTACTGTTGTGTCGTTGGGCTTCTTTTTAGAAGGAGTGCTATCGTTTTCGTTCCAATCTTTCGGTGGCCTAGGCGTTTTTCCAACCATGATATCATCAATTTGCTGACTCTCGATGGTTTCGTATTTCATCAAGGATTCTGCCATCAAATGCAAATTCGTCAAATGCTCTTTGAGCAAGCTCTCAGCACGAACGTAATTGCGATCAATAACAGAACGAATTTCTTCATCAATGACATGTGCGGTTTCATCAGACAGCATTTTGTGCTGAGTGACACTATGCCCTAAAAACACCTCGCTGTCTTCTTCACCATAAGTCAGCGGCCCCAAACGTTCCGACAAACCCCATTTAGTAACCAGATTACGTGCAATCTCTGTCGCCTGTTTAATATCTTGGCTTGCACCAGTAGTGACAGACTCAGCACCAAAAATCAGTTCTTCAGCAATTCTACCACCAAACAGCGTGGAAATTTTACTTTCCAAGGTTTGCTTACTGTAGCTCAACCTATCAGCTTCTGGCAAAAACATCGTTAACCCTAAAGCACGACCTCTCGGAATAATAGTGACTTTATACACCGGATCATGATCTGGCACCAAGCGCCCAATAATAGCGTGTCCCGCTTCATGATAAGCCGTGAGCTTTTTCTCCTCTTCGCTCATCACCAGAGATCGACGCTCTGCACCCATCATAATTTTGTCCTTGGCTTTTTCAAATTCTTCCATCTCTACCAAACGTTTGTCAACACGGGCCGCCCACAAAGCGGCTTCATTGACAAGGTTAGCCAAATCAGCTCCAGAAAAACCAGGTGTACCGCGTGCAATCACACTGGGTTTGACATCATCAGCAATAGGTACTTTCCGCATGTGTACTTTGAGGATTTGCTCACGTCCCCGAATATCAGGCAAAGGCACCACCACTTGACGATCAAAACGGCCCGGACGCAATAAAGCAGGATCTAATACATCTGGACGGTTAGTAGCCGCAATGACAATCACGCCGTCATTGCTTTCAAAACCATCCATTTCCACTAGCAATTGGTTGAGCGTTTGTTCTCTCTCATCATGCCCTCCCCCTAATCCGGCACCCCGATGACGACCGACTGCGTCAATTTCATCAATGAAAACAATGCACGGCGCGTGTTTTTTAGCTTGCTCAAACATGTCGCGCACTCGTGACGCACCGACACCAACAAACATTTCGACGAAATCAGAACCCGATATCGTGAAAAAGGGCACTTTCGCCTCACCTGCAATGGCCTTTGCCAGTAAGGTTTTACCCGTGCCTGGGGCACCTACCATTAAGACACCGCGTGGAATTTTACCGCCCAAATTTTGGAATTTATCTGGATCGCGTAAAAAATCAACCAATTCAGTCACTTCTTCCTTGGCTTCATCAACCCCGGCCACATCAGAGAAAGTGATTTTGACTTGATCTTCTTCAATCAAGCGGGCACGACTTCTGCCAAATGAGAGCGCACCACGCCCACCGCCACCTTGCATTTGGCGCATGAAGAAAATCAGTATCCCAAACAATAACAGCATGGGAAACCACGAAATGAATATCTGCACCAACAAGGATTGTTGTTCTGGTGGGCCAGCCTTGATTTTGACATTGTTATCAAATAAGTCTTTCATTAATCCCGGATCACCTGGATTATAAGTGACAAAATGTTCACCATTTTGTGTGATACCACGAATAGTGCGACCTTCAATTTCCACCTTTTGCACTCGCCCCTGTTTCACATCGCTAATAAATTGCGAATACTCTATCGACAGGGAAGTGGGTTTTTTGGGTCCAAAATTATTGAACACCATCATTAAAACAAGGGCTATGACGACCCATACTAAGAGATTTTTGGCAATATCATTCACGAAGCAGTGCCTCTTTATCGAATTTAATGGTTAATGGTTAATGGTTAATGGTTAATGGTTAAAACAAAAAGCTTTGATATAAACCCGTCAGAACAAGAGGGTTTCAACCCGTAAGTGTTTTGCGGATTGAGATTTATGGGCCCTCGCCATAAGCAACTTGTGTATAACTATGAGGGTTCCACTTCATGGTGCATTTGTAGGGCGGGCGTTCAAGATTGCAAAAATACAAAAAATTCTATTGCCCGCTTGCTTGCCCACCTTCAAAAGGGCGAACACGTAGGTTCGCCCCTACATTGCCCCTCCGTCGGGGCGAACCTTTGTTATCGCCCTTCAGGAAATTATTTGGCAACATAGTGCTTCGCAAGGACATAAACTTCGGCAGATCGAGAACGCGAGGCTTCTGGTTTGCGAATCACTACATTTTTAAAATGAGGCCTTAACGCCTTTATATAACTCTCAAAACCTTCCCCTTGAAATACTTTAGTCAGTAAATGGCCTCCACTTGCCAGTACCTCATAAGCCAAATCTCTGGCTAATTCAGCCAATAACATAGCACGAGGTTGATCAATCGCCTTTAAGCCACTTATATTGGGGGCCATATCAGACATAACAAGATCGACTGGGTGTTCTCCCAATTGATTGAGCAAGTTGTCCAGCACCACTTGCTCTCGAAAATCACCTTGAATAAAGGTGACCTCCGGTAAGGGTTCCATATACAAAATATCCAAGGCAAACACCCGCACTTGGTTTTGTAAACGTTGTTTGAGCCATTGTGACCAACCGCCAGGGGCAGCTCCTAAATCAACAACGGTCATGCCAGAATGAAACAAGCGATCACGGGCATCTATTTGTGCCAGTTTATAAACAGCCCGTGAACGATAACCCGATTGAACAGCCTGTTTGACATACACATCAGACAGATGTTCTTTGAGCCAGCCTTGACTTTCCCGATTTCGACTCTTTTTACTCATGATTATTGTTCAGTATAAGAAGGAGAGACGGTACCCACTAGTAATTGCCGAAGTTCAACCAGTAATTCATCGCGACTATAAGCCCCTTTTTGAAACACGGTATCGACACGGTTGTTAAGCCAAATACGATCTTCAACAGAAATATCTTTAGCCGTTAACACCACTACCGGAATTGAAGAATAGGATTTATTCTGTCGCAATTGGATAATAAACTCAAATCCATTCATTTCTGGCATCATCAGATCGAGCAGAATGAGATCGGGTTGATGTTTTTGCAAGGATTGCATCGCCACATCACCGTTTTCCGCTTCAATGACTTGCCAACCCACCTTATGGAGCATCCGAACCATCATTTCACGAGTCACCGTATCATCTTCCACAACCATCACAACACAAGATGCCTTGTTGGAGCGATACTTACGCAACACCTTGATTAATTGAGAACGCGTAATGGGTTTCGTCAGGTATTCTGCTGCCCCTAAAGAATAGCCTATTTCTTTATTTTCTGTCATGGTCAACATAATAACGGGAATATGTGCTAACTTGGGATCAGCCTTTAATTCAGATAACACTTCCCACCCATCCATGCCTGGCATCATCACATCTAAAGTAATGGCATCAGGTTGTATTTTTTTAGCCAATTCCAAACCTTCAGGGCCACTGGCCGCAGCCACAACTTGGTATCCCACTTTACTCAAATAAACATCTAACAACTCACGCACGGCCTCATCATCGTCGATCACCAAAAGCACGCCACTTTCTGTCGTAAAGTCTGGAACCCTAACAGCAACAACGTCATCACTACCCTGATGCTTCTTGACAACCAAATGGGTTGGTAAACGCACTGTAAAATGACTCCCTTTGCCAAATTCACTCTCTACCTTGATGGTGCCACCAAGCATCTGCGTAAAATATTTGGTAATCGCTAATCCTAAACCAGTGCCACCATACTTGCGGCTGGTAGACGCATCGGCTTGGGTAAAAACTTGAAAGAGATTGGCTTGTTGTTCTGTCGTCATACCAATGCCTTCATCACTGATACGAAATGTAATCCAATCACCCTCTTTTTTGGTTTCGCGTCTCACCTCTAGCGTAATGATACCTCGTTCCATGAATTTAGAGGCATTACTGAGTAAGTTGAATAGAATTTGCCTCATTTTTGTCAAATCGGTGTAGACTTCACCCAAGTTTTTATCACACAATAAATGTAATGTATTCGCTTTATTCTCGATCAAAGGCTGAATCGTAGTCAGGGTATTTTGGATCATGGCTTTCAAATCAAAGCGTTCTGAATATAACTGCATTTTGCCCGCTTCGATTTTAGAAATATCCAGAATACCATCAATTAAACCCAACAAATGTTTTGCAGCGGCATGGACATTTTTAACATCTTGCAACAAAGACGCTCGTTCACACTCTTTAATTTCTTCTTCGAGCATCTCGGTATAACCGACAATGGTGTTCATCGGTGTACGCAATTCGTGGCTCATATTAGCCAGAAACTGGCTTTTAGCCTTATTCGCTTCTTCTGCCTTTTGTTTTGCTTGGCGTAATCCCGTCATCTCCCATTTTTGTCTACTGATGTTCTCGACAGCAGCCCAAACATGATATTCTCCTTCTTTTTCGATAATCAAAGCCGATAATTTGACAGGCACATAATAGCCATCTTGATGTCGATATTCTTGTTCAACTGGCCCATAGCGATCACCCGCTTTAAAGACTTGTAATTGTGCGAATTCCGTTCCCGTCTTTTCTTCTACGAGAATATCGTTCCAATAATTCAGTTTCAGCGTCTTTTCTACAGAACGACCTATCATTTGTGCGTAGGCCTGATTTGCTGTCACAATAGAACCCTTGATCTGCCATAAACATAAACCGATTGGTGTACTATTGAGCAAATATTCGGTAGCCTGTTTTTGATAAGATAAGTTTTTGTAAGACTGATGTAGACGATTAATCAAATTAACAATGCGTTCTAATTCGTCAGCCTTGGCGACGTGCGGACGTTCCAAAGTCAGTAACGTATTTGAACGTTCAAAATCGATTTGTTCTGCATCATCCGCGATTTTTTTGATATGCCGAATGACTATTGAATGAAAAAGCCATAAAATGAACAGAGCAAGTAACAAAATACTCACCACATGGGTGATTAAACTGACAATCGTTTTATCAAGTAAGCGTTTATAAATAGGCTCAATGCTCGCCACGATATGCAGTGTTCCAACACGGTTTTTTGGGCCCGAACTCGAATTATCAAATAGGGGAAAATCTCGGACAATAACGCGCTTATTATTAACAATTGTGCCTTTTGAGGCAACCAGCCGATCTTGGATAGTGATCGAAAGGTATTGTACATCTTTTATCAGTAACAGATTGTCTAGTAAGCTTTGTATTTGTTTTTCATTATACTCAAACAAATGAGAGCTAATCGTTTGCAGATCATTATCATGGATTTGCTCAAGATGCTTGTCAATGCGATTGATGGAATCGATGTAAAAAACAGATAACTGTACAAAAGTCATCAGTAAAGCCATCACAAGACTTAACAAAATAACATAAAAATTCAATTTATAAGCGATTTTATTTTTTAACATAAAGGAGTTCAGGAGTTCAGGAGTTCAGAAGATTAATAATTCGGGCCTTTTGGAGTTTAATTCAATTTATACTTTTATGTAGGGCTCCCTACGGGTTTTTGTTGCCCACCATCTTAAATGTAGGGGGCCGGTAACGTGTTTTTGTTGCCCACCATCAGATTATGTAGGCTCCCTACGGGTTTTTGTTGCCCACCATCTTAAATGTAGGGGGCCGGTAACGTGTTTTTGTTGCCCACCATCAGATTATGTAGGCTCCCTACGGGTTTTTGTTGCCCACCAATCAATCCATGTAGGGTGGGTAACGTGTTTTTGTTGCCCACCATCTTAAATGTAGGGTGGGTAACGTGTTTTTGTTGCCCACCATCAGATTATGTAGGGCTCCTACGGGTTTTTGTTGCCCACCAATCAATCCATGTAGGGTGGGTAACGTGTTTTTGTTGCCCACCATCAGATTATGTAGGGCTCCCTACGGGTTTTTGTTGCCCACCATCTTAAATGTAGGG
>Ga0164315_10003263_pt1 | contig 12567 bp, 7 predicted proteins | sample GuaBasSedimGuay6_FD_113737 | JGI IMG/M metagenome (GOLD analysis project Ga0164315, IMG submission 113737) | Subseafloor sediment microbial communities from Guaymas Basin, Gulf of California, Mexico - Guay6, Core 4569-2, 0-3 cm | ecosystem: Environmental > Aquatic > Marine > Hydrothermal vents >... | reverse complement strand
TTCAGCATGAGTGGTTCCGACTTTGTGGAAATGTTTGTCGGCGTCGGCGCCAGTCGCGTGCGCGATCTGTTCGACCAGGGTAAGAAAATCGCTCCCTGCATCATCTTCATCGACGAGATCGACGCCGTCGGCCGGCACCGCGGTGCCGGACTGGGCGGTGGGCACGATGAGCGTGAACAGACCCTGAACCAGTTGCTGGTCGAAATGGACGGCTTCGAGTCCAACGACGGCGTGATCCTGCTGGCGGCCACCAACCGGCCCGACGTGCTGGACCCGGCGCTGCTGCGTCCCGGTCGCTTCGACCGCCAGATCGTGGTCGACATGCCCGACCTGGTGGGACGCGAGGCCATCCTCAAGGTCCACATGAAAAAGGTGAAGATGAACGAGTCGGTGTCCACGGCCAAACTGGCCGCCGGCACACCGGGCATGGCCGGTGCCGACCTGGAGAACCTGGTCAACGAGGCCGCCCTGATGGCCGCCCGCAAGAATCACGACGACGTGACCATGGAAGACTTCGAGGACGCCAAGGAAAAGGTCATGCTGGGGCCCGAGCGCCGCAGCAGGGTCCTTACCGACAAGATCAAGAACGAGATCGCCTACCACGAGAGCGGACACGCCGTGGTGGCCTACACCTGCGAGGAGTCGGATCCCGTACACAAGGTTACGATCATCCCCCGCGGGCAGGCCCTGGGCCTGACGGCCATTCTGCCCGTGGAGGACCAGTATACGGTGAGCGAGCAGCAGTTCCTCGACAAGATCTGCGTGGCCCTGGGCGGCCGCGTGGCCGAGGACGTGTTCCTGGGCAAGATCGGCTCGGGCGCCTACGGCGACATCAAGGCCGTCACCAACTACGCGCGCACCATGGTCACGCGCCTGGGCATGAGCCCCAAGCTGGGACCCATCGCCTTCGAGGAGAACAGCGAACAGGTCTTCCTGGGTCGCGACTACGGGCGCCAGCACTCCCACAGTGAGCAGACCTTGCGGGATATAGATACCGAGGTGAGACGCATAGTCATGGAACAGTTCGATCGGGCCCGTGAGATCCTGGAGAACAACCGCGAGCGGGTGGAGACCGTCGCCGCAGCGCTGCTGGAGCGCGAGACCCTCGATGCCGAGGAATTCAAGCTGGTCATGGAAGGGCAGACCCTGCCCGACCTGGAGATAGAAGTGGACCACACCACCGGCGACGACGATCCCGAGACGCCGGTCGAACCGGAGTCCGACGATCCGGACCGGGGCCTGCCCCCCGGCGAGCTGCGGACCGACCCTTGAGCCGGATCCACGCCACGGATGAAGGGCCCCCCGGAGGGCCCTTTTCCGCGCCCGGCTGGGACCTGGGCCGGGTACGCCTGGAACCAGCCGGCCGCCCCCTGGTCATGGGCATCGTCAATCTGACCCCGGACAGTTTCTGGGCCGGTTCACGGGCTGAAGGTGCCACAGGCGCGGTGGAACACGCCCTGGCCCTGGCCGCCGCGGGCGCCGACCTGCTGGATCTGGGCGCCGAATCCTCGCGCCCCGGCGCCGAACGGATCACCGCCGCCGCCGAGCAGGACCGCCTGTTGCCGGTGCTGGAGGCGCTGCGCCGGGAAACCGATCTGCCCCTGTCGGTGGATACGGTGCGCACCACCACCGCCCGGGCCGCCCTGGACGCCGGCGCCGACGCCGTGAACGATATCACCGCCGCAGCCGATCCCGGCATGCTGGAGCTGGTGGCGCAGCGCGGCTGCGGCCTGGTATTGATGCACATGCAGGGCGCACCCGGCACCATGCAGCAGGCCCCCCGCTACTACGACGTGGTGGCCGAGGTAACCGGTTTCCTGGCCGCCCGGTGCCTGTTGGCCGCAGAAGCGGGGGTGGCGCCGGACCGCCTGCTGGTCGATCCCGGCATCGGCTTCGGCAAGACACTGGAGCACAACCTGGAATTGCTGCGTGGGCTGGAACGGGTGGCGAACGGGCGGGCCCTCCTGTTGGGGGCCAGCCGCAAGCGCTTCATCGGCGAGTTGAGTGGTGCCGACGTGGGCGACCGACTGCCCGGCAGCCTGGCTGCGCTGGTGGCGGCCTGGCAGGGTAACACCAGCGTGGTGCGGGTGCATGACGTGGCGGCTAGCGTGCAGTTCCTGGAAGTATTGAGCCGTAGCGTCGGCATTCAGTCGTAGATTGTACTTTTTTGCTGGCCCAGGTGCCCGAGTTGAACGAAACTTGCGCCAGCATTCCCACTCCATCCCACCGAAGGAACCAGCCATGTCCTCTGCCGTGACCGGCGTGCTCGACCTCATCCCCCAGGGTGCGGGTTTCCTGCGCGACCCCGACCGTTCGTTCAAGGCAACCCCTGACGATCCCTACGTCTCGAATAATCTGATCCGCAAATTCGGTCTGGTTAACGGCGCCACCGTAACCGGTCCGGTGCAGGCCGGCAGGAAGGGGCCCCAGCTGGCGGATGTCCAGACGATCTGCGGCCTGGACCCGGCCGCCTTCAGGGATCGTCCGTCTTTCAAGGACCTGACGGCCCTCAACCCCGAACTCCGTTTCGACCTGGGTGCCGGCGGCGAACCCTCCATGCGCATCGTCGATCTGATCGCCCCCATCGCCCACGGCACGAGGGGACTCATCGTATCACCACCCAAGACGGGCAAGACCACCCTGCTGGAGGAACTGGCCCGGTCCATCGCGGCCGCCGCCCCGGACGCCCGTATCGTGGTGCTGCTCATCGACGAACGGCCCGAGGAGGTCACCCATTTTCGCCGCCAGGTCAACGCCGAGGTGTTGGCCAGCAGCAGCGACCAGAGCGTGGCGGCCCATGTGTCCCTGGTGGAGATGGTCCTGGACCAGGCCCGCTGCGAGCTGGAGTGCGGCCACGATGTGGTGATTCTCATGGACAGCATCACCCGCATGGGGCGGGCCTTCAACGCGGCCGGCACCGGTTCGGGCCGCACCCTGACCGGCGGGTTGGACAGCCGCGGCCTGGAGATCCCGCGCCGGTTCTTCGGCATGGCGCGCAATGTGGAAGACGGCGGATCCATCACCGTCATCGCCACGGCGCTGATCGAGACGGGCAGCCGCATGGACGACCTGATCTTCGAGGAGTTCAAGGGCACGGGTAACATGGAACTGGTGCTGGCGCGACAGTTGGCCGAGCGGCGCATCTTCCCGGCCATAGACCTGAGGGCCAGCGGCACCCGGCGGGACGAGCTGTTCTACAGCGAGGACGAGATGGATGCCCTGAACATGCTGCGCCGGCGAGCGGCGAGCGCGCCGCCGGGACCAGCCATGGAGGGTATGCTCAAGCTGATCGAGAAGTACCCCACCAACGCCGAACTGCTGGCCGGGATCACCGGTTGAACCCTTCGAGTTCCTCCCAGCGGGCATAGAGCCGGGGCAGTTCGCCTGCCACCTCGTCCAGACGCTGCTTCAGGACGACCACCCGGTCGCCCTCCTCGCGGTACAGCTTGGGATCCCCCAACTGGCCGTGGAGCGAGGCTTGTTCCGCCTCCAGTTCCTCGATACGCGCGGGCACCGATTCCAGCTCCTGTTTCTCGCGAAACGTCAACCGGCGCGGTTTGTCGGCCTGCGGTCTGGCCGGGCGATCCTTCTTGACCCGGACGGGCTGGGAGCGGGCTGACCGTGACACCCGGGCCCACTCGGCGTAACCCCCCACCGTCTCCACAACCCGGCCGTCGCCCTCGAGAGCCAGGGTGCTGGTGGTAACATTGTCCAGGAAGGCACGGTCGTGGCTGACCAGCAGCAGGGTGCCGCTGAAATCAGCCAGCAGTTCCTCCAGCAATTCCAGGGTCTCCAGATCCAGATCGTTGGTGGGCTCGTCCAACACCAGCAGATTCGCCGGCCGGGTGAAGAGCTTGGCCAGCAGCAGGCGGTTGCGTTCGCCTCCGGACAAATGGGTAATGGGACTGCGAGCCTGGTCCGGCGCGAACAGGAAGTTCTGCAGGTAGGTGATGACGTGGAGGCGGCGCCCGTCGAAGGCCACCGTATCTCCATCCGGGCACACGTTCTGCTGCACGGTCCGGGTCTCATCCAACTGGAGGCGCTGCTGGTCGAAATAGGCTACCTGCAGATTGCTGCCCAGACGGACACTTCCCGCCTGTGGCGCCAACTCCCCCAGCAAAAGACGCAGCAGGGTGGTCTTACCCGCGCCGTTGGGGCCCATGACGCCGACCTTGTCGCCGCGCATGATCATGGTGTCCAGACCCTCGACGATGGGCGTACCTTCCCAGGCGAAACCCAGGCCCTCGGTGCGAATGACCAGCCGCCCGCTGCGATCGACATCCTGCAACCTGAGCGACGCGTTTCCCGATTGGACCCGTCGCGCGGTGCGTTCCTGGCGCATACTCTTCAGCTCGCGCACCCGGCCCTCGTTGCGGGTACGCCGTTCACGCACACCCTGGCGGATCCAGACCTCCTCCCGGGCCAGTTTGCGGTCGAATTCATGCCACTGGGCCTGTTCGTTGCGCAGGAACTCTTCGCGGCGAACCAGGAAGGTGTCGTAGTCGCAGGTCCAGTCCCGCAACCGGCCCCGGTCCAGCTCCAGGATGCGACCCGCCAGGCTGCGCAGGAACATGCGATCGTGGGTGACGAAGAATAGGGTGCCCTCGAAGCGCAGGAGCTGTTCCTCGAGCCAGGTGATGGCGTCGATATCCAGGTGGTTGGTGGGTTCGTCCAGCAGCAATACGTCCGGCTCTCCGGCCAGGGCACGAGCCAGCAGGGTTCGCCGTTTGTTGCCCGCCGAGAGAGTGGCGAAGTCGGCCTCGCCGTCCAGACCGCTGAGCGACAGGATGCGGTCCACCTGATGATCCACCCGCCAGGTCTCCCCGCCATCCGTTTCCGGCAGCTCCCCCAGATGATCGGTGATGATGCCACGCACGGATCCCGCCAGACGCGTGGGCACTTCCTGGGGCAGCACTCCCACACGCAGGGAACGCGGGCGCAATATCTCACCGCTATCCGGTTGCACATCCCCGGCCAGCAGGCGCAACAGGGTGGTCTTGCCCTCGCCGTTGCGCCCCAGGAGGCAGATGCGCTCGCCCTTCTCCACGCGCAGATCAACGCCGTCGAGCACGGGTGGCCCGCCCAGGGACAGACCTACGGATTTGAGTTCGACGAGAGCCATGTCTGACAATAATCCTGGAGCTTGTTGGAAAGAGCCGGGGCTAGCGGGAGCGAATCTACCACGTGGGGCCTGCATTCGCCAATCCCGTCACCAACATTCGGGGCCCGGTTCGAGCGGTGGGATGCCGGATATTCCCAGTTTTTCGTGATAATTGCGCAACGATTTGCAGTTATAATTGATTGGTGATATGCAAGTAACCTCCTGAGCACTCCCCCCGAGGTGGTCATGATGCGACGTAGCGCCCTTTTCCTCGCCCTGTCCGTGATCTTCCTGTTCTCGACGGCAAATGCCGCTGATGCCCCCCGGCCCCTGACACCGGTCCAGGGTGGGCCTTCGATCCAGGTCGACGCGTCCCTGCCCTGGGCACCGGATCGTGTGCTGGTGAAATTCACCGCCGCGGGACTGGCCGACTCCCACCTCGACAAACCGGCACAGAAGGCCGCCGGCACCCTGCTCACCACCGGCCTGGCCAGCCTCGACGCGACCCTGGCCGAAGTGGACATCACCCGGATCCATGCCGCCCATGACGAAATGCGCGACATGAACCTGGCCCGCGCCCTGGGCGCCGACCGCTGGTACCACCTGGAGCTCGGCAGCCGGACCGATATCCCCGCCCTGGCCAAGCGCCTGGCCACCGATCCGGCCGTGGAATACGCCCTGCCGGATCTGCGGGCCTACCCGGCCGTGGTACCCAACGATCCGCTCTACGCCAATAACTGGGGCCACGACAACACGGCCCAGCTGCCTGATCTGGACTGGGGCGGATCCTATGAGCACGATCTGCCCACCACCGTGGGTACCATCGGCTTCGACAGCAATGCCGACCCGGCCTGGGGCGGCAGCCAGGGCTATGGCAGCAGCAGCGTGGTCATCGCCATCCTGGACTCGGGGGTGGACTCGACCCACCCGGACCTGCTGCAGGTGGCAGGCTACGACTTCGGTGATGACGACACCGACCCCAACGACGACAGCGCCAGTCCGGGCCACGGCACCGCCTGTGCCGGCGTGGCGGCGGCCATTGCCGACAACAGCCTGGGCGCCGTGGGCGTGGCGGGCGGTTGCAGCATCATGCCCCTGAAGGTCTCCGACAGCGCGGGCAACCTCTACTTCTCCTACATCATCGATGCCGTGTACCACGCGGCCGACAACGGCGCCGACGTGATCAGTATGAGCTTCGGTGCAGCAGCGGACATCTACGAACCCATGGATATTGCCCTGACCTACGCTGACGGCCAAGGTGTCGTAATCCTCGCCGCTACCGGCAACGAGAACAACAGCACCATCAGCTATCCCGCCGTCAACAACGTGGTCATCGGCGTGGGCGCGGCCTCACCCTGTGGCGACCGCAAGCGCTCCAGCAGCGACAGCGACGAAGTGAATTCCGGCGTGAACACCGACCCCAACGGCTACACCTGTGACGGCGAACGCTGGTGGGGATCCAACTACGGCCTCGACGTGCAGGACCACCGGGGCGCAGTGGACATCATCGCCCCTACCATCCTGCCCACCACCGACATCCAGGGCGCCGGCGGTTACGACCCCGGCGACTACAGCGGCTTCTTCAACGGCACCAGCTGTGCCACTCCCTACGCGGCGGGTGTGTGCGGCCTGATCATCTCGGCCAACCCGGCCTGGACCCCGGCCCAGATCCGCGCCCAACTGGTGAGCACGGCCCTGGACATCCAGAACGTGGAGTCGGCGGCCGGCTGGGATCGCTACAGCGGCTACGGCATGGTGGATGCGGCGGCGGCCGTGGGCATCGCCCCGCCCACGGGTCCGACGGCCCTCTTCGGTCTGGACACCAGCAGCGGCTGTGCGCCCCTGACCGTCAACTTTACCGACCTGTCCAGCGGCACCATCAACACCTGGGCCTGGGATTTCGGCGACGGTGGCACGGACAACGTGGCCGACCCGACCCACATCTACACCGTGCCCGGCACCTACGACGTCAGTCTGACGGTGACCGGACCGGACGGTTCCGATACGGCCACCACGGTGGGACTGGTCACGGTCAGTGGTCCCCCGGTGGCGTCCTTCGACGCGGCACCTGCAGTGATTACAGCCGGCGAATCGGTGACCTTCACCGACACCTCCACCGGTGACCCCACGGCCTGGGCCTGGGACTTCGGCGACGGAGGCTCGTCCAGCCTGCAGAACCAGGTGCATGTCTACGGTCTGTCCGGGACCTACACCGTGCGCCTGATCGCAACCAGCGTCTGCGGATCCGATACCTCCACCGTGGTCGATGTGGTGACGGTTAACCCGCCTCCGGCGCCGGTGGCCGACTTCGAGGCCTCATCCGCCGGCGGCTGCGCCCCGTTGCTGGTGGCGTTCAATGACCTGTCCACCGGCGCCATCGACACCTGGGCCTGGGACTTCGGCGACGGCGGCACCGCTACGGAGGCTGCCACTGCCCACGATTACACGGTGCCCGGAATCTATGACGTGCAACTGACGGTTACCGGACCCGGCGGTTCGGACTCCAAGACCGTCGTCGGCATGATCACCGTGGACGGTCCGCCCACCACTTCCTTCACGGAAACGGCCAACAGTGTCACGGCCGGCGACCCCATTACCTTCACCGACACGTCGATGGGTTCCCCCTCGAGCTGGGACTGGGACTTCGGCGACGGCGGTACCTCGACCCTGCCCGAACCGACCCACATCTACACCACGGCCGGCCTCTACACCGTCACCCTGGTGACCACCAATGCCTGCGGTCCAGACACACTGGTGGCTACGGACCACATCACCGTGGCTCCCCCGCCGGCGCCGGTGGCCGGCTTCAGCCCGGACCCGGCCGCGGGTTGCGTGCCGCTGGAAGTGACCTTCACCGACGCCTCGGCCGGTGACATCGACACCTGGCAGTGGGACTTCGGTGATGGCGGCAGTGACACCGACCAGAACCCGGTCCACACCTACAATTCAACCGGTAGTTACGACGTGCGCCTGATCGTCATGGGCGCGGGCGGCGTGGATACCATGACCATTGCGGACGCCGTGGTGGTGGAGACCCCGGTGAGCGCGGCCTTTGCCCTGTCCGACACCCTGGGCGCACCGCCTCTGGAAGTCACGTTCAGCGACCAGTCCACCGGCGAACCCGTCACCTGGGCCTGGGATTTCGGTGATGGCGACACGAGTGATGAAGCCGGCCCCGTCCACATCTACACCGGTGACGGCATCTATGACGTGACCCTGATCGTGGCCAACGGCTGTTCGGCGGACACCCTGATCATGGTGGCGGCGGTGCAGGTCAGCAGCTTGTCGGCCGCCGGCGAGATGGTGCCGGCACGCTTCGCTCTGGCCGCGAACTATCCCAACCCCTTCAACCCGTCCACCACCATCGTCTACGGCCTGGCCAAGACCGGACACGCCCGCCTGGAGGTCTTCGATGTCTCCGGCCGGCGGGTGGCGACCCTGGTGGACACGCGCCAGGAGGCCGGCGAACACCGTGTCCAGTGGGAGCCCCGTGGTCTGGCGTCCGGCGTCTACTTCACGCGGTTCACCGCCAACGGACAGACGGTCACGCGGCGGATGACGTTGCTCAAGTGATGCCGGACCGTTGAACCGGTTCTGGCGTGGATCCTGATATGGCCCCGGGCGCGAGCCCGGGGCCTTTGTTCATGCTCCACAATGCGCGATTGGTGGCGGTGCATCCGGTTTCCCCTGATCATTGGGGCGGCACCGAAACCTCCACCGGACCCGAACGGAGACCCGCTCCATGCGCACCGAGAACCTCAATATCCGCAGCCTGACGCCCCTGATCTCACCCGACGAGCTGAAGCAGGTCTTCCCCCAGACCCCCGAGACGGCCTCCTTCGTCACCGGTGCCCGGCAGACCATCAAGAACATCCTCAAGGGTCGTGATCCACGTCTCCTGGTGGTGGTAGGTCCCTGCTCCATCCACGACCCCCAGGCGGCGCTGGAATACGCGGGGCGCCTGGTGCAACTGGCCGCTGAGATCCAGGAGCGGTTTTTCGTGGTCATGCGGGTCTATTTCGAAAAACCCCGCACCACCGTGGGCTGGAAGGGATTGATCAACGATCCGGACCTGAACGGCTCGCAGGAGATATCGAAGGGTCTGGGTATCGCCCGGCGTCTGCTGTGCGAGATCAACGGCATGGGCGTGCCCGTGGGCTGCGAGATGCTGGATACGGTGACCCCCGAGTTCCTGGCGGACCAGATCGCCTGGGGCGCCATCGGCGCGCGCACCACCGAGTCACAGACCCACCGCGAGATGGCCAGCGGCCTGTCGTTTCCCATGGGATTCAAGAACGGTACCGACGGCAATCTGCAGATCGCCCTGGACGCCATCCAGGCCGCGGGCAAACCCCACAGTTTCGTGGGCACCAGCAGCGCCGGGCGCAATTCCATCATACGGACCATGGGCAACCCCGATGTGCACATCGTCCTGCGCGGCGGCGGCGGCAGGCCCAACTATGACGCGGCCGATATCGCCGCGACGGCGGTAAAGCTGCAGGCGGCAGGGGTGGGACGGGCGATCATGGTGGATTGCAGCCATGCCAACAGCAACAAGGACCATACCCGCCAGGAGGCGGTACTGCAGGATGTCATCGGGCAGGTCAGGGACGGCTCACACCACATCCGGGGACTGATGATCGAGAGCAACCTGGAAGCGGGCAACCAGCCCATACCCGACGACCCGCGGGATCTGGAGTACGGCGTCTCCATCACCGACAAGTGCGTGGACTGGGAGACAACCGTGCGCATGCTGCGCGAGGCTTCGCGGACCCTGGCCGGTGCCTGAGGGATCCGACCCCGCCCTTCACCAGGCGCAGCGCTCCTCGCGCAGGGCCTGGTAGGCGAAGCGCGCCAGATGCGGCACTACCAGAGCTTCGTAGTCGTCCCAGACCATGGTGATCACCTCGCGGTGCGTGCCCGCGTTGAAGGCTATGGTACCCACCTCCGTCAAACTGCCGTCGGCATAGACGTCCATGGCGTAGAGATTGCCGAAGGGCGGCATGGCTCCCAGTGAACAGTCGGGAAAGCGCTCCTCGAACTCGTGTTCGAGAGCCAGGGTGATGGTGGTCGCACCCGCCGCCTCGCGCAGCAGGTTGAAGTTCACCTTGAACGACGCCGGCACCAGGGCCATGGCCATCAGGCCGTCCAGGCGAACGAGTACCGTCTTGACGAAAGAACGGTCTTCCACCCCGGCCTTGCGCGCCACCTCTTCCGCGGCGTAGGCACGGGGGTGGTCGATGAACTCGAAGTCCACCCCGCTCTCGTGCAGGAAATCCAGGAGTTTCTCGCAGGGCATGACGACCTCCCCGGGCACAGGACGGCGGGATACGCCCTGTTGCGAAGGCCGGTGTTGTCGAGCGACGGGCGCGCGGCTGGAGAGACTCGGCGCCGCTCCAAAGCCGCCGATTCATACCCTGAAGATATGGAAAATTCAGCCGCTCCGCCTGTCGCGGGCACGCTGCCGCAGGGCACAATCCGCCAGCACCAGCGCCGCCATGGCCTCGACGATGGGGACAGCCCGCGGTACCACGCAGGGATCGTGACGCCCCGGTGCGGCGAGGTCCACCTCGTTGCCGTCGAAGTCGGCGGTCCGCTGGGTGCGGGCGACGGTGGCCGGCGGTTTGAAGGCCACCCGGAAAACGACGTGCTCACCGTTGCTGATGCCCCCCTGCACCCCGCCGCTGCGGTTGGTGACCGTGCCCAGACCCCGGTCCCCGGCGACGAAGGCATCGTTGTGGGCCGAGCCGCGCATGGCTGCTCCGGCAAAGCCCGAGCCGATTTCGAAGCCCTTGACCGCGGGCAATGACAACATGGCGTGGGCCAGCAGGGCCTCCAGCTTGTCGAAAACCGGTTCGCCCCAGCCCGCCGGTACACCCCGACACACGCAGGAAACCACGCCACCCACCGAGTCGTGGTCCCCGCGAGCCGCTTCGATGGCAGCGGTCATGCGCGCGGCCGCCCCGGCGTGCGGGCAGCGTACGAGCTGGGTGTCGACGGCGGCCCGGTCGATGGTGGCCGGGTCCACTCCATCGGTCATCACGTCGCCCACGGCCTCGACCCAGGCCACTATTCCGGTGTCGTATTCCCGAGCCAACCACTGTTCGGCCACCGCACCGGCGGCAACACGGCCGATGGTCTCGCGGGCACTGGCCCGTCCCCCGCCGCTGGCCGCGCGGATACCGTACTTCCGCTGGTAGGTAAAATCGGCGTGGGAAGGGCGCGGTATGTTGCGCAGGGCTTCGTAGTCCCCCGGCTTCTGATCCCGGTTGCGCACCAGCATGGCCAGGGGTGTACCCAGGGTCGCCCCATTCTCGAGTCCCGACAGGATCTCCACCCGATCGGGTTCGTCACGAGGGGTCGCCAGTGGACTCTGGCCGGGACGACGGCGATCCAGCTGGGCCTGTACCGCGTCCACATCCAGGTCCAGACGTGGCGGACAACCGTCGACTACCACCCCCACGCCACCACCGTGGGATTCGCCGAAGGTGGTGGTGCGCCAAAGGGTACCAAAGCTGCTGGACATGCCCGATCCTCGTTTCATTGCGGTTAGCGTCCATTATCGCAGAGGCCCCGACGGGTCGCAACGATGGGCGGGAAGTTAATCGGACTTTTCTTCACCTGTATTGACATCCGGAACGGGGCGTGGTATGATCATATCCTGATCGGAAAACGTACCGGTCTGATTACTGATCCGAAGAGAATTGCTGATCCGGAGTGACATGAATCGCAGCATCCGCACCACCCACACCCGCACCGACAGCCATTGGTCGTGGTGGTCCTGGCGTGCCTGGCACGCTGGTGGCGTTGATGCCGTGGGAGGTTCCGGAACAGGTTAGCGAATCGACCGAACCCGACCCGAACGACCCGCCACCCATGCTGAACGGCGGGTTTTTTGTATCCGCCAGTCGGCAGGAACAGGCGCAGGAGGCGAACGATGACAAAGCCGACCACGACGGGCACCAGCACGGTTGTGCCGCTGCGCGTGCGGGTTCCGGCGGATCTGGAGACACCGGTCTCGGTTTTCCTGAAGCTCAAACCACTGGGTGCCACCTTCCTGTTCGAAAGCGTGGAAAGGGGTATCCAGGCCGGACGCTACTCCTTCATCGGCATGGCGCCCCGCAGTACCGTCGTACTGCGTGACGGAGCGGTTACCACCACCAGACCGGACAACGGCGGTGCGCGGACCCGGCCCCTGGACCCCACCGATCCCTTTGCCGCCGTCCGCGACGAACTGGCACTTCAACCCCGTTGTGAGGATCCGGACAAATCCCTGCCCGCGGCCTTCGGTGGCGCAGTGGGTTACGTCGGTTACGACATGGTGCGCTATTTCGAGCAGGTGCCCCTGCCGGAGCAGGCGGGTGACGCGGACCTGCCGGACTTCCAGTTCATGTTCCCCCGTACCCTGGCCGTCTTCGACCATGTGCGCAACGAGATCGAATTCGTAACCACCGCGGCGCCGGACG
>Ga0164315_10003262_pt1 | contig 12570 bp, 9 predicted proteins | sample GuaBasSedimGuay6_FD_113737 | JGI IMG/M metagenome (GOLD analysis project Ga0164315, IMG submission 113737) | Subseafloor sediment microbial communities from Guaymas Basin, Gulf of California, Mexico - Guay6, Core 4569-2, 0-3 cm | ecosystem: Environmental > Aquatic > Marine > Hydrothermal vents >... | reverse complement strand
TCAAAAGATATGCAAGCCTTAACCACCTTACTTATTGTGGTTGGTATTGCCATACTAATTCAGGCTTCGACCTCATTCTCATTGACCCGATTGCTCAGTGTAGAAGCACAGCATTTAATCTCTTTATTGAGAGCCAAAGTGCAAAAAAAACTACTCAAACTACCCATAAGCTTTTTTGATAACAATAAATCCGGGGCGCTCGTTTCCCGGGTTATGACCGATGTTGAAGGTGTTCGCAATTTGGTTGGAACAGGCTTGGTCCAACTAATTGGTGGTACTTTTACATCTATTATATCCTTGATAATATTAATAAAAATAAATGCTACCATGACCCTGCTCGTTCTTGTGCCTGTGGCCATATTTGGATTTATTGCTTTAAAAGCCTTTAGCTATATCCGACCAATTTTTAGAGATCGTGGAAAAATTAATGCCGAAGTAACCGGTAGATTAACGGAAACTTTGAACGGAGTTAGAGTGATCAAAGGATTTAATGCCGAAGAACAAGAAAACAGGACTTTTGAAAAAGGCGTAGAACGATTATACTTAAATGTAAAAAAGAGTCTTACAGCGACTGCATTGATGACAAGCTCATCTACTTTTTTATTAGGTCTGGCTTCTGTTGGTATTATGGGAATGGGAGGATTTTTTATTATGAATGATACAATGACCTATGGTGATTTTGTTTCGTTCACGCTATTTCTTGGGTTTATGATAGCTCCAATTGTACAGATGAGTAATATTGGCAGCCAACTAACCGAGGCAATGGCTGGATTAGATCGAACAGAAGAATTGATGCAAATGACAGAAGAGGATGATCCTGAAGTCAGAACCATTACTGTCGATAAAATTACCGGTGATATTGTATTCAATGATGTATCCTTTAGCTATGAAGAAAGTAATGAAGTATTGCATAATATTTCCTTTGAAGCACCGGCAGGAAGTGTAACTGCTTTGGTGGGCTCTTCAGGCTCAGGCAAATCCACCATTGCTGGATTGGCAGCTACTTTTTTAAATCCGACACAAGGAGAAGTCTCCTTAGATGGTATTGACCTTTCTAAGGTAAATTTAAGCAGTTACAGGAGTAAGCTGGGCGTAGTATTGCAAGACGATTTTTTGTACGAGGGAACCATTCGTGAAAATATTTTATTTGCCAAATCAGATGCCACTGAAACGGAGTTATCAGAAGCAGTTGACGGAGCCTATGTAAATGAATTTACAGATAAGTTTGAAAAGGGACTGAATACGGTAATTGGTGAAAGAGGTGTAAAACTCTCAGGTGGACAACGACAAAGAATATCAATAGCCAGGGCGCTTTTGGCTGATCCAAAGATCATTATTTTGGATGAGGCCACGTCTAATCTGGATACAGAAAGTGAATCTTTTATTCAAAAAAGTCTGCATATGTTAATGAAGGACAGGACCACTTTTGTTATAGCACACAGGTTAAGTACCATACAGCAAGCCGACCAAATATTGGTGATCGAAGAGGGTAATATAGTGGAGCGAGGAAAGCATCAGGAACTAATAGATAAAAAAGGACGGTATTACGATTTATATACTTATCAAAGCAGGATTTAATCAATCGAAAGACTTAAAACCAAAGTTTCGCAGAGACAATTGATCAACGATTTACACGATTGAATATTTAGTTGGACTTTCGTGGTTATTACGATATATCTGAATCATGTACAATAAAATTCAATAGTTAAGGCTTTCTTCTTTACCCTATTTTGGAAAGTCAAACTATCTCATATATGAAGTAAAAAAAAATCATTTCACCTTCGGGTTAGGAAAATAATTCAGTGAGTAAATTTTATCATCCCAAATTTATGCTCTCTATTCCAATTTTACCGCATAAAAATACCCATCAGAGCTACCAAAATAAATAATTTTATCTTCAATTACCGGAGAAGATAATACAGATCCAAGTTCGTGTATTTTTGCTTCGGTATCCACATAATCATCTCCATATAGTACGAAATCATCTTTAAAATGACCCTCTTCATTGTAAATAGTATGGTAGTTCTGTTTACTCATTTCAGTTTGAAACTCCCATTTTAACGCCCCTGTTTTATAATCTAACCCCAGCAGTTTTCCATCAAAAGTGCCAAAATAGAGAATACCATCATCTGCTGTTGCCGCCCCATAAACACGCATGGCTAATGGTGCTTTCCATACCATCTTTCCAGATTTCTTATCCAAAGCATAAAAAATATGCGCATCTGAAGTGCCAAAATAAACATTCTCTTTATAAACTGTTGGTGTAGCTATAATCCACCCGCCACCATCTTTCATATTCCACTTTCCGGTACCCGTTATTTTGTCCAGGGCATAAATATTATAATCTCTACTTCCGAAATAGACGATTCCGTCATTTACAAAAGCCGATTTCTGAATTTCTCCTTTAGGGAAATAGGTATCGCCAATCGTGTTAATTTTCCAAATAACATTACCATTATCCTTATTCAATGCATAGAAGTAACCATCAAAACTTCCAAAATACACTGTTTTAGCATCAATGACTGGAGAGGCATGAACAATATCACCTGTTTTATATTTCCACTTCAAATTTCCATCGACCCCATCAAGAGCATATAGATGACCATCGCCACTTCCCCAATAGATAACTCCATCCACCTCTTTGGGTGAAGACAAATAATAATCCCATAACCCATAGCTCTTCTCACCTTGAGAAGCAAATTTCCATATTAGTTTACCACTATTTTTATCCAGTGCATATAAATTTCCATCAGCACTTCCAAAATAAACCATATTTTTATACGTGGCCGCCGAAGAATGTACATTTCCATTGGTTTTATACTTCCAAATTTTCTCACCTGTGATTTTGGAAATAGCATAAAAAATATGATCACCGCTTCCAAAATATATAATATTATCAACTATGAGGGCCGATGCATATACACGGTCGTTGGTTTTATATTTCCACAATACATTTTCCTGTGCATATAAGAGGCCATTACCTACAATAATTGAGATAAAAATTGTAATCGCTTTGATCATATTTAATTCAAATTTAAAGGAACTATATTCAATCGATAAATTTATAAGATTATAAAAACTTATCCAGGTCTATCAGAAAACAAATCATCCGAACATTAAGATATTTATTTAATTTTTATAGAAGTTTTCCAAAAATGATTTAAATATTTGATCTCTCCAGAATTGTTCGAGTAAAAAATGATTTCCATCGGGAATTTAAGATTTGGACTGTTATAGGTAAACCTGTCTTTTCCATTTGGCATTAGAGTAAAGATTTCTTCTCCACCTGGTTCTATATATAATTTTTTACGCCGTATTCTGATTTTTATAGCATCATATTTGTTACCCTGTATATTTGGTGCGTAATAATCACCCACAAATCTATTCAAATCATTATTTATAAAGCTACTTCTAGTGATATCCTGCTGAACAGGCAAAAAGATTTCCACCATCTTTTCGAAGGTGTTGATAAAAGGATAAAATCCAGTATTGCTCATCAAGATAAAAGCTGCCTTATATTTTGGAGCCATAACAAACAATATATTCTGGCTGCCGGATTCTCCAGGATGTCCAATAAAATGAATTCCCTTAAAATCAAATCCGATCAAACCATAATTATATTTAGAATCTGGATATCCAAAATATTGGTGCAAAACACCTAAGTGTGTATAACTTGTTGACATTTTTTCTATCACACTTTTACTAATAACTTGTTGGTCGTCAATTTTTCCATCATTCATAAAACAAATAGCAAATTGAGACAGATCGTGTACATTACTGAACATAGAGGCAGCAGGCTGTATAAATGGATAGGTTAATTCATGCTTAACTCTACTACCGTTTTTATGACCAGCGGTATAACCTTTTAGTTGAGCAACACCTTCGAAATAGGTCGAGCTTTCCATTTTTAGGGGATCGAATATTAGTTGTTGGATGGCTTCAAAAAAAGTAGATTCGGTTATTACAGCAAGGAGTGAGCCAGCCAGTACATGCCCAATATTGGTATAAGAAAAAACCGACCGAAGCTCATTAGAAACTAATTTATCGCCATAATGCTCAAAGTACGCCCTGGCATCTTCTCTATAACTCTTTTTTGTTGGTAAATAGTCAATTATCCCTGAACTCATAGAAAGAATTTCGTGTATGGTAATTGATGATAGTTTTTGAGACAGGTACTCTAGAAAATTTCCGATGGGCGTGTTAATATCTATGCCTTTTTCTTCACAGGCAATTAGAAGTGCCGTCGTAGTAATTACTTTGGTTACCGAAGCCGTTTGAAATAAGGTTTCTGTATTGACCGGAACTTTGGTTTTTTTACTGCTAATTCCAAATGGTTTTTGGTATTCAATCCTGCTATTTTTAACAAATGCAATCACAGCACCCGGAGCACCTGATACCTCTAATTCATTTTTAGCCACTTCTTCAATAGCTTCTAAATTATACATTTCAACCTTCTGGCTCCAAATTATACCAGAAGACAAAAGAAACCATCCGAATAAACCGGTAAACATAAAGGTTAATGTTTTCATTACAATTTAGATTTAGATTTATAAAGTTACTATTTTTATCATCAAAGAAAACTGCCTCGTAGTACATCTAAAAAGTATTAAAACTTATATTTTTTTAAACCAATCTAATGGTTAGGACCAAATGGCAACAATAAAAAAGGAATCACGAATAGTAATTCCTTTTCCATTCAGGTGAAATAATAGGGGGAATAAACCACCTCGACCCAAGGGTACGAGGTATTAAATTGAGTTTGCAATGCAAACATCCTGATTCCACGTCCGCCAGAGGCCGGACGGGGAACCTGCCTGACGGCAGTCAGGTTAAACCTGATCTTCTCGTCCGCCGAATCCGCCATCGGCGGAGAAGGAGGATTAAAGAATATTTCCAACACCATCTGTTTTTACTTTTTTACGCTGATTTCCATTTTCCAAGATCAATTTGTAGGATTTGTCTACGCCTTTTCCCTGGTTGTAAGTAACCGAATAGGTGTTTTTTGAAATAGACCACCCAGGGTACTTATTTATAACAGATTTCAATACAGTTGGTGGTAATTTTGAATTATTAAACTTCTCTGAAGTGCTTGTAATTTCGCCATTATTATTGTAGTTAGCGCAAATATATCCATCTGGAATAATGAAATATATTTCATATCTACTTTCTTCATCTTCATAAACATCAGCATTTTTTAAATTGAAATTTGCCACTTCATTTTGCAAAAATTCAACAATACTTGCGTCCTTCTCCATATATACATCACTCAAATATTTGTAATTTACATTGTGAAGTACAACAACGGGCAACTCCTCAATATTTGTGTTTTGTGCAAATAATTGGGTGGTTAATCCAATAATAAACATACCAATAATAACTTTTTTCATAACTTTAGATTTAAATGTTTAATAACTTCAACTTGTAAAGTTATGGCCATTCGGAATTGGCTACAATGACCGTCATCAATAAAAATACTGATATTGGTCATTATTATTTAATAAACTAACTCGACGCAAGTCTGCGTGACGGCAGTCAGGTTAAACCAAGTCTTCTCGTCCGCCGAATCCGCCAACGGCGGAGAAAGAGGATTAACACCGATTATTTAGTCTTTCATCGAATTTTTGACATAACACCTTAGTACAGGTTAAATAATTAAAATTAGAAAATAAATTTATATTACAGGATACATATAAGCCCTGAACAAGCGACAAATCTTGATTATACTGGTTTGTTCTTGTTTCTATGTGGAATTAAATAAAAAATGTTATCGAGTTATTATCTAATGAAATATTTAATACCTTCATCCAAAATAAAACACTTATTTATAATGCCAAATTCCCTTCATAAAATAATAGTATCCGTTCTTTTTATTTTTGTAACACACCTTTCATATGCTCAGAATACTGAAAATTCAAGAACTAAAAAAGTAGATACTATTTCAAAAAAAGAGCATAAAAAAGAAAATAAAGAAGAACGAAAAGATGTTTTAAAAAAAAGTCGACAACGATTTAGAATCAAGGGAACATCTGTCTTTGCCAATCTAAGTACAACATTGAGCTTTCAATTGCCCCCAAATGGACTGTTAAGCGCAAATATAAGTTTGGAAGATGATTTTGGACTAGAAGATAGAAGAGCCTTTTTTGTGGGAGCATTTCTATATTTTATAACTCCTAGAAGCGGTCTGTATGCACAATACTATGATATTGGACGGCAAAATACGCATGTCACCGACAAGGAATATACTTTTTTGGACCATACGATACCAGAGGGTTCTGAAATCACGGCCTATTTCAATACCCGGGTTATTAGTGTGGGATATTTATTAACCATTATACGGGATAGCAGAGTTTTTTTAGGCACCTACTTAAATATATACTTTATGGATATAGGAACAGGGGTTTATACAGGTGATAATATTATTGATGAAGATATTAATTTTCTTGCGCCCTTGCCTAACTTTGGCATAATTGCTAATTTTGAACTTTATTCATGGCTCTCCTTTGATGCTAATATCGGGTTCTTTTCCATTTCTTTAGAAGATATTCCTTTTGGAGCAGGCATATATAATGTAAGTGCTGCATTGGTTTTTAAACCAACAAAATGGCTTGGCATAAGCGCGAGTTATGAAATGTTTGATGTTAATATCGATACCGCATTCGATATTGGAAAATCGGAAATTCCCACAAACATTGAATACCATTTTAAAGGACCGGCTCTGGGACTTTCCTTCAACTTTTAATAAAGCAGGTTCCTCACGATTTGTATTGTGTTATCTCGTGGATCTGCGATTTCAGTAATATAAATCCCTATCCTCTGTTACATGTCTTCTTCCACTTTTGGGTAATATAAAATATCACAAAAATTTCCACTTTTGGGGATTGTACATGTGTTGTTCTTTATCTTAAATTTGACACTATAACATAATAATAAAATGTACTACAGGAATTAATTTTAGTGCAATAATAAAATTCCTTAATTTAAATTATTCTAGATTGTTAATCTATATGTTCCCCCTACTTCTTCAACCAAAGCACTAACCCTTAGTCGCTCGATGAATTCTTCTCACCGAGCGACTTATACCTTTTACTCGTTTGAAACACCGCAAACATTAAAAACTAAATCCCTCACTTTTATACATCTTTTAGGTCTTGTAGTTTATCTTCAAAAATACTAGATTTGTTATAAGTTTTTAATCATTTCACAAATGAAGGGATACAATCAGAAAATCGAAATTAAATTTTAGTTATGTCAAAATATAAAATTCTTTATTTTCTGATATTTCTTAGTGTAAGCATAACTACATCCGGACAGGAAAAAGACAAATCTACAAAAGACAGTGTAAAAGCCATAGTGAATGCACCTGATCAAAAAAAACAGGATACAATTAAAAAATCCTTGGATGATGCAATAAAAGCAATAAATGACACTTCTAAAGTAGTTGTTGGCGCTACTAATAATCAAATTGTAAAAGACACTGTCAACACTCAAGACAGTCCTCTCGATATTGATGAAAATCGAGGTATATTTATCATGGCGGATAACGGAAACACTCAGTTTCGAATCCTGGGCTCTATACGATTTTCAGCACTTTTTGATAATAAACTTATGAGTGATAAATCGCGATTTAACACCTATGACATTCCCACCGGAGAATCAGATTTTAGTGTCATAAATTATTATAATAGTTTAATGTTTAGTAGAATAGGATTTGAGGTCACACGAAATACCAGCATTGGAAGTATTTTTATTCGATTAGAAACAGACTTTGCCGGTCAGGCTGATGGACAAAGTAGTGCTTATCGAATTCGTCATGCCTATGCGCAGTTTAATCAATGGCTTGTTGGACAAACCTGGTCTTTATTCGCGAACGTTAATGCCCAAGCCATGTCCGTCAATCGAACTGGTTCGCCAGGTACCATTTCTCTTCGAACCCCACAGATCAGATATTCCTTCAATATTCCATTTAAAAAATTAAAAGGATCTGTCGCCTATGAATATTCCCTGCCAGAAGTTAGCGATACGGATTCGACTTCTGCAAATTATCTAAATGTACAAACTGTTCCTAACCTAACGGCTAGAATAAGTAGTAAAGAGAAATTTGGTTATGCACAACTTTCAGGAATTGTTGCTCCGATTACCGGTGTAGATAGCTTAGGAACTAAGTCCACTTTTTTAGGATTTGGACTTTCCTTTTCAGGCTATTGGAAGACCACTAATGAAAATAAGCTGATCTTTCAAACAACCTATACCAGGGCCGTATCTCATTTTATTAATATGTTTAGAGACGACAATTTAGATCTGGTTTATAACCCTGTTAAACAAGACTTCGAGGCATTGAGTTCATGGAGCATAAATTTGGCTTATGAACATAGCTGGAAGAGCAACCTTTCTTCCACTGCTTCCTTTGGAATGGCCGATATTGTAAATACAGAATTTCAACCTCCAACTTCGTATAACTACAGTTATAGCGCTTCTCTTAATACCTTTTGGACAATTGTCCAGGGTGCCAGAATAGGATTAGAGTATATGTATGGCGAACGTTTTAATTCGGACAATTCCAAGGGAAATGCAAGCAGGATCTGGGCTTTATTTTATTATGATTTCTAATTTTTTTTGTACCTTAACGTACTTAACATTTAAAACTGAATAAAATGAAAAACTTATTGAAAATTACCACCTTTGTGATAATGACACTATTTATTTATAGTGATGCCTTTTCACAAGCTTCGAGCGATTACGACAGAAGCGTAGACTTTACCAAATACAAAACCTACAGCTATGGTGGTTGGCAAAAGGACAGTGGCAAATTGATTAATGATATCGATAAGGAAAGATTACACAAAGCTTTTACGGCTGAGTTTGCTTCCCGCGGCATGACCTATGATGAGGATAATGGGGAAATGGTTCTTACACTTTTTTTCGTAGTGGACAAAAAAACTAGTACTACGGCCTATACAAATTATAATGGAGGCATGGGTTATGGTGGTTATGGTATGGGTGGTGTTGGATACCGTGGTGCCGGATGGGGCTGGGGTGCCGGATCCTCAACAACTACTTATCAGGAAAATGATTATGACGTTGGGACATTCGTAGTAGATGCCTATGATGCTACTTCAAAAAAATTGATTTGGCAGGGAACTATGGTAAAAACTCTAAATTCAAATGCCGGTAAAAATGAGAAAAGCATTCCGAAAAGCGTTAGCAAGTTGATGAAAAAATACCCCATTAAACCTATGAAATAAAAGAAGTTGGATGTGTGATAAATTTTGAAATCGGACATTTATCTTTTGCCATTTTGTCTTTTGGAAATCGAAATTTGGAAATTGGTTCTGATATTTATTGGAATCAGAATTTATTATTTTTAAAATTTAATATTAAAATGGAATCTTATATCCAGGCAACAATAGGCATGTTAGCCGTTATTAATCCTTTTGTTTGTGGGACTATGCTTCTACAAATAGAGCAAGGAACGGATAATGGAATAAGATCAAAAGCTGCTGTAAAATCCATGTTAACAGTACTCATAATTTTATTGGCAGCTGCCTTAGGTGGTCGTTATGTTTTAAATGCCTTTGGTATTTCTATGGATGCTTTTAAAATCGTAGGTGGTATTGTTTTAGGATTTATTGGCTTCCAAATGCTTGCTGGTTCAAATACTAATTCCAATGGTAAAAAAGCTAATTTAAATGAGATCATCATGTTCGCTGCGAGCCCGGGTACTATAGCAATGGTTATTACTTTAGCGTAAGCATGCGGTAGTTCACATATTGCAGGAAATATTTTAAAGAATTTATTTTGTGATTAACTAAAATCATACAATATGTTCACCTTATCAAGCACTCATAAATTTCAATTATATACCACACCTACAGATATGCGTAAAAGTTTTGATGGTCTTAGTGGTTTAGTACAGGAATTGTTAGGGAAGTCACCAACACACTCATCGGTATTTATATTCATAAACAAGCGGCGAGATAAGATCAAATTACTTCATTGGGTTGGCAGTGGCTTTATACTTTATTACAAACGTCTGGAGGAAGGCACTTTTGAGTTACCACGATATGAGATAGATCAAGGAAGTATTCAATTAAATTACACTCAAATGGTCATGCTTGTGGACGGAATCAGTATTGTAAATATACATAGGAGAAAGCGATACTCATCATCGGTAAAAACAGAGTAAAACCCTTGTATTTATTGAGTTTTATGGATATAAAGTCGTATCTTTATGCCTGTGAAATCAGGAGTAGAAAACATACAAAATCAAGTTGTATCCAGGGCAGAGTACAATGATTTAAAATCGGAAAATCAAATTCTGAAAACACAATTAGCCGAACTTCAGAGAATGATTTTCGGGAGTAAAAGTGAAAGGTTCATCCCAGCTGTTGATGGGCAAATAGATTTGTTTTCAGGTACTGCTCTTAGCGATCAACCAGAAGATAAAAAGCAAGAAATAAGCTATACAAGAACCCTTAACAAGAAAGATAAGAAAAAACCCATACGTACCACCATACCATCTCATCTTGTACGTAAAGAAGAAATTATTGAGCCCGAACAAATAGAACCTGGTTCAAAAAAGATAGGCGAAGAAGTTACAGAAATATTAGAATACAATCCTGCAAATATTTACGTACGTAGAATTATTCGTCCAAAATATGCAAATCCAAATAATACAGGAGTGGTAATAGCTCCAATGCCTTCACTGCCCATACCAAAAGGAAATGCCGGGGCGAGTATGTTAGCCCAGATATCGGTATCAAAATTTATAGATCACTTACCTTTTTATCGGCAAATACAGATATTTAAACGTCAACAATTATATATCAGTCCATCTACCATGGGAGGTTGGTTTAATGGAGTTTGCCATTTAGCAAAACCATTATATGACACTTTAGAGAAGTTTATATTAAAAGATAGCCAATATATACAAGCAGATGAATCACCGATAGGTGTACAAGACTCTTATAAAAAAGGAGCTCTTCATCAAGGCTATATGTGGCTGTACAGAAATCCTGAAAACGGACTTGTATTGTTTGTATACAATCAGGGAAGAAGTAGAGCAGCTCCGGAAAAAGTATTAGATAATTTTTCAGGAACTCTTCAGACAGATGGTTACAAAGTTTACCAATCACTAAACACCCAAGGAGAAATTACACTTTTGGGCTGTATGGCTCATGCAAGAAGATATTTTGAAAAAGCACTTGATAATGATAAATCAAGAGCTGAGCATGTGCTTAAGCAAATCCAAAAGCTATATGCCATGGAACGAAAGGCGAAAGAAAGAGAAGTTAAACATGATATATTAAAAAGGTATCGCGGTTTATATGCACTACCAATTTTGAACGAATTAGAAGTCTGGCTCAAAGAAATGAGTTTTGAGGTGCTTCCTAAAAGTGCTATTGGCAAAGCCATAGCCTATACTCTAAAACTTTATCCAAATCTGAAAAGATATGTTCAAGATGGTCGGTATGAAATTGATAATAACAATATCGAAAATGCAGTTCGCCCATTAGCTTTGGGAAGGAAAAATTATTTATTCGCAGGATCTCATGAATCTGCACAAAGAATTGCTATGATGTATTCTTTCTTTGCCTCATGTAAAGCACATAACATAAATCCTTTTGATTGGCTCAAAGATGTACTACAGCGCCTACCAGAACATAAAGCCAATAAACTTGAGGAACTCCTGCCTCATAACTGGAGGCCATTATCAAATTAAATCAAAATCAGGTAATGTGTTTTACCGTATGCTTACTAAGGTTCTCACAAAAGTATCACCTAAAAAAGGTTTTGAATACGACACGTTATGTCAGTCATTTAATAGATGTAGAACAAAAAAAAGTCCCGTAAATTAATACAGGACCTTTTCAAAAAATAATATGAAATATCTTTAAAAAGTTGCCAATGATGTCATTATACAAATCAATGCTAAAACATGACAAATATCATATTTATCAATAAAAACCAGTCATATTTTTACAACTGGCTTAAAGCAAATTTAATACAACAGAAAAACTTATACTGAAACTTTTTTCTTTTTTTAATCAAACAATTAGTTCAATAAAGAATCGTTGTATTTATTAAATAAATGAAGCTAGAATTTATTGCATTTGAATTGAAAAAGTAAGGTTATGATTAAATCGAAAGAAGATTACAATTATTACATAGAAGCAGATAGGATTGCTAACGAACTTCCAAAGTATCCAAGTTTATTAAAACGATTTAAAAACATTTTATTTCCAAATTATGTCTGGAGATTTGAAAAGGTATTACGAAAATTAGAGTATTACAATAATTGCAAGAAAGGTCTAATCGCAATTATATATAGATTTTTTCTTACTAAGAAATATAATAATCTTTCCTTAAAACTTGGATTTAGTATTCCTTACAATGTATTTGGTCCAGGATTATCAATAGCACATTACGGAACAATAATCATAAATAGCGGTGCAAAAATTGGCGCGAATTGTCGTTTACATGCTTGTGTAAACATTGGGACAGAAGCTGGTCATCACAATAAAGCACCTTCAATAGGTGATAATTGCTATATCGGTCCTGGAGTAAAGATGT
>Ga0164315_10003261_pt1 | contig 12570 bp, 13 predicted proteins | sample GuaBasSedimGuay6_FD_113737 | JGI IMG/M metagenome (GOLD analysis project Ga0164315, IMG submission 113737) | Subseafloor sediment microbial communities from Guaymas Basin, Gulf of California, Mexico - Guay6, Core 4569-2, 0-3 cm | ecosystem: Environmental > Aquatic > Marine > Hydrothermal vents... | reverse complement strand
TTGAATTTGGCTAAAGCCAGGAAAAGCCGAGCCACCCTCGGTTCCTCCCAGAATATATCAAGATTAGACAACCACCCTGGAATTATTAACAGGTCATTTGGCCCATCACCAAAAACCTGATAGGCGATAGTAACTTCTTCATTCTGAGCAAATTGAGTCTCAGGAGTCATAAGCGGATAGTCGCTTGAATAGATTTAATTATCAACTTTGCTCAGGGGCCGTTCCTGGCCGAAGTTTGCCCCCGGAGTGGCGAATGCGAGCGTCCGCTGTCGGGAAATTCGGCGCAGTGACGAGCAAAAAAAAATGGGTCGGTCGTCCCCACCGCATTGTGCGATGAGGCCGATCGGCATGAATGGCGACCGCACCGACGACACCCGTCATGACGCAATTGCGAAGACCGGGCGGAGCGTCCTTGCTCGACCCCGATGGGTTCACCGCTGGCCGTCAGCCGAAACCCCCGGCGGTCAGGTTTCCGAAAACGAAGTGGGGTAGAAATCTGGGCAACCTCCCTGTCGCCCATATAGAACGTGTTGAACCCTCCCAGCTAGTTAACCACCTGATGCAGCCTTCATGGCGACTCTGATGGTGTTCGCGGCACAGGCGCTCGCCTCATTCAGCACTGATGAGCTAAGTCTTGAATAACGCTGGGTCATAATTGGACTGGCATGTCCCAATATCGTCTGGACTTCATAGAGTGACCGGCCATTATTGACGAGATAGCTGGCAAAATTGTGCCTTAAGTCATGCAGCCGCAGGTGAGGAAGCCCAGCTCTATTGCGTATCCTGATCCAGGATTTGTGGATGTTGTTGTAAGCGGTTCCCGTTCTGCTATTCACAAACACATACTCATTGTCATTTTGATTTCGTTTCAATACCTCGATGGCCATATCATTCAGGGGTATTGACCGGACTTTTTTCGATTTAGAATTGGTCGCCGGAACGGTCCACACTCCATTTTCCATATCAAGGTGTTTCCACTTCATCATCTGCGCTTCCATCAAGCGAGCTCCAGAATTTTGGAGCACCAACACCAGATCCACGATCACTCGATTGGTGTCAGCCTGAAGCGATTTCATCAAGCGCTCGAGCTCATCATCGTCCAGGTAATTCTCCATCTGGTTGTCAACGTTGAAAAGTGGTATGCCCTTGGCAACGCTTGAGGGTATTACACCAAGGCGTACCGCGTGGTTCAAAACTGCCTTACAGTGGCTGAGGTACCTGTCTGCTGTGGCCGGGGATAGATTTTCATCCAGTAGGCCTGAGTGAATTGATTGAATTTGCTGGCGCGTGATCTGATTTAGGCGTTTGTCACCCAGTGCTTTTTCCAGTCGAAGCCGGTGCATTGTCTCGTCCTTTGAAACCGTTCGCTTGCGGGGTTTGACGTATGGCAAATACTGTTCAGTGAAAAACTCGCTCCAGGTAGGCACGGATTTCTGGTCCTGAATTTCCATATATGGGTTTCTATCCAGAGCGTACTGTGCTTTGAACTCACGGGCTTTCTGTTTCGCGATCTTGAGGTCAGTGTCATAGGTGTGACCCAGCTGGATGTATTGGTTTTTGCCATTAACGGTATGGCGCAATCGGTAGGTGCCTTTGCCGGGGCTTTTTGCACTAACTTCAACGAAAAAACCCTTTAGGGCTCGATCGCAATACTCTACGCGACGACCCTTATTACAAACAAGGCCGGATTTTAGAAATTTCGAATCAATGGTAACGATGGGCATAGTAATAACTCCTGAAAAGTTGGCTGTATATAAGTCATATTTGAAGGGAAAACTGATACCTGCGAACCGGCGCAAATCCAGTTTGCGCAGATCCACAGGCTTTCAGAATGATCAGGTAAGTAGCTGGTACACCTTGCGACCGTGTTTTTGAGTGGTGTAAAACCATTTGTGCTGATCAGGGAACTGCCCCGTGTACTTGTCGAGGATATTTAGCACCTTGCGCTTGCTGACACCGGCGCGTTCATTGACCTCGTCCCTTAAGCGCATTCTTGCGTTGATGCCTTCCCTGATACAGCCCGTGATAGCGTCGATGATTTCAGCGTCAGACTGATTTGCTTCAGCCTTCTTTACCTGTACCAATTGGGATTGATCAACTTTTTCGACCGAAGCGAGTAACTGGTCATAGTCGATACCATCTTCAATCGAATAGCTATAAGCCACGCTGTTAACCACATTGCCCCGGTTCTTCTTATTTTCAAACTCAACGGTTTTTGTGTTGGTGTCATGATCAACATTAATGACATCCAATACGTAAGCGCAATCCGCATCGTCGATTATATCGGTCGTACCTGCGTAGATGGGTTTGCCATCACTGCCTCGATTTTTATTGACATGCGCCAGTCCAACTACCGTGCCGCCCGTCGCTATGAAAAGCCGTATTATCCGATTCCATTGTGAAGTTGATCTCTTATCCATAAGGTCAGTGAATTTCTTCAATGTATCCAGGATCAGGACTATACCCCTCGCTTGATTGCCGTCGCATAGTGCTTGGATTAGAGCGATAAAATCCTTTACCTTAAAATTCCGATAACCTTCACTGATAACGTGGAATCCGACTTCTTCCGCTATCTTAAGTTTTGCGATTAGACCGGCTTGGTTATCATCCAGGTTGAAGTAGTAAACATCCGAAGCTTTAATCAGGCCTTGATGGATGGCCTCTGCTAAAAGATAAATGACCAGTAGCGTTTTACCGGCACCGTGGATGGCATAAAAAACTGTCCATTGCCCGAGCAATGCAAGTCCAGCAAGAACAAAAACTTCTGCTAGTGCCTCAGCTACCAGTTGCGGGCTCATACCAGTTAGAGAATAGGCATCGAATGATATGGCCTTTTTAGGTGTAGGGGTGGAGACTTTCTCATCATTAGAGCCAACAACTTCAAAATTGCACTTCTGAAATTGCGGTCCAAGCCGATCAAGAATAGAAACCCAGTCATGACCATTTTCGGCCACCATTTTGCAGAGCGTGGCCTTGGTGACAGGCGCACCTGTATGGTTGTTGAAGGATTTCCATTTATATTCAATTTCAGCAAAACCAGGATAGTCATCGCCTTGACTGCTCCAGTCATCAAATATTGATAGTCCGTCATCGCTACCGTCGGTTTCATAATGAACTGCCATACTAGGCGTTATCCAATCCTCGTAGCCGCAATTTGGATCGAGGTGATTAATTAGTGCATCGAGCTCCTTGTGCGTTTGATTTAAGTTGGTTGCGTTTTTCCTGGATTTTGCGACAGCTATTTGCTTCCGCGGCACCTCCCTGCCGTTGTGTCTGAATACGGCATCGATAAAGTCCTGGCCAATTTTAGTGAGTTCATTTACATGAGATATCTCACAAACATTAATTTCCTTGCCGGTGCTCGGCGGCATGATCACTAGTCCGCTCCCAGTCCTTATATCGATGCGAGCAGGGTGCGTTTTTGAACTATGTGCATCGGATTTCGCGAACACACCAGAAGCTAGCATGTGATAATGGTGAACCCCTTTCTTGGTATTTACCGTCAATAAAGGTGTGACGTCGAACGCATCTTCAAGCTGATGCAGCTGGGCTATTGACTCATCTGAATCTGCATCCAGAACCAGTAGATCACCAGTGATACATCCGATTTCATGGTCTGGGTGTTTAGACCAGTAATTGCTAATAGTCTTAGGGGAAAGTTCATCCAGCCAGGGATGATGCTTACAGGTAGGGATTTTCTTGCCGGGAATGATGGGGATGGGCTGGAAACCGGCTTCATGTACTATTAAGGCAGCTTCCAGGTTGGTCTTTGTGTCGATCGTTGATAGAGCGCTTTCAGTCGGTGATTCGTTGTCTGCGTTTTCAGGCGCGTTTGTTACTTTTATATATTTAGCTGACATTGCTAAAACCTCTTGTAAAACAAGCCATCTCCCGATGCGTAAAAGCATCGATGACGTAAAGGTTTAGCTCAGTAAATTAATAGATCTCCAGATGTCTAAAAATCTGGAGTTTGCCGCTTGGCTTAATGAACGATTGTCAGCATCCTTGCTCACGAACGGGAACAGATGACCTAACTGGTATCTGCTTAAAGGCTATGCGGGGAGATGGCTCTTGGTCGCCGCAGGCAGAACAATAACGCATCGCGTTTAAAAGTCAATATCCGCGATTGAGTTAGTGCGAAAAATGGGCCGCACCAGCTAGGGGTTCAAACAGTCTGGAAAATCTGATCAAACTGATAATCTGGCCCGAATCTGTTGGTGGGCATGGCTGTCTGGTTTTCAAAGTGCCAGCCGGGCCTGGGCTGAAATGCTCGGCGTCAAACTGGGCATTCTGGAAATCTACTCAGCTGACACCGAACTGCTATGCCCTGCAACGTTTCCTGAATTTTCGAATCGCCAGTTTGTCAGATCCCCAGATGTTTAGTTTTTCGGTGCCGCGACCGGGAACGAATTGGTTTTCAATTGTCAGCGGCCGGTCAGGTTTTAGGGGAGTAGAAAACTGGAAATCTGGGAATCTGACCAGAGAGTGATGATTTGCATGGGTTGCCAGAATTCCAGTTCTTCAGGGTTGTTGATGCGCCAAATTGCCGGCTGGGAAGAAACTGAAAATCTGCCCCAAATCCAAGCTGGGCAAGGCACTCCGGGATTTCAGGGCGGCAGATTCTCAGTTTCTCAGGTTTTCGCTCCCCGGGGAACCGGTGCGGCTCGGCGGCTTTTGTTTCCGATTGTGCAGATACATCCGCCAAAGATAGATCGCTACAAAGATCACCCCTGCGGCAATCAGCAGCTTTGCACCACCGGAGAAAATCGCCAGCAGGGTCATGTATTTGCCAAACTCGACAAAGAAAATGGAAAGAATCAGGGCAGAAATGAAAAAAATAAGCATAGGTAACTCCTGAATGAACAATAGATTGAACCCCTGAACCTGCCTCAAGATCGAAGCAGGTGGGGATTTTGATTGACCTTAACGATGAGAAACACTGGGAAACTCGGGCTCACAGTCCCAGTAATGATCGGGTGTGATTCCATTGAGCAAACAAGATTGTTCCATAACAGCAAGGTTGAATCCGTCATCGCTCAGTTCTTGGTTCCAGGTGGATACTGTTGACGTGGCGATTTCCAGTGCATCGGTGGGGAATTGATTGACCATTGTGATTACCTCAGTTTTTTGAATAAATTAACTAGAAATCCCAGAACCACCAGAGTGATGGTCGCGGGTACGGGGTTGGTGGCCAGCAAGGTCACCAGTAGAAGCAGTGCCACCGTTCTGATTGGTGGCATCACCAGTAAGGCGGCGGCAATTAATACCAGTGTTGCGGTTGCCAAAATGGCCTCCGTGAGATGGTTCGGTTTAGGAATTGCGCAGAAATGTGCGCGGTGTTTCGGATATGTGTCGGAGCGCGAAGCTCCTGAAGATGCTTATCGAGGAAGTGCTTTAGCTTCTTCGGCTATGCGAGGTGAAGTTGATGAGAGCAGGAGAGTAATTCTCCCCGGCACCCATTAAGCTGTCTTTTTCCTTGAAGGTCTCGACGCATTACCGGCTTTTAGCTTTTCACAGTGGGCCAGAAAAGCATCAGCCGAAACGTACTTCCATTGGAATTTATCCTGACCGACAAATGACACTAGAATATCGTTGGCCACTAGCACAGCGACCAAAAATGCTGAGTCATTCCTTGATCGACCTTCTAGCTCGAGGCCCTTGGCCAGATGAGAGGATTTGATGGGTATTTCAACGGAATGTGAAACCAGAACATTCAGTATGTCATCCAGCGCGAACCAGGTGGGATTGACGAAACCTGAGCCACTGGAAGACAGTATCTTTAGGTGAATGCCCGACTCAGCAGTCATGCCGATCTGATATTTCAATATGGATGAGCCTGAAACGCTGGGACATGTTTCGACAGTCAATATCTGGATATCAGGACCAGATTTTTTCTGTGGACTTTTGGTGGAATTTGGAGAGGCTTTCTTAATAACTTGTTTTTTGGCGGGCATGTATTTTTCTCCTGTATAGGTTGAAGTTAGGTGGATTATGGGACCAGATTCGCGCAGAGCACTCGCCGTAAACCCAGTGGCAGCGAATCGGAATTTTCGATGACGCACGCCAGGCAGAATTGATTGTTCGAAACGAATACCGCGACGAAATAGTCACCGCATACATGAACGCCTTCCCAGAAGACATCTTCGAGCTTCCTCGGCGGGGAGAACAGATCGAGCTTTCGCTCGGTGTCCACCTGGTGGTCGATCAGCACAACATAGCCGTCGTGGTCCGGTACGTAGGTGGTGTCGAAATCTTGCGCCGACGTGATGTAGCTGTGGAGCAGGTCGTGAACGACGGGCCGAGCCGGATCGTCGGGATCGAGTTGAGACAGGCACTCGAGCGAATTGAAGGTCAACATAAATGACTCCTATGGTGGTGGTTGATGAAATGGATTGGTGGCCACGGAATTGGCCGAGATGAGCTGTTACTTCGGGGGGGCTCAAAGAGCTATTGCTTTGACGGTGTAATGGCCCACTGTGAAATGGGCTGGTAAGGTTTGTTGCAGTCGGTGAAATTGCGGGTGTCCACAAATCAGGCCCAGCTGGTCACCGTGGTGTGTGAAAAAATCATTCTTGAAGTTGAAGACCAAATCAGTGGATCCGGTTTCAGGATCAATCAGGGTGACCTCGGAGATATTTCCCTGAGGGTCTATTTCCACGGTCACTGACTGGTGGCATTCGTGGCTGACACTTTGAAAATACAACTGAATGCCGTTGATGGGATCGAATGGAAGGATTTGAAGTTGATCCCTTATTAGTTCGCTGAAAGGTGCGTACAGAAAGAATCGGCAGGTGTGAGGCTGAAACATGATGGAATTCATGAGTTCCTCCTGGGCTTGGGTTGTTGAGAAACAGTGTTTTTAATGCTGGCCAGACGTGGCCTGAAGAAGAAAATGAGAGAGGTGAATTACTGGATCAGTAGAGGGGCTGTGGCGGAGAAGGCGGTTGCGAATCAATTAGGGCTTTGAGCAGGGGGTGAGCATCCACGACTTCAGGTCCGAATATGAATGTGTACCCGAGGTCGCCTTCGAGGTAGAGCATTTCGTAGACCGGTACGCCGGGATCATATGAAATCCAGTCAAACACGGTTTGAAAACCCGATTCCCCCGGTCGATGTTCGCCGAACATATCGCTGTAGACACCCGATTCACCTAGGAAGCTCAGATCTGGACCTTGGAGGTCTGTGTCGGGAAATAGCACCAATATCGTCGGCGGCTGGTCTGTGTCTTCACTGAGCTGGTTGTATCTGGCTTGTAAGTGAAATGTAAGATCGGACGCGGGGAGGGCGTCCAGGTGAGTTTGATGGGTGATGAGTCGCATGTGATACCTCGTATGGGTTTATTCATATAAGGTACCGGGGTTTGCGCGCTGTACATGCCGGGTTACGAACGGCAAAAGTACGCCTCCAGATGCCCACACATCGAAATCGTCCACGGCCGGTCCGATGACGTCGTTCCGCCGGAGCACTCCATCAGGTACGCGAAGGAAGCAGATTGCGCCGTGATCAAGTTAATACAACAGTGCCGATGATGGTAATATGTTGCGCATAAGCAGGTGCCGCAAATAGCAAAATTACTAGGAAAACCCGGTTTTTCATTTTGCCTCTCATAATTTGAATGCAGCACATTTACACTTGCAAAAAATGGACCGGAATTCAACTGATGGAGTTTGCCGGATGCTAAAGTTGTCTTTGCTACTAAAGATGCAAGCAATCTTTGCCGCAGCGTCTTTGATCTACCTTGTGCTGAGCGCAGTACGCACCCATATCACAGGCGAACCACTAAGCGCGGCAGCGATTGGCCCTTCAATAGCGATGTTCGTAACCTATGTCGGTTGCCTTTTTCTACCACAGATGGGTAAAGTCGGGTGGTATCGGATCGCAATGGTTGTGGCCATAATTTTCTTTGGAGGCGGCGGTGTGATCGGTAACGTGACACGCTATTTGGACAGCGGATTGACGCAATATGCAGGATTTGTAGCCTGGGCCGTGGCTGTGGCAATTAACGCCTTTGGAACCGTGCTCAATATCTTAGCGGTTTTTGGATTTTTTGAATCCTCAACGAGGGAGCAGCTCTGATTTGATGTTGCAACGTGGGTAGCGTAGGCTGTAGGATGTTACGCGCACCAAATTGATGCAAGTGTCGTGATACTGTTGAACCAATCAAGTGTAAATTAAATAGATAGGAAATGAATAATGAAGATGGAGCTTCTTTCAAAGTTTTTCAAACAATTAATCAAACCCACAATTGTTGGCGCTTTGCTGGTCACAGCGACAAGCATACCTGCGCAGGAAAATGCAGCACCTGAAGCTACACTAATCACGGGAGCACGAATTTTTGACGGAAACTCGGAATCGCTGATTGATGGAAACGATGTTCTAATCGAAAATGGGATGATTTCCAGTGTTGGCGCCGCGCTGGAAGCGCCCAAGGGTGCAAAAATAATCGATGCGAATGGACGTGTGATGACACCCGGCTTTACGGATGTGCACTATCATTTGAGCCTTTGCAGCGTTCCAATATCCGATATGGCAGGTTCAGGTGCACCTGACCTCGATTACATTGGCATTCTGGCTGCTCAGGAAGCAGAACGTGTTTTGATGCGTGGCTTTACCAGCCTGCGCGATGTGGGTGGTGCCTCCTGGGGTGCTAAACTGGCGGCTGACCGAGGCCTTATTGCAGGCCCACGCGTTTGGCCAAGCCTAAGAACAATCTCGCAATTCGGAGGACACGGAGATGCCAACCCCCGCTTCATGAACCCTCGAGAATTTGGTGGCCCTGAGAATAATCTGGAACGCCTTGGTTACAGCCGGATCGTGAACGGCCGGGACGATGTGCTTGCAGCTGTGCGTGAACAGCTCAAAAGAGGCGCATCACAGATCAAAATGCATCTGGCAGGAGGAGTCGGGACTGAATTTGACCCTATCGATGGTCGCCAGTTTACAGCCGATGAAATTCGGGCCGCTGTCGAAGTTGCCGAAGGGTTTGGAACCTACGTTGCGGCTCATGTCTATACCGTGGATGGCATAAAGCAAGCGATCAAAAACGGCGTGAAATCTATCGAACATGGTAATCTGATCAACGAAGAAATAGCCAAGATGATGGCCGAAAATGGTGTCTGGCTCAGCCCGCAAGTGGTGGTATTTCAAACCTTTTCACCAGACCTCGGCCCTGTCCGGCTTGCAAAGGGGCGCATGGTCACTGCTGGGCTGGATCAAATGTTCACACTTGCCAAGCAGTATAATCTCAAGATCGCGTTTGGTACTGATGTTGTGGTAAACCCTAAAGCCTGCGCAGAACAGAACCGTGAGTTTGTTGAGCGGACGAAATGGTTTACGCCAGCGGAAGTTCTGAAGCAGGCGACCTCTCTGTCGGGAGAGCTCCTTCAACTGTCTGGTGAGCGGAGTCCGTATCCCGGCAAGATAGGTGTGATCGAGAAGGGGGCACATGCTGATCTGTTGTTGATCGACGGCAATCCGCTCGAAGATATTTCTATCCTTCTGGACCATGAAGGAAGACTGGACCTCATCATGAAAGGTGGCGTGGTGTTCAAGGACACGATTAACTGAATTGTCGGACATCAAGACAAAGTGTTTGGCAAAACTATACTGGCATTCAGGCCCAACAAATCGGGGCGTCAATTTCTTCGCTCATCAAAACGCCAGGGCTCACTAAACTTGCGCATTCTAACAAGCTCTTCCAGCGGATAAAGTACCTACTGCGTGTGCACTTTGCCGCTTAACTGGTGTGCATCAAAAACCTTGGCCACGTCAGCGTTAGGAATTCAGTTCGGAGAGATCAGTAAATCTTAAACCCTCCTTTTCAATAACTGAAATCTAAAGGATGTAACAACATGATTGCAAATACTCGTTCATCACATGATCTCATATTCAACTTCTTCGATCTCCGGCAACTTTATGTTAGTTTCATGATTGGTTTTTTTGCCTTGAGTCCATGGACGTTAGTACTGGCAGCTCCCGAAAATATTGTCGATAATCCTGCGCAGATAGATACACCGGAAGAATTGAGAGTCGCAGAAGAGGAACCCAGTGAGTTCTCTTCCGATGCCATAGCCCGAGAACTCAATAATCCGAATACCCCACTGGCCAAGCTCACTATTGAGTACAGTACAACTGCTTTTGACGGCGACATTCCTGGAGCCGACAATCAAAATGTCGATGTGTTTCTCTTTAAACCCATTTTCCCCTTTCCTCTGAATGAAGATGGCACGAAAAACTTCTTTGTTCGTCCGGTGCTGGCTTATTTCACTGAGCAGCCAATCTTTGATTCGGATGAGGGGCGTTTCAAGTCTAAGAGTGGACTTGGCGATATGGGTTTCGATGTCGCCGTAGGGCAATCCTATGACAGCGGGCTAATCCTCGTCGGTGGCGTCCAGGGTACTTTGCCCATTGGGGAAGACGATTTTACCGGTGACCAATACCGGCTGGGGCCGGAGTTTATCGTTGCTGACATTAATACCAGCCGAGTGATAGCTGCTTTTCCAGCCCATCAATGGGATATTTCAGGCGATGGCCCCAGCTATTCAACAACAACACTGGAGTTGTTTGCTCTGAAATTTCTATCCGGTGGCTGGACAGTCGGCACACAGCCAAAGATGAATTATGACTGGGAAGATGATCAGGCAACCATACCCATGAATATTACCGTAAGAAAAGTGGTAAGGGTCGGTGATGTGCCGATGCAGCTTTCAGGCGGGTTTGATTATTTCGTTGAACAAAATGATGATTTTGGGCCTGACTTTGGTTTCAAATTCAGTGTCACGCCTGTAGTGCCAAATTTTGTCTATGAGTGGCTTCAGTAAAGTGCACCGTAGGTGATAATCTAGTTAGCCGAACGGTTATCTAATGTGAATGAATAATATCTTATGGAGATCGCCATCATGCGACATTACCAACGACTTATCGCAGCGTTTCTTTTCTTAACTGCCTCATTGGGGTTTGCAGCTGATTCACCACAGCAAATTATATTAAATAATGTGCATGTTTTCGATGGCGTTAACGAACAGCGACTGATGAATGTTAATGTACTAATTGAAGGCAATCTCATTAAGCGAATATCCACAGACCCTATCGCTGCGAGCTCGGCAGAAGTTATCGATGGTGGTGGGCGTACTTTAATGCCGGGCCTGATCGATATGCATTGGCATTCGGCCTATTCGAATATCCCAATGCAGCAGGGCCTCACCACCGACCACGCATATCACCTGTTAATCGGTGCCAAGGGTAATACTAGGGCGCTATTGCGCGGTTTTACCACGGTACGCGACGTAGGGGGTAATGTATTTTCTCTGGCGACTCTAACCGATGCGGGCGTTTATGATGGTCCGCGCATCTTTCCGTCGGGGCCCGCAATCAGCCAAACTTCAGGGCATACGGACTTTCGTCCATCAACTTCTGTACCGGCTGATATTGACATGCCTCTGATTTACATGGAACGTATTGGGCATGTGATCGTCGCAGATGGTGTCCCGGAGGTACTGAAACGCACTCGCGAGGCGTTGCGCATGGGCGCTACCCAGATCAAGATCAACTCCGGTGGTGGTGTATCTTCGTCATTTGATCCGCTAGACGTGACTCAATTTACGATTGAAGAGACCAGGGCGGCAGTGAATGCAGCCGCAGATTGGAACACGTACGTTGCTACCCATACATTCACGGATGATGCTACTCAGCGCGCATTGGAAGCCGGGGTGATTAGCATCGAACATGGCCATTTATTAAGTGAGAAGACACTTAAACTGATGAAAAAGAAGGGCGCCTTCCTGAGTATGCAGCCCATACTTGACGATGAAGACGCAATTCCTTTTCCTGAAGGTTCGTTTAGTCGCCAGAAATACATCCAGGTAACCGAAGGAACAGATCGGGTCTACCGGCTTGCGAAAAAAATTGGCGTAAAAACGGTATTTGGCACTGATACTTTATTCGACCCCGCGCTCGCCGAAAAGCAAGGCAAACTGCTTGCCAAACTTGGTCGGTGGTATACACCCGTAGAAGTGCTTCGCCAGGCCACATCAACGGCTGGTGAACTACTCGCACTTTCCGGTCCGCGTAGCCCCTATCCACAAGGCCCGCTAGGAGTTATAAAAGAAGGCGCTTATGCCGATCTCATCCTGGTCGATGGTAACCCGCTTGAAGACTTGAACCTGGTAGCAAATCCCGCCGCAAACTTCGACCTGATCATGAAAGATGGGGAAATATACAAAAATCAGATTGAATAGGCCTGACAAACGCATGCAGTCGGAATCAATCGTTGATATTGCAAGAACAGGCGTTAGATGAAAAGTGCTGGGAGCCCAAGTTGGGTCGACAACCGACCCCCATCCCGAATCCCTCAGCGTCCGCTTTCGCGTCACTTCCGATGAACCTCGCGTCGCCTCCGACGAAGCCCCACCGCCGCGACCCCGGGATAATAGCCGCCGGAGCTTGCGGTTTCAACCGGTCGATGCAACACCTAATCTCTAACTATAGAGAGGAGGATGTTGAAAATGAAAATGCGACCGAGGATTTACTACACAGAAACTGACAAGGCGTTGATGTGGGATCGCTGGCAGA
>Ga0164315_10003260_pt1 | contig 12570 bp, 13 predicted proteins | sample GuaBasSedimGuay6_FD_113737 | JGI IMG/M metagenome (GOLD analysis project Ga0164315, IMG submission 113737) | Subseafloor sediment microbial communities from Guaymas Basin, Gulf of California, Mexico - Guay6, Core 4569-2, 0-3 cm | ecosystem: Environmental > Aquatic > Marine > Hydrothermal vents... | reverse complement strand
GGAACTGACAAAGGGTGTTGTCGTTCGGATGGACGGAGGGGATTCTCTGGTTGCACCCGAGCTGGTCTATCAGAGAAACGCCCAAAAACTGGCATTGCCTCAAGGGGGCACGGTTAGGTTCGGCGGCTTCTCGCTGGAATCACCGAAGATTGAAGTTGAAATGGAAGAGGGGAATCACCCTACCAAGATCACGCTGAAGGAGGGTGTTTCAATCCTCGGGCACGATCCCGAAAGCGGGCAAGGTATTCGGGGTTGGTGCGAGACCCTGGTGGCGCGGAAAGACTCCGCAGGACGGTGGCAGATCGCCGCGACTTCAAGTGGACCGTGGGTTCGTTTCACAACTGTCGGTGGACAGGATGTGGTGTTCCAGGAAATTTTGGCGTGGGAAATCCGAGCGGTCGCCGGCGCTCAGGGGCTGCTCAATGTCAGAGCCGACGGACGCACGTGCTTCAGTACCATACCGTTCGAAGGGCCAACCAGGACCGGTGAGAGTGACTCGGTCAGGATCTGGTTCGACCAGGGGGCTGCCACGGATCTAGAATTGCTCGATGATGTTGTGCTGCTTACCGAGGGTATTGAAGCAACGGCTCATCGGGCACGCCTCGATGCGGAGAGCGGCAAGGTGATGCTCTACGGAAACCCGACCGGGGCGCAGAGAGTCATCGTGAGGTCGGATCAGGGCCGAATGACGGCGGACCAGGCCGTACTTTCCCGCGAGTCCGGAAAGGCTGAAATACGAGGAAGGGTCCAGGGAGAGATGTATGAGGCTCATCTGGTCGGAGGGCCTGGGACTGAAGCCGGATCTGCTGACCAGCCCGTCCATATTGCGGCAGGTATTCTGACAATTACAGAAAAGGCCACCCAATTTGAGCTTCGAGATAACGCCCGCATGTGGCAGGGACAGCAGTTGCTGACCGCGGATCAGATACTCTACGGGTCAGTGATTGGAAAACTCGAGGCCAAGGGCCATGTGAGAACGACCCTGCCGGCAACAGCGGTTGATATGGAGGCGGCTCCCGGACAGGACATTGTCTTGTCCTCTCGGTCGATGCTCTATGACGATCTGCGACAAAGGGCGGTCTATGTTGGAGATGTTGTGTATTCGGATCCGGGCCATCGTCTTGAGGCCGGAAGGCTCGAGGTTGTCCTGGGACCCGAAGGGCAGGTGGAACAGGTCATCGCGACCGGGGCCGTCAAGATGATAGAGGCGGAAACCGGTCAGATCTTGAGTGGAAACCAGGCGATACGGAACGTCTCCACCGGCGTTGTGGTTCTGACCGGTGAGCCTGCCAAGGCTGTAGATAGTCTGGGGAACATGTTGTCTGGACGTTCGTTGACCTGGGACCAGCCCAGTGGTAGGGTTTTGGTGTCCGAGGAAACGGAGACCATCTATCATACGGAGGAAGAGTTCTGAGTCCGAAAACCCTTGATCTTGTTGCTCAAAACCTCCGCAAGAAATACCGAGGACGATGGGTCGTCGATGGGGTTTCTCTGAAGGTCTCCCCTGGAGAAATCGTAGGTCTTTTGGGACCAAACGGCGCCGGGAAGACGACCTCTTTTTACATGATTGTCGGGTTGATTGAACCCGCCGAGGGACATGTCCTTCTTGGGGATCGAGAGATTACCGATCTGCCGATGTACCGGCGCGCGAGGATGGGGATTTCATACCTCCCTCAAGAGCCCAGTTCATTCAAAAGTTTAACGGTTGAGGACAACCTCTGGATGGTTCTGGAGGCCCTCGGCGTAGATTCTCGGACGGCCCACCAGCGGGTCCAGAAACTCTTGAAGGAATTCGGTCTTGACGCCAGGGTTGGGCAAAAAGCCGAGACGCTTTCCGGCGGCGAGCGGCGGAGGCTTGAAGTCGCGCGAGCCCTCGCGGTCGAGCCGACGTTCATTCTTCTTGACGAACCCTTTGCTGGGATCGATCCCTTGGCGGTACTGGATCTTCAGAGAATCATTAAACATCTGAAAATATTAGGGATAGGCGTATTGATCACTGATCATAATGTCAGGGAAACATTGAAGATCACCGACCGCACCTATATAATCAAAGACGGCAAGATTTTTGCAACGGGGCATCCCGTTGAGCTATCTGAAAATCAGGACGTACGCCGGATCTATCTGGGAGAAGACTTCAGCCTCTGACTCCGGCCGAGTTGGGTTCACGGATATCGGAACGGAGGATCTCACAGCAATGGCCCTCGAACAGAAACTCAACCTCAGACTGTCACAGCGGCTGGTGATGACACCGTCCCTGCAGCAGGCGATCAAGCTTCTGCAGTTGTCGCGGCTGGAGTTGAGTGAGACTCTGACCGAGGAGATTCTCGAGAATCCAATGCTCGACGTCGATGGGCCCATCGATGAAAATGAAGGTGGCGACAAAGACCGTGTTAGTGAACCCGAGGTCGGTTCTGATGATCGCTCTTTGGCTGTCGAGGCTGATCCTGCCGTGGTTTCCGAAGTGGTAGAGGATCAACCGAAGGACGACCCGACGGATGCTTATGAGCAAATAGACGTCGAGGCCTTCTTCTCGGACTACCTGGCGGATAGCCGACCCGAAGGGCCGTCGATGGCCGGCCGGGACCCCGAGATCGGCAATTCACTGGAAAATACTCTGTCGGAGAGTCCAGGCCTTTACGAACATCTTGAATGGCAGATTCATATGATGGACTGCCCGATCGACCTTCTTCCGGTTTGTGAGTTTCTCTTGGGAAACCTCGATGAAGATGGATTCCTCAGAGCATCAGATGACGAAATTATTCAAGGGACTGGGGCAACCCCGGTTCAGCTTGCCAACACACTCAGCATTATCCAGTCCCTCGACCCTGCAGGTGTCGGAACTCGGTCTCTTCAGCCTTGTTTCTTGATTCAACTTGACCGTCTTCAGGGAGAGATAGAAGATGATGACTGCGATGGGGGAGAGTTGCTGGCCCTGGCTCGGGTTCTGACTGAGGATCATTGGGATGATCTGTTGCACCAGCGCTGGTCCTCGATTGCCGGAGTCTTCGAATGCACCGTACCGGAACTCAAACCGGTTCTTGAAATCATCAACCGGCTTGAAACACGACCTGGGCGAAGATTCCAGCAGTCTCGAAATGCATTCATTGAACCTGATGTCACGCTCAAGAAGGTCAATGGCGATTATGTCATCACATTGAATGACGATGGCATGCCAAAATTGAGACTCAATCATCGATATTCCCGGATGCTTGAGGGGTCGACCCTTGATCCCAAGGTTAGCGCGTACCTCAAGGAGAGGATGCGGAGCGCAATGTGGTTGATGAAAAGCATCGACCAAAGACAACGTACGATCTACAAAGTGGCCAACAGTATCGTCAGTTTTCAAAAGGGTTTTCTCGATGACGGAATTGAATATCTCAAGCCGATGGTGCTTCGGCAGGTTGCCGAGGATATCGGCATGCACGAGTCCACGATTTCGAGGGTCGTCAGCAACAAATACATGGACACCCCGAGAGGGTTGTTTCCGATGAAATTCTTCTTCCACTCTGGGGTTGATTCCGCCAGAGGGGGTGCCGTTTCGTCTCTCGTCGTCAAAGAGAAAATTAAAAAGATGATCGAAGCTGAGGATGAGAACAAACCGCTTTCGGACTCGAAAATTATGAAGATGCTTCAGCGGGAGGGAATTCGCTTGGCCCGTAGAACGGTAGCTAAATACCGCGAAGAAATGAAAATTGCATCATCCGATAAACGAAAGAACCTATTCTAGGAGTTATAAATGAAGGTTGAATATATCGCTCGCAAGGTCACTCTCAGCCCAAAGGTGCGCGCAATTGCGGAAAAGAAGCTTGCCAGAGTGGAGAAGTATTTCAATGACATCATTGACCTTCGCCTTGAGATGAGCCAGGAGAGGCACTTGTATGTTGCTGATATCCTCCTCAAGGGAAAGGATTTCAGCTTGAAGTCGACCAGTTCCAGTAAGGATCTGACGACAGCGATTCAAGATGCGATCGACAAACTGGAAATGCAGGCTCGAAAGGCCAAAACTCGGCTCAAGGACCACAAACGTCACGGGGGTGACGTCCGTGAGGAGTCAAACAGGACTGAAGAAGATCTTGAGCCGGCATCGACTGACGGGGACTCTCCGCAAATTGTTGAAACGTCGGTTATTCCGGTCAAGCCAATGTCGGTCGATGAGGCTGTGATGCAGTTGGAAGAATCTGAAGACCTCTTCATTGTCTTTCACAATTCGACCACCGAGCATGTCAATGTGTTGTTTCGACGGGGAGATAAAAATCTCGGATTGATCACACCCGAATCTTGATGAAAATCCAGACGCTGATAGATCCGGCCCAGGTTTTTCTGGATTTGCAGGCCTCAAGCCTTGAGGATGCTCTGACTACCATTTCTGAATTGGCGGCCCCGAGCCTCAGGCTACCGGCCGAGGTGATCGCGAGGGGCCTCTTGGAACGTGAGGCGCTGGGTTCTACAGCAATTGGAGGGGGTTTCGCCATTCCACATTGCAAGCTTCGTGGAGTGAACGGCATCGCCATAACCCTCGCGAGATTCCGGGAGGCTATTGCCTTTGGGCCCTCGGATGAAGAAAACGTACGGTTTGTTTTTATGGTCTTGTCTCCGCCTGATCAACCGGCTCTTCATCTGCAGGCGTTGTCCCAAATCGCCCGGACGCTCAAGAGCGAGGACATCAGGAGACAGTTGTTGGAGGTGGACGATCCCGCCGATATCGTCGAGGTTGTCAGACTGGTAACGGAGGGGGGACGTCTGTGAATACCGGGCGAGCTATTTCGGTTCGAGAGATGATGCTCGAACGGACTTTGGCTTTCCTCGAATTCGAGCTCCTTGCCGGGGAAACGGGACTTGACTCTCGGATGATCTTTAATCCCAGAATCCAGAAGCCGGGATTGGCGCTCGCAGGTTTTCTGCCATACGTCAAGCCCGGCAGGCTTCAGATTCTGGGTGAATCGGAATACGCCTTCCTGCGAACCCTTGAGGCATCAGATGGCATCGCCAGGATGTCAGCCGTTGTTCGAGAAAACATCCCCGCCATCGTCTCAACCAAAGGAAATTCTCCACCCCCCGAGGTCCTGAAGTTGTGCGATGAGATTGGTGTGCCGTGTTTGAAGACGTTCCGGCAAACATCCGACACGATTGAGGGCGCTTCTGGTTTTCTCGAGAATGCCCTTGCTCAACGCACCCAGATCCATGGCGTGCTGGTCGATGTTTTCTCCCACGGCACCTTGATCATTGGTGAGCCGGGAATCGGAAAAAGCGAATGTGCTCTTGAGTTGATCTATCGCGGTCATCGGCTGGTTGCCGACGATATTGTGGTTGTTCACCGAACCCATAGTCACGGCCTGAGGGGTGAACCCCATCCGCTGCTTCCGAACTTTCTGGAACTGAGAGGCGTCGGCATCATCGACGTGCAGAAGCACTTTGGAATGACCGCGTCATCGCCTTGTGTAGAGATCTCATTGGTGATCGAATTGATCAAGTTGACGCCTGAACACAGAGAGCAGGAGAAACTGTGGCACCAGAGAGTTCGAGAAAATCCCCAGGCGTGGTCCAGTCATGCAGATATCCTGGGTAGCAAGGTCCCGAAATTCGTCATGGCAGTGGCTCCCGGACGGGATTTTGCCCTGATGGTGGAGACCGCCGTCAAGAAATGCCTGCTGGCTCATCGTGGGGTAGATGACGAGGGGGTTTTTCTTGATGCGATTAATCGGATCGCCGCGGGGAATATGGATGAGGGTCCCTGATGGCGCCGGCATCGACCTTGTTTCGGGGACCATTCGTCATCACTGGATTGTCCGGAGGTGGCAAGAGTGTTCTCAGTCGAAGTCTGGAGGATCTCGGCTACAACTGTGTCGACAACATCCCGCTCGAGTTGGTGGAAGAACTCTTCCGGCGGTCCCAGGATCGAGAGAAATTGGTCGTCGTTTTGGATGTACGAACAGCCGGGATGGCCGAGACGTTTCCGGGAATTCACGCCCGGCTGAATCAGCAGTACAATTCGCTTCGCCTGATATTCGTTGAAGCGGCCGACTCCGTTCTGGAACAGAGGTTTTCGGTTGCAAGACGCCCCCACCCTATACGAAACATGGTGCTTGAACGAGCGATCTCGGAAGAGAGACGAGGTTTCGAACCGATTCGCAGACTTGCCGACCTCGTGGTCGATACGACATCGCTTTCTCCACATGACCTCCGCAGGCATATTCTCGAATTGGCCGGTGTTGAGAGCCCTTCGGAATTGATGAAGATTGAAATCCAGAGTTTCTCCTATCTTCAAGGAGTTCCTTCCACGGCAAGTCTGGTGTTTGACGTCCGTTTTCTCCCAAATCCCTACTTCGAGGAGAAATTGCGACCTCTTTCAGGATCAGACGACCCGGTCGGCCGGTGGTTGACCGGACACGATGAAGTGCTCGAAGCCATCGAGAGAATTGGGGACCTGGTCGAATACCTCGTCCCGTCCTATGCGCGGGAATTGAAGACCCATTTACTTGTGGGCGTAGGCTGTACCGGCGGACGGCACCGTTCTGTGTTCGTTGCCGAGCAGTTGGCCGGCAGGCTCAAAGGACAAAAGCAATCCGTCGAGGTACACCACCGTGACCGAGACAATTGGAGGTACTGATGATTTCAGTCCTGGTTCTGACCCACGGCAATCTCGCAACTGAACTGCTGAATGCGGCTCGTGAGATAGACGCCGATCTTGCTGAGGGGACCGCAGCGCTTGCACTCCCGTGGGATGTCGACTCGGACGAAGGCGGCAATCAGGTCAAAAAAGCCGTTCGCGAAGTGGATTGTGGGGAAGGCGTTATTGTGCTGACCGACATGTTCGGGGGAACTGCAACCAATCTTGCTCTCCCTCTCATGGACGGAGACCGGATCGAGGTCATCACGGGGGTTAATCTCCCCATGCTTGTCAAAATCGGTTCTCTTCGTCGCCACGATTTGGGGCCAAAGGAATTCGCTATCAAGCTGCGTGAAGCCGGACAAAAGAGCATTCGAGTCGCCAGCGAGTTCCTCTAGAAAAGAAAGTTATCGCCCCGACGACCCTTAATGGTCACTTCTGATAAAGTGCCGAGAGTATCGGTGATCGACATACCCTTACTGATCGAGGATGGAAATGACGACACTACAACTCAAGATCATCAACAAGCTCGGCCTCCACGCCCGCGCGGCGGCGAAGGTGGTTCATCTTGCCAACGAATTCGAGGCCGAAATTTTTCTTGGAATCGAAGGCGAAGAAATCAACGCCAAGTCGATCCTTGGACTTCTGACCCTTGCAGCCACCAAGGGCACGCCTTTAACGCTCAGAGTTGTTGGTCCGGATGAGGCCACAGCAGCCGCCGCGATCGAGGATCTTTTTAAAAATCGGTTTGGGGAAGGTGAATGAACCCATGCCGTCTCACCGGCCTCGGGGTCAGTCCCGGCATCGCCGTCGGAGAACCGGTGGTACAGGAGACTCGCCCAATCGCTGTTTTAAGGATTCCCCTTCCTGAATCCAGAGCAGAATCTGAGGTGGAACGGTTCCAACTGGCCGTTGACACGACCATTGAACAGATTTTGGAAAACAGGGAACAGGCTGCCAAGCAGATGGGGGAGGAGTATGCGGCAATCTTTGAGGCCCATCACCTGATCGCCGCCGACACCTCCTTCCTTGATCCTGTATGCGAGATGATTCGGACAGAGGCGGTCAATGCCGAATGGGCAGTTGACCAAGTGGTTGCTCTTTTGGTTGAGCGATTTGAAGCGCTGCCGGATCGATACCTGGCCGAGCGGAAATTGGATGTTCTCGACGTAGCATCCCAAATTCAACGATCCCTGAAGGGCCACGATCCCGCAAAACTGGAGAATCTTGAGAATCCGGTAATCCTCGTCGCCGATGACCTTCCTCCTTCGACCGCAGTCAAGTTGCCTCTGGACAAAGTGCTGGGATTCGTACTGGAGACCGGCGGTCCAACCTCTCACACAACGATCATCGCCCGATCCCTCGGCATACCAGTCATCGTTGGCGCCCACGGAGCTTGTGAAGCCGGGCACCACTCCAGGCGCATGATACTCGACGCCTTCGAGGGCAAGATCATTTTTGACCCAGATTCTGCCGAAGAGGAGGAATATATTTCCAGGCGTAACGAACACCTGGAACAGCAGGCGCAACTTCAAGAGGTCCGGGGCCTCCCAACGGTCACTCGAGACGGCCGTGATGTCAGCCTGCTTGCAAATATTGACCTTTTGTCAGAGGTTGATGAGGCTGTTCACTGGAATGTTCAGGGGGTCGGCCTCTATCGCTCAGAATTCTTATACATGCAGCGGAGTCCCGCTCTGCCGGACGAAGCCGACCAAGCAGAGGTCTACCGCAACCTGGTCAGTTCGATGGGCGGCCGTCCGGTCACGATCAGGACATTCGATCTTGGGGGCAAGAAACTCGCCCGTGAAGTGACAGGATTTGACGAGGGCAACCCTGTTCTTGGGCTCAGAGGCATCAGGTTGTGTTTTTCGAAGCCGGCGTTTTTCGAGACTCAACTGAGAGGGCTGCTTCGGGCCGCCGGGATGTTTCCTCAAGGGCGCGTCAGAATCATGTTTCCATTGATTGGCTGTATTGAGCAATTCAAAGTGGCGCGACTCCTGGTTCATAGGTTGACACAGAATCTTAAAGATGAAGGTTTTAAAGTCCATGACACCGTGCCCCTCGGCGCCATGGTTGAGGTCCCTTCCATGGCGATCATGGCGGAAGAGATCGCAAGAGAAGCCGACTTCTTGTCAATAGGCACCAACGACCTGATCCAATACTCGCTTGCCGTTGACCGGGCCAACGAGCTGGTTGCAGATCTTTATCAACCGACACATCCTGCGGTCCTCCGATTGGTAGCGCGCGTAATCAAGGCAGGCTCAGATCGTGGTATAGACGTCGCGATGTGCGGAGAAATGGCCTCAGACCCGTTGATGGTGCCGCTCCTGGTGGGACTTGGTTTGACGAGGTTCAGCATGAACCCTCAGGCAGTTCCGAAGATTCGGAGTCTCGTGCGCCAATTGTCATACAAAGATGCCGCGGCCATGGCCCGCAAGGCCCTCAAGCTCACGATGGCACGAGAGGTTGAGGAATTCCTTCTCGAGAAGCTGGCGATATCATTGGCAAAAGTGAAGATTCGGGTATAGGAGGTCATCGATGGGGAAGAGGCCGGCACGCTTCGTACACAAACCATGGGGGCATGAGGAAATTTTTGCGGAAACCGACAGATATGCGGGTAAGTTCCTGGTCGTGAAATCAGGTGAGTGCCTCAGCCTTCAGTATCATGAAAAAAAAGAGGAAACACTGAGGGTTCTCGAAGGAAGGGTTATTTTTGAAACTGGAGTCGAGCCTTCCTCATTGGAATGTGTCGAACTTGGTCCCGGAGAAGTGTTCCACATTCCACCGGGATTGATTCATCGTATGATAGCCGTTACCGATTGCACCCTTGTCGAGGTTTCGACCGCCGATCTCGACGATGTCGTACGACTCTCCGACCGTTATGGCCGGGAGGGGACCTCTGATCCGTGACCATCGGCGGGCGATGTTGTTTCCGGCTCCACCGTGCTGGTCGTTTATTGATGGTTGTGGCGCTGCTGGGAGCCTTGGTTCCGGACGCTGCCTTTGGTGATTCTCAATCAAGAGCCTCGAGTCCTCAGCCGGATGCAAGCCCGACTCCGTCACCTCGCAAGACCCTGTCGGAGTATGCGCGTGGGCGCCAACTCCAGTCAGCCTCCAGCGGCCGGACGGAGTCCGTGCTCATCACTGACGAAAACCTCGAAGGCCTGGCATCGGGTGTCGAATTGACATCCGTGGCTGGGTCGATTGCTTCGGAGCCTGTCGCCAAAGCCCCCCCTGATACTCCCCGAAATCTTTGGCGGGGGCGCATCATGGAAAAGCAGGAGACGATCCAGATACTTGAGGTTGAGAATGCCCGGGTGGACAAGGAAATATCCGGCCTGTGGGCGTTGTTTTATGCCTGTGACGAACCTGAAAATCGGGAAAAGAACATCAGGCCTCGTTTGAATCAACAACTGGTAGACCGGGCCCGTCTTCGGGAAGAGCTGAAAACGGCCCATTCAGATTTCAAGGAACTCCTGGTCGATGCGAGAAGAAGCGGTGCACTCCCGGGTTGGTTCCGTGACCTGTTGAAATAGGGAAAGCCCCTGGGGCTTGTCCTCTGAAAGAGGGATATGAAAACTTTCATAATCGAAACCTGGGGCTGTCAGATGAACTCCCACGACAGCGAACGGCTCGAAGGCCTGCTTCGAGGCCTGGGAATGGACCCGGTCGACGAGAGCTCCAAGGCTGATTTGGTTCTTTTGAACACCTGCTCAGTTCGGGAAAAGCCCGTTCAAAAGATCCTGTCAAGGATTGGTGAATTGGAGCGTTTCGAGCATCGGCCAGCGATCGGGATCTGCGGGTGCGTCGCCCAGCAGGAAGGCGAAAAGCTCTTGAAGCGGTCCAAAGCGGTCAGTTTTGTGCTTGGACCTGGGCAGGTAGGTCGGGTACTCGAGGCCGTTCGGGCGGCGACCCAGGGGGAGCGAACCCTGTTCACCGGCTTTGATCCGGAGGAGGAATACAACTTCCAGACAATCTTCAGGAAATCCTCCACCAGAGGAATGGTAACCGTCATGGAGGGATGCGAAGAATACTGTACCTTCTGTGTGGTTCCCTTTACGCGAGGACGTGAAGTCAGCCGCCCAGCGGAGGACATTGTTCAGGAGGTCAAAGGCCTGACGGCGGTCGGGGTTCGAGAAATTGAACTGCTTGGTCAAACAATCAATGCCTATGTTTGCCCCAATACCAAAACCACTTTTGCACAACTACTTTCGAGAGTCTCTGATATTCAAGGGGTCAAGCGCCTTCGCTACGTTACGTCTCAGCCGAGACACTTTGGGCCTGATCTTATTCAGGTCCTCTCCGAAAAAACCAACGTCTCCCGTTACCTTCACCTCCCGTTTCAGTCCGGGTCTGATTCAATCCTCAAGCGGATGAACCGAAAATACACTCGGGAGGAATTCCTCACCTTGATCGAGGAAATTCGGTCCGCTGTACCTGACCTCAACCTTTCCACTGATGTGATTGTTGGATTTCCAGGAGAAACCGAAGAGGATTTTCTCCAGACCCTCGAAATCCTCGAAGAAATCAGATTTGGCCAGGTCTTTGCCTTTGCCTTTTCACCACGCCCAAATACTCCAGCAAGGAAATACCCCGAACAGGTAGACGAGGCAGTCAAAATGGATCGCCTTCACCGGCTTTTTTCAATGACTGATCAAATTTCCACAGAACTCAACCAGGCCATGGTGGGTTCAGTCGTTTCTGTTCTTATAGACGGATTCAGTCGCCGAACTGAGCAAGATTGGCAGGGTAGGGGTGATGACAACCGAGTCGTAAATTTCCCTGCGACCGGCAGAGAGGGCGTTGGCGACATCGTCGATGTCGAGATTATTCGAGCTGGAACCCATTCGTTGTACGGTCATGCCGTTGGAATTTCAAGGGGGCCTGCTCTCCCAGTCATGAAACCACGCCCCTCGGAAGGGGCTTTTGCTGCAGGCGACTGAACGACACCCTTGACAGACACAGTTGCATAACCCACAGTTAAACCATGGCGTCTGATGATGATCCATTTATTGCTGTAGAAATCAAGGCTCTGGTCATCGACCCAACAACCGACGCACCGGTTGTTATTCTTCAGGCCTGCGAGGGTGACGACCTCCTGCCGATTTGGATCGGCGCCTTCGAGGCACATGCGATTGCCATTGCGATCGAGGGGGTCCAACCGCCTCGGCCGATGACTCATGATTTTTTGAAGTCAGTAATCGACAGCACCGGATTCAAAGTTGTTGGAGTCCGCATTCACTGCCTTGAAGACGGTGTTTTCAAGGCAGAGGTCCACCTCATCAGTCGAGAAACTGATCCAACCAGTCTCGCACTCGACGCCAGGCCTTCGGACGCGATTGCCCTGGCCCTTCGTGCGCATGTGCCGATTGAAGTCTCACAAACGGTCATGGAACTCGCCCGAATCCAGAAGCCCTCGATTGACGAGGCGATCCGAAACATTTTGGAACAACTTGACCCCAAGGACCTCGGCCAGTATGAGATGTAGGGACCCACGCCAATCCGAAGGATTGCCGAGCCGTAGGCTCGGACCCGCGAAGCGGGTAGCGTGGGCAACAAAGCCCCGCACTTTCCCCGGTTAGGCTGTGGGTTAGGCTATAGTGCCCCAATAAAGGTCCTTTGATGGAGTGACGATGATCATAGCGATAACGAACCAAAAAGGTGGGGTTGGAAAAACCACAACAGCCATCAACCTGGCGGCCGGAATGGCTGCCAAGGGATTCAAAACTCTGCTGGTCGATCTTGATCCGCAGGCCAACTCGACGATGGCAACTACCGATCCTGGAGAGATCCAGGAAAATATGTTTGACGTCATGCAGGGCTCAGCTTCTATTGAGTCAATTATCCGCCCATCAACATCTCAGGAAGGGTTGTGGATAGCACCAGCCAGAATTTCGATGGCAAAACTGGAGGTCTCGCTCATAGGAGAACTCGATGCACCTTACAGATTGAAGGATTGCCTT
>Ga0164315_10003259_pt1 | contig 12573 bp, 7 predicted proteins | sample GuaBasSedimGuay6_FD_113737 | JGI IMG/M metagenome (GOLD analysis project Ga0164315, IMG submission 113737) | Subseafloor sediment microbial communities from Guaymas Basin, Gulf of California, Mexico - Guay6, Core 4569-2, 0-3 cm | ecosystem: Environmental > Aquatic > Marine > Hydrothermal vents >... | reverse complement strand
TGAAGCCAAGTTCTGTGGCAGTTTTCTCTGATGTTTTAACACCCTCCTGATACCAGGGGAAACTTCTGTATCGCGACCAGAATTTTCCGTATTGACCGGTAAAATCCTCATGGTGAAGGTGCAACCAGTCGTAGGTAGGTAAAAGGCCATTTATTACTTCCTTATCATATACTACGTCATAAGGTATCTCTGCATATGTTAAGGCTAGTGTAACCGCATCATCCCAGGGTTGCTTATTTTTTGGAGAATAAACAGCGATTTTTGGAACTTTATGCAATTTCATGTCATCCATGTTTACATCAGGTGCTGCAATTTGTCTGCGTATCGTTTGCGCCTGAATATCGCTTATCACTTCATAAGTAACTCCTCTTACAACACATTCATTCTCTATGGCTTCATGATAAGGAATTAAATAACTACCACCCCTGTAATTCAGTAACCAACTAATCTCAATATCTTGTTGTAAAACCCAAAACGCAATTCCGTAAGCCTTTAGGTGGTTTTTCTGATTCTCATCCATGGGTATGAGAACTTGAGCAGAGAATAAATTGCTGCTAATCAGAATTAGGAATATTAGGGTTTTAATTTTTTTCATTTTGAATCTGTTGCTACTGTTACTGATAATGCTACTATTTTCACCTTTGCAAACTTACTTTAATTTTCTCCACCAATGATTGGAAACTTTTGTTGTCACTTTTTGAACTTAATATCTTTACTACGTCATTTATATTTTCATCGCTCCAGTCATTTATTAATATTGAAAGATCTTTTATTTTAGTTTTTATTATTTCATTTTCCTCATATCTTTCTTCTATCAGTTTCTCACCTGGTTTTATCCCAATATATTTAATGTCAATATGTTTCCCTGATTTCTTTATCATTTCCTTAGCCAAATCACTAATCTTAGTATTTTCAATTGCTACAATAAAAACATTTCCATTTTTACCAATATCAGCAGTTGATTTAAGTAATTTACTCGCATATTCATTACTCACAAAACGCCTTTCCATTAAGGGGTCAGTTACAGTTAATTGACTACCATCGTCTATCTGCTTCTTAAATATTAGTATTACAGAACCAGGGCTATCAGGCACATTGGGTAGACGGATAGAAATCATTTTGGTCCTAAGGTTTCCGGTTTTTCTCAGATAAACTTCTGATAAGTATTTTAAAAGTCCAATAACTGATTTAGGATTCCTGGCAAGGTTTGAGGACAATGATATAAACGACTTGACATTGTATTTAATACATAAATCTGCAATCATTTTAGTGCCAAAATAATTAGTTTTTACTGTTAATACAGGATCTTTTTCACCAGGTGAGAGTCGGGTAATTGCTGCTAAATGAAAAACGATCTTTGGATCATATTTTTTAAAAATATTTTCATATGAATCTGCATTTAACAAATCAGCATTTTCATAAGTAATCCGTGAATCTTTAATTGTTTTAATTGAAAATGTTCTGTAACATACAATCAGCCTCGACTTAGTGTGATTCAATAAATAAGTCACAAGTTGATTGCCAACAAAACTACAGCCTCCACTTATTAGTATAGTAGTTGAATCAATGATTTTCATTATTGCAAAATTAATTAAATAAGAATTGTGATTTGGGGTTTATGAGAAATAAGGAATTATATAAAATTAGATAAAAAAATTAATATTGATTAATATCCCTTAACTTCCTCTAATACCAATTTCCATTTATATGACCTTAAATGACTTATATGGTTCAAAAAAATAAATACACGATAAATTCCCCATAAATACTTCTAATAACAATTTTCAATAATGATGAATAAGACTTACTTTTGCATTCTTAAATATTAAAAAAATGAAGAAGACTGCTTTAAACGATATGCACCGCCAAATGGGTGGTAAATTGATTGAATTCGTAGGGTTCGACATGCCTGTACAGTTTGAGGGTATTAATGCTGAGCACGAGACTGTTAGAAATAAACTAGGTGTTTTTGATGTATCCCATATGGGTGAGTTTTGGATAGAAGGTGAAAATGCATTTCGTCTTGCTCAAAGAGTATCTACCAACGATATTGATGCTTTATCTGATGGTAAGGTTCAGTATAGTTGCTTTCCAAACGGAAAAGGGGGCATAGTTGACGACTTTCTTTGTTATCGCTTTAGCGCGAAAAAATATTTGGTGGTAGTAAATGCTTCAAATATTGATAAAGACTGGGCTAACATTGTTAAACATAATAAGTTCGATACACAAATAAGAAATGCTTCTGATGAGGTTTCTCAATTAGCAATTCAAGGTCCGCTTGCATTAAAAGCAATGCAGAAACTTACATCTGAGATCATAGAAGATATGGAGTATTATACTTTTAAGGTTTTGGAGTTTGCCGGTGTTAAGGATGTTATTTTTTCAACAACAGGTTATACAGGATCTGGCGGATGTGAAATTTATTTTCCAAATGCTGAAGCAGAAAAAATATATAAATCTGTTCTTGAAGCAGGGGAGGAGTTTGGAATAAAACCAATTGGACTAGGTGCGCGTGATACCCTACGTCTTGAATCAGGATTTTGCCTTTATGGTAATGATATTGACGATTCGACATCGCCAATTGCCGCAGGACTGGGATGGATTACAAAGTTTGTGGATGGAAATGAGTTTATCGATAGAGAATTATTTGCCGATCAAAAGGAAAATGGTGTTCCCAGAAGACTTAAAGGTTTTGTGATGGAGGATCGTGCCATTCCCCGCCAACATTATGAAGTAGCTGATGCTGATGGGAATATTATTGGTGAAGTAACTTCTGGAACCATGTCGCCAATGATTAAAAAAGGAATTGGTATGGCATATCTTGACAAACCATATTGGAAAGAAGGTTCAGAAATTTTTATCAAAGTCAGAAAAAAACTAGCAAAAGCAATTGTAAAACGACCTCCATTTTATAAATCTTAAGTCTTTGAGTTTTTAGTCAGTAAAATGACTGTTGATGAGTGGATTGAGACTTATGAGAATAATTTTAAGAAGTAATCTTCAATTCATAAAATTGTAGAATAATCCCGATTTTCCGTATTAAAAATAAGTTTACTTTTGCGGCCGCAATTCCCCTAAGGGGAAGCACTAATAATAAATTAGATAAAATGCAGGAAATTAGAAATATAGCAATTATTGCTCACGTTGACCACGGCAAGACAACTTTGGTTGATCGCATGCTTCATCAGGTAAAACTTTTTAGAGATAATCAGGAAGTTGGTGATTTGATTCTGGATAGCAACGATCTGGAACGTGAAAGAGGTATTACAATTCTTTCAAAAAATGTTTCTGTTCGTTATAAGGGTGTTAAAATCAATATTATCGATACTCCTGGTCACTCCGACTTTGGGGGAGAAGTTGAAAGAGTGTTAAATATGGCAGATGGAGTAATCCTTTTGGTAGATGCTTTTGAAGGACCTATGCCGCAAACACGTTTTGTATTGCAAAAAGCCATCGATTTAAAACTCACCAATTGTTGTTATTAATAAGGTTGACAAGCCTAACTGTCGTCCTGATGAAGTTCATGAACTGGTTTTCGATCTGATGTTTAATCTTGGGGCAACAGAGGACCAACTTGATTTCCCTGTCGTTTTTGGCTCATCAAAACATGGTTGGATGTCTGACGACTGGCAGAATGAAACGGAAGATGTTTCTTATTTACTTGACCAGATTATTGAACATATTCCTCCAGCAAAATTTGTTGAGGGAACACCGCAAATGCAGATTACATCACTTGATTACTCATCATTTGTAGGGCGTATTGCTGTTGGAAGGCTTATACGAGGAAAGCTTAAAATGGGAATGAATGTTTCTTTAGTTAAGCGTGACGGTAAAATAACCAAATCTAAAATTAAGGAATTGTACACCTTCGAAGGTCTGGGAAAAGAAAAATGCAAAACTGAAGTATTGGCTGGCGATATCATTGCTCTAATGGGAATTGAAGATTTTGAAATTGGTGATACTGTTGCCGATATTGAAAATCCGGAAGGACTTCCAACAATTAAAATTGATGAACCAACAATGAGTATGTTGTTTACCATTAACAATTCACCATTTTTTGGTAAGGAAGGTAAGTATGTTACTTCAAGGCATTTAAGAGACAGACTTTTTCTCGAAATTGAAAAAAATCTTGCTCTTAAAGTAGAAGAAACTGATTCCGCTGATTCTTATCTGGTTTATGGAAGAGGAATACTTCACTTATCCATACTCGTTGAGACTATGAGGCGTGAGGGATATGAATTTCAACTTGGTCAGCCGAAGGTTATCATAAAAGAAATTGACGGCAAAAAACACGAGCCTATTGAAACATTAACTGTTCTGGTTCCTGAAGATTTTACAGGAAGAGTAATTGATATTGTTACTCAGCGTAAGGGTGAATTCCTTAATATGGAACCTAAGAATGACAGAATGATGCTGGAGTTCACTATTCCTTCTAGAGGTATAATAGGGCTTAGAAATAATATTCTTACCGCCACTGAAGGGGAGGCAATTATTGCCCATCGTTTTGAGAAATATGAAGTATGGAAAGGTGACTTTTCTTTGAGGAATAATGGTGCACTCATAGCAATGGAAACAGGAAATGCAATTCCTTTCGGAATATGGAAACTTATCGACAGGGGTAGATTTTACATTCACTCCAATGATGCTATTTATGCAGGTCAGGTAATTGGAGAAGCCACAAGACCGGGCGATTTGGTTATTAATGTAAATAAAGGCAAAAAACTAACCAATATGCGTGCATCTGGTTCCGATAATAAGGTGGCAATTCCACCTCCGATTACTTTCTCTCTTGAAGAATATATGGAGATTATTAGAAATGATGAGTACCTTGAGGTTACACCAAGATCATTAAGACTAAGGAAGATACTTCTAAGCGAGCATGATAGGAAGAGGGCGGCTAGGTAGAGGTTGGTAATTGGTCATTGATTGTCATTGGTCATTAGATATTAGTCATTGGAGAATTTAATTATTTTATCAAGCGTAAATGCATGTAATGGTACATATTAGGCTTTACTTTGCTCTAAAAGATAAAAAGGAAAATAATAACCAATTATCTAGTTATCCAATTATTACCTAACAACAAACTTCTTAGTCACCAGAACTCCATCCGACTCAATTGATAAATTGTAGATTCCTGATGAAGGATTTCCTAAATTAATACTTAGGCTTCCAGTTTTCTCTGCGCTATAATTATTTATGAAGATTTGTTTTCCCTGTGAGTCGTGGATGACAACTGTTAATTCAGATTTTTTCTTTAAAGTATATGATACAAGCATTTTACCATTATTGGGGTTAGGACTTATGTTCAATGCAAATGCATCATCATATTTCTCATTGGTTCCCAGGTACATATCTGCATAAAAACTATTATAAATTCTGTCACCGAAATCACCGGTAAACTGTTTTATTTTAGTTCCATCAAGATCATAAAATTTTAAAGAGCCATTTCCCTGTCCGGGCTCTGCCCAGAAAGATATTCCATTGTCTCCGCTATCATAAAGATAAAAGTCATAACAGCCATTTTCAAAGTAAATTGTATCGATATATAAGGTTTGATTTGTCAATCCTGTCTTTTCAAATACCTTAACTCCGGAACTTGTATATATTTCATAATAATTCTGATAAGCAACTTTATTGGTTAAGAAATGAATTACAATATTACGAGGGTAGATATCTACTTCACTATAATTTGAGAAATATGTATTATTAATAGGATTTTCATCAGATGTACCATTTGGATTAATAAGATTTACTTCAAAGTTACCATTTCCAAGTTGCCATTCTTCCCATAAAAAGGCATCCAAAGCAACTTCTTCAACTTCCATAGGTGCTAGGTTTCCTGTCCACATGAATGATTTTGGATTTATATTTTCAGGACCATAATTTATCTGTAAGGATGTTAAATTATCACTACCCTGATTCTTAATAATAATAATTGGATTAGTAGCTGTTGGGTTAAATCTGCCATAACGCTTTAGATTATTTGGTGCAATAATTTCCACAATGGCCGCATCGGTACTGAAATTATAATCACCATAAGAAAATAAATGAGTTTCCATTGAGTAGGTTCCGTATTGGTCATACTGTGAATTATAGTCAAGAATGACAGCATCTCCAGAAACATAATCAGTAATTTCTATGTCTTGTTCCGTAACATCCATGCCCGGACACCAGCCTGCTCTATCATAAATCCAGGTGCCACCTTGCGGATAGAGTGGGTTTTCGGCACACTCCTGAATAATTTGCCAGGTCGAGACTAGTTCATTATCAACTAAAAAAGTATGTATCTTAGGACAGAATTCAGCACAATTAGTGGCATTATCAAATAAATGTCCTGTGGTACGTGTCTTAATTTTCCATTGTGTAGCGGCCGGGTTAAGGTCAATACTGATAGGTGGAACTTGTTCCTCAAAAACATTTAAATACCAATATCCGGAATATACTTTATCAATTTCTATTACATCACGACATGGTGTTCCTTCAATCATATGAAACTCCAAATCAAGAAGTTCCTGGAAATTACCTGCTGTTATACGAACAGAATCACGTAGTAGTGGAGCATAATCAGTTACATCATATACCCATGTAAATCCATTTCCCAGGCTAAGATTATTTCCATAAGGAGTTATAAACCTTCCAATTTCCCACGGGTTTTGTACTTCGAAAGGTAGGCCGTAATATATCAGCGTATCATTAAATAAAGTACTATCGGGTGCTACAAATGAAGAATCTATTGCCTGTCCTCCTGAATTATAAATGTAATTATCATAATATGTTGGCCATTTTAATATAGTGTCGACAGCAAAAGCAGAGTTTTCAGCCTCATAAAATACAATGCTGTTAGCAGCATGTTCAACGGTATCAACCATCACTATCGAGTCGAGGAGGCTAGTGTTATAGTCTCCTGTTTGAAGTTTAATAAAAGGTTTAGCATTTAGTCTTGAGGCGTATTTATGTCTATTCTTACCTTCATAGTTTTTCCATTGTGCCTGACCAAAAAAACCAGTTGCATCGAAGCCATTAGGGCTGGAATCACTTATCAGAGTTCCAGATCCTTCATCGAATTTATAGTATGCTCGTAAATTTTCATAGTAGGGATGGGTTTCATCAATCTCTCGATTCATCCATTCAGGAACTGTAAAAAAGTCAAATTCTGCATCCCAAATACTGAAATCATCAATAAAACCTTCATAGAAATTAGTGGTATGAGCGCCTCCGATATAAAATTCTGTTATACCTGCCATGGTCCTGTACTTGGCTGAGCCAATGAAAAATAAATTGCCATTTAAATACATACGCATACTTCCGTTATCAGCATTTTTACTGAAAGCCCAGTGATTCCATCTTCCTTCATAATCGCTGGTATGTGGGGCTGAACGATTTATCCTATCGTATCCTTCATCTTGTCCTGCATCCCAATATATTTGACCATTACTCCACGGAAGATGTGAGTTTAATACCCTGTTACCTTCACTGTCGTTACCATGAAATATTGAATTATTCATCGGTTGTTTAAGAGGATCACCATATTGCCAGAAAGAGATTGTAATTGCGGTATCAATTGTCTCAAAAACTTCAATTGGAATTTTAATCAAATCCCATCCACTGAAGTGGAGGAAACTATCAGATTTAGCTGAAACGGATGTTTGATTCGGATTTGTCGACATTGCCGATAATTGTCCACTACCAAGGGATTCGGCATAACTAATTTCAATTAACATATTAGCAGACCCATCCCAATAAAAAGGAAAACTAAAGTTAATCTGATTATTACCTTCCTCCAAACTTATGTTTTTCTCAAATACCTGAGTAAATCCAAAATTTATTAATGAATCAATAGGAAGAGTGTCATTCTCAATGGATTTTATTTTAATACTAAAGTGTTTAAAATCAATATTTCCACTAATGCTCAATATCATGCCTGTGATATCACCAGCAGAAAGTCCTGCCAGGCTCAATTCATCAGTATCATAAATAAACTGTGCTTTACCATCAGTAGAATTATCAAATGGTAAATTGAGATTTGAATTATAACTGCCAACCGTAACTTCAGAAATTGCAGACGTTTGATTTGAGTATTCAAGCCATGGTACATAATAAAATGAAGGACTGTTCATCACATAAAATGTATCGGGAGCCGAATTATTAACCTTAAACCTTGGATGAGTGTACATAGTAGAGTCATATTCTCCTGTGGATTCCCAAATCTTTGTGTGAGTAGTATAATCCCATTCACCACAAGCAGGACTCTGACCCGGGTCGCACTTGAGGGTATACGACATTAATATCTTTGAAAAACTAATATCTTCAGATGGAAAAAGGTATTTTCCCTCTCGGGGAGCATTCCAGCCAGGATTGATAGGAGTCTCGAAATCGATTGTTTGCACAACAATTGTGTCGCCTTCATCGGCAAAAGTCACCAATGAGATTATTAATAAAATAAATAAAAAGTAAATCTTCCTCATAATAAAATTATTTAGCAACTTAATAAGATAATGACAACTTAGGTTTTAAGTTGGATGCGCTAATAATTAATAAAACCTATTTTAGCAGATGTAAATTTAAAAAAAATAGTGAAAAGAATTATTGTGATATTGACAGTTATGATTGCCATTTTCAGTCAATCATGTGGTTTACTTAATCAGGCTGGTGAGTACGAGAGGTTTGTGAATAGTGATTTCATACTTACTAATGTTGAAATTGTGGAGATTGGTGGTGTGGATTTGGATGATATAGATGATAATGCCGAACTTAATGTGGGTGATATATTAACACTTACCGGCAGAATGTTTAGTGGTGAGATGCCCACAAAACTCAAGGTGTTTATAGAAGTACATAACAATACAAATGAAATCGCTGCCATTGCCGGTATGGACTGGAAACTTTTAATGAAGGATGTTGAATATGCCAATGGAATTATTGATAATAGGGTAGAGGTACAGCCAAATTCATCAAAGATATTTCCCGTTAATGCTGATGTTGATTTGCTAAAAGTTCTTCAGTCAGAATCTCTAGCACAAATATTAACAGTTGTATTTAATATTGATGATACAGAGGAAGTTAAAAAACTTGGAGTTGAACTTAAAATCAAACCTTATTATAAAAGCGGTGCAAAACTGAAAAAATATCCGGGATATATTACTTTAAAGCCATAGATACAAACTAAAACAATAATTATGTTTAAAAGAGCCATTGTTAGAATACCCGGGAGGAGTCTAATTAATGGATTAAGTTCTGCTGGTCTTGGACTTCCAGACTATGAGTTAGCAATTATTCAGCATGAAAATTATATTTCAGCCCTGAAGAAATGTGGTTTGGAAGTTATTGTATTAAAAGCTGATGAGAAATATCCTGATTCAACATTTGTTGAAGATGTTGCTTTACTGACAAAAGAATGTGCAATTATTACTAATCCGGGTGCTTTGTCGCGAAGAGGAGAGATCTCTGAAATTAAAGTCGTTCTAAAGGATTATTATACAAATATTGAAGAAATAGTAGAGCCGGGTACTGTGGAGGCCGGTGACATAATGATGGTAAACTCCCATTTTTTCATTGGCTTATCAGAAAGAACCAACAATGAGGGGGCAAAGCAGTTAATAGTTTATTTGGAGAAATATGGTATGACAGGATCCATTGTAAAACTAGAGAAAGTGCTTCATTTAAAAACCGGTCTGGCATATTTAGAGAATAATAATCTGGTGGCTTGTGGTGAATTTCTCACAAAAAAGGATTTCCAAAAATTTAATATTCTGGAAATTAAAGAAGATGAGAATTATGCTGCAAATTGTATTTGGGTAAACGATAATGTAGTTATTCCAAAGGGCTATCCAAATGCTCGTGATACTATTATGAATGCTGGTTATAGCATTATAGAGGTTGATGTATCTGAATTTAAGAAACTTGATGGAGGGTTGAGTTGCCTTTCACTCAGGTTTTGAAAATGCTATTCTTTAATAATAGACTGATGAAAGAACTTGTTAAAAATTTAGTTATTTAGATAATCATATTAACAATTTAGTGTTGAATTCCCATAATATTTTATACTATTATTGATTTGAAATTGCCGTACTTTTGAATTAAATCAAGATTAAGTGATGTTGAAAAAGAATATCTATTCTATAATATTTCTTTCCATAATAATTATTACTATAGCAGCATATTTTGTCTACCCTAAATTAGCAAAGACAGATGCAGATCCATGGGTGATGATTCCTGAAAATGCATCTCTCATATTACAATATGACAAGCCAACTGACTTTATGCAGAAGTTAACGGATGACAATAGTTTATGGAATTCTGCCTCAAAATCAGGTGAGTTTAAAAAAATTGAATTTCAGTTGCTTAAATTGGCAGAAGTATTATCAGAAGAAAGTTCATACCTCGAATTATTGAATAATAGCCCACTACTTATTTCATATCATACTGATAAAGAAACTAATACAATAGCAAGACTTATTTTATCCCAGATAAAAATAAGACCTGGTATCGACGATTTGAAAGCTAGACTGGCTAGGTATCTTGGTAGTAAATTTGCAGTAGTTGATATAAATGAGAGGAGTCTCGGAGGTATAAAAATTATTGATGCGCTTAATGAGTCCACTTTTTATATTGTTTTTATAGATGGAGTGATGTTAGCATCTGCCAACCTGAATTTACTTACGAAGTCAGTTCTATTGTATAAATCAGGGAAGGGGAATTTTTCTGCTAATGATGATTTTATTGCGGTAAAAAAAACAGCTGGCAAAAACGTTGACCTCAGAGTTTATATAAACTACGAGAATATTACCAATTTATTGAAACTGTTTTCATCTTCCCCAAATTATGATGCCCTGGACTGGTTTTCACAGTTTGCCTCGTGGACGGAACTTGATATTATTATTAAGGATGATGAAATCCTAATGACCGGATATACCTCATTTGGAAATGATAGCACATATTATCTGAATAAAATATCTAATCAAAAGCCACAAAAAACTCAGATTTATAATGTTTGTCCTTTCAATACAGATATATTATTGAGGCTGGGCTATGATGATTTTTATAGTCAATTTATCAGTACAAACAATATTGTAGAAGGATCATATTCAGTTCCAGGGCTTAATTACAATATGAGTAAACTATTGCTGCTGATTGGAAAAGAGGCTGTTATTGGAAATTCAGCTAATCAGTTGGCTGAATTTAAGGAAAAAGCATTTGCTATTATTCATTTTAAAGATCGCCAAAGGGCTGAGTCGATATTATTTGATATAGCAAAAGTCTCAAAGGGAAAGCGAACAACGAAATTTAACGGACATTCAATTAATCAGATTAATAGCGAAAACTTTCTTAGCAGTTTATTTGGAAGTACCTTTAACTCAGTAAAAAATAACTATTATTTGTTTATCGGTGACTATGCAGTATTTGCAAATTCCCAAGATATGCTAATAAGTATTTTACAAATGTATGATACTGGTAAAACGCTTGATTTAAATGATAACTTCAAAAAATATTCTGACAATTTATCTTCAACTGAAAATGTTTCGTTATTCATTAAACCAAGAGATATAATTTATCTTTTACCATTGTTTATTGAAAATGAAACGAACAAACTTCTTTTTGCAAATAAGGAAGTAATCAAAGATGTTCAGGGTATTTCGTTTCAATATAGTATCGATGGACCTCTTGCATATACAAATTTCTATCTGAAGTTGGGGAAGACCTATAGTGAGGAGAATCTGGCGCTATGGAAAATACAAATGAATGATGAAATAGTTGGAAAGCCATACCTTGTCAGAGATCATTCTACCAATAAATATATGGTTCTGGTATTTGATAAAAGTTCTAATCTTTACCTAGTTGACACAGATGGTCAGTTATTATGGAAAAAAAGGATTGATGGTCTGCCTCAGGGTGAAATACATCAGGTTGATTATTTTAAAAATGGCAAGATTCAATATTTGTTTAACACAAGAGATTTTATCTATTTGATAGATAAGAATGGCAATTTTGTTAAAAATTATCCTAAGAAATTAAATCCTGCTGCAACAAATGGTCTGAACTTATTTGACTATAACCGTAAGAAGGATTATCGGTTGATACTGGCGCAAGCTGATAAAAAGGTTTATAATTATAATATTAATGGATCGAAGGTAAAAGGATGGAAGGAGCCTCATACTCAAAATATAGTAAATGAGCCTGTTAAGAGAGTTGTTGCCAACAATAAGGATTATATACTGATAACCGATATTGACAATAAAACTATGATTGTTAATAGAAAAGGAAATGAAAGAATTAAGATTAAAGGGGACTTAAAGAAAGCAAGAAATTCTGGTTATTTTGTTAATAGAACTAATAGTAAGGGGATTATTCTTACCACCAATGAATTTGGTAAGTTGAACTATATTAAATCTAATGGAAAACTTGCAGAAACAGATTTTGGTACTTTTTCAAAGGATCATTTCTTTCTTTATGAAGATTTTAATGATGACAACTCTGTAGATTTCATATTTGTTGATGGTCGTAAATTGAGAGTTTTCGATAGGTTTAAAAAGGAACTATTCTCATATAACTTTGAGTACGAGATAAATATACAAC
>Ga0164315_10003258_pt1 | contig 12576 bp, 14 predicted proteins | sample GuaBasSedimGuay6_FD_113737 | JGI IMG/M metagenome (GOLD analysis project Ga0164315, IMG submission 113737) | Subseafloor sediment microbial communities from Guaymas Basin, Gulf of California, Mexico - Guay6, Core 4569-2, 0-3 cm | ecosystem: Environmental > Aquatic > Marine > Hydrothermal vents... | reverse complement strand
GGCTTGGGGGTTGCGCCCCCGTAGGGGGCTTACGGTGCTGCAAAAGCCGCTGAACTTCACAGGAAGGGATAAAGGCAAAGCCTTTCCTTTACCGCCACCAGAGGAGGCGGCTTCCGCTTTAGTCAAAAAACACGTCATAACCCTATCAACCGCTTTCAAAATTACCCGAGTTCTCATTTTTTTCCCTTAATCAGCCGATAATCCAACTGTGAACGATTCAAGGTCTGTCCTGCGCGACCTCGCAATAGCTCTCGGCGTACTCGCACTTGTATTTGCCGGTCTCTTTGCCTGGGCAACGCTCAGTAGAGAAAAACCTCAGCTTTTCACCTCATTTCTCGATCCTGATGTTCCCAAACGCCCTGAAGCTGCACCTCCTGCAGTTACAGAACCTGAGAAAGAGGAAATTGTCCGTTATGTTACCGGTGAACACACCGTAATCGGCGGTGAATCCTTTTCTCTGATTACCGGAATGCACTGGGAGGATATTTTCCTCTGGCCTGATTTGTATGTTCTCAACGATATGAAATCCGGGGATCCGGATTTGATATTCCCTGATGAAATTGTGGCTATCTATAACCGGCTGGGCAATGAAAACGTGTACTCCTTTGCTGAAAAGAAGATGATTCTTGAGGCCTATATGAAGGTTTACAGACGCTACAAAGCCATCGGACCCGAAAAGAACGGTTCCGCCTGGACTCTGTTATGGTGCGGTGCCAAGTACGATCATGCTTTTCTTGATATTTATGCAGATCAGATTAATCCCGAAGATCTGGCCGTCGCCCGGCGCTACATCGAAGAAGAAGGATTTCTGGACTGAAGCTGCCCGGGATCATTATTAACCCCGGGAGTCAACTCAGGTGTTTATCCCTGGTAAGAAGCTTTGGAAAAAGCCAGGTAGGGATAATAAACAATACCAAAAATAAATGCGAGAATAACGTGCCATCCCGGCTGCCCGAATTTTAAAACCAGATTGTAAACAATCATGATTGCAAATACGACATTGGCAACAGGCACAAAGAGCAGCATGGCAATCCACCACATCGGTTTGTCAATAATTTGAAGCATCACAATGATGTTGTAGATAGGGACAAGAATCGCCCATCCGGGTTTACCGGCTTTAGTGAAAATCTTCCAGTTGGCCACAATCATCACAATTGCAACTATAATCCACAGTACGACCAGTAAGGGGCTGTAACCTAAATCAGACATATGTATCTCCTAAAATAATGCATATACAACTAGGTTATGCCAGTAAACCTGTAATATCAAGTTTAGAACGGAATAACTGTTTTTATTTCCACAAGATTTCCGCTCACAGGGTGGGTGAAGCATAAAACAGCAGCGTGAAGCAGCAAGCGGGAAGATAAATCTCTGATTTCCTGTTCCCCGTATAGTTTATCGCCGGGAATGGATGCTCCGCATACACTTAATGCCAGACGCAGTTGATGGGTCCGGCCGGTGAGAGGCTTTAACTCCAGCCGGAAAACCTTACCCCCGGCAGATTCTCTTTCGTGAGTATCAGGTAGCCACCGCCAGTGGGTAACCGCCTCTTTCCCTCTCTTCGGATCAATAATCTGGTGGGGCCGATTATCAGGATCCAGCCGCTGAAACAGCGTTATCTTTCCGGAGTGCTCTTTATCTCTGAAAGAAACACCCTCAAGATGAGGATCTTCCGGTAATTTACAAACCAGGGCATGGTATGTCTTCTCAACTTTCCGGGCGGCAAAAGCCCCTGAGAGTTTACGATGAACCTCAGGGTTCCTGGCCATAAGCAGTATACCCGAGGTGGCCTGATCCAGGCGGTGTACCTCCCGTACCCATTCATAGATTCCGGCAGCCCGGGCCACCGCACAATCGGCTTTCTCCGGGCCTCGGCCGGGAACTGAAAGAAGGCCCGGGGGTTTATTCACCGCGATGAAATATTCATCCTCATAAAGAATTTCGAATCTTTGCATTAAAAACTCCAGGGCCACAGGCTCCAGAACCACAAACCCCAGGGAACAACTGCGGCAGCGGCAGCGGGAAGCCAGCCCCGAAAGCTTCCAGCCGCCGGTGAGGGAATCCCGGAACCGGGTTCCTCCACACCGAAATCCTCAGCCTCGGGGTTGAAACGTTCCATCAGCAGTTCATCAAGACTTGTAAAAAAGTTCTTCCGGGAAAGACGTTTTTTTCCTTCAATGATGGAATCAAAATAAAAAAAAGTTCTTCCCAGCAGCCCCCCGAACCCGCCGGGCAGCTTCAGCTCGGGCCTGATTGCCGCCACCGACAGAAAAACCATTCCCGCCAGAGTGATTCCACGGGTTAATCCTTTTATAAGGGCCCCGGAGGTGACGGTTATCGGACCGATTTCAATGATAACCCTGCCCCAGGGGGAGAGAAGGCTGAAAAAGGTTACCGAAAGTATAAGAATAAAATAATAACCCCATCGAATATGCTTTCCTGCCAGCACTGCAAGAAGGGTAAAGAATCCGGCAAGAAATACCTTATACCCCAAACCCTCTATCAGCAGAAAAGGGGGGAGCATCAGCATTCCGGCGGCAAACCTCGGCAGAGAAGTGATGTATCGGCCTATTCTGTCCGCTTTTTTTTTCCTCACCCCAGGTACCGTCTCTCAATTTTTTGCATCCAGATGGATCCCGATACAAATTTTTCAGCAAAGATACCGAGAACCAATCCGCTCACCACCCCCGAACCGATGGAAAACGGAGCAATAATCCGGGCCGTCTCTCCGAAGATAAAAATTACAGCCAGAGCCGTCTGAACAAGAGAACTTGCCAGGGCACCGGATACAGACACACCAACAAGTCCCACATGCCTGCCGCCGTAACGGTACACCATGCTCATCGTAAAAACAGAAACCACCGATCCCGCCAGCGAAAATAAAATGACATAGGACACCAGGGTACCGTTAATCAGGCCCTGTCCCAACACTTTTAGAAGAAGAAGGAGAACAAGATCCGCCGGCCTCAAAAAACGAAGGCCGAGGAGTATGGGCAGATTGGCCAGTCCCAGCCGGAAAAAGGGCATGGGTTTGGGAATCAGATACTCAACTGCCGAAAGGAAGAGGCAGAGGGCTCCGAGAAACGCTGTTATTTCCCGTCTGTCAGAACGCAGTGGTATCAACTCCGGCCTCCTCTGTCGGATTATCGTTAATTACCCGGACAAACACCCGGTTGGGCAGGCAGGCCACCCAGCTCGACGGGGAGGAAATATGCCCCATAGCCACACAGATCTTATCCCTGCAGTCCGAATCAGAAATAAAAACCTCACCCCCGGAAACCTCAACCCGGGTTTCTCCCACAGGCCCTTTTAATACAAGAGAGCCGTCCCGGGACAGGGGCATGATATAAATCTGCCCCGAAGCTTCCACCTCAGCCCGACTCTCCCCCCCTCCTGAAGAAGAAGACCAGAAAACCGACGCGGTTACCACCAAAAGAGAGAGAATTATTATCAGATAGTCCAGAATCCGCAGTCTCGGCATACCGGGTAATTCTAGCCTTCTCTGCCCTTGAATCTCCAGCCCGGTTAAACATGAGAGAAAATTTGTACTTTTATCTGTTTTTCCATCAGAATGGATGTAGTATCTTGAAACGGCGGAACATCCGTCGGGAGGTTATACGTTGAAAAAATTAATTATTCTTGCGGTTCTAACCGCAGCCGTTACCAGTTTTGCCACCGCCGGCGGACTGGTGTTCCAGCTTGGCGCTGGTTATCACTCATCCTATGTCGGTGAGCTTCCTTCAGACATCGATGCCGGGCTTGCAGATTTAAAAAGCATGCCTCTGGGTGTCGGTGCTTATGCCGGACTGGGGTACGGATTCGGTGAGAAAAAGATGTTCAGTCTCGGTGCGGAGTTCGCCCCCAGCTGGGACATGGCCTTTGATCCTTTGGGCCTGTCAAGTTTCGGATATCAAGCCCGGGGATTCCTGAAGTTTAAACCAGCCGGGATTTTCACAATTACCGGTTTCGGCGGTTATGCGGGAACAAGCTTTGTCGGTGGCAGTCTCGACTCTATGAAATCAGCCGGCAATGCTGTTCTCGGTGCCCGGGTAACTGTTCTTTTCATGTACGCTGAATATGCAGCAGTGATGCCCTGGGATATGTCCAGTGTTTATAAACATGATATCGGGATCGGATTCGCGTTTTTTAAATAGCTCCGGTTGAGCTCACAAAAAACATGCTTTTTATCCGCACAGAACGAACACAGAATACTCACCAGAAATCTGTTTGGGTTTTCTAGCTTTTTCCGGCATTTATTGATATATTTGCGGAACTTATATTTTTGGAGTAGTAAATGAAAAGAATTATTCTAATTGTACTTGTTACAATAGTAATGGCAGGCTTTGCCGGAGCCAGCGGACTTGATATGCATTTTGGAATGGGATATCAAGCCCAGTATTTCGGAGATTATTCTGAGATGAACACCTCTTTTTCCGAGGATACTTCCTGGATGCCCTACGGCATCGGAGCTTACGCCGGTATCGGATACGGATTCGGTGCGAGGAACGTTGTCAGTGTCGGAATCGAGCCGGCCATCGCCATGGGTATCAACTTTTCAAACAATGTCGCTTTGGCGAATATGGTTATTCAGGGACGTGCTTACTTCAAGCTGAAACCCGCAAAAGCCTTTACTATCGCCGGCTTCGGAGGCATTTCCTACGACATGTACGGTGCTCTTTCCGGGGATCAGACCTTTAAAAAAGACTTGCTGGCCCCGATGGCCGGAGCCCGGATTACCCTTCTCTTCCTCTACGCCCAGTATGATGTAACATTCTATGAGAATCCGTATCCCCTGCGTCACGGCTTCGGTGTGGGATTCGCATTCAAAAAGTAAATACGCTGAAGGTATAACACCTCAACAGAGAAACCCGGGATTTCGCCCGGGTTTTTTTACAAAATTCAAGAAGGGGGCCTTCCCCTACCACTCTCCCCGTTCAACCAGTAGATTCCGCAGGCCTTTGTAGGCAACTTCCCATTTGTACCCGGAAACGCTGCGGTTCGGCTGCTGCAGACGGTACTGAACCTTTTCATAGCGGAACTCGAACTTCTGCTGCTTGAAGGTGTTGGCGGCGGTCGTCTCGTTCAATGGAAAACTGATAATTTCACCGCCGATATTCCCGACTTCAAGCCTGTCTTTGTAGAGCCGGGCCTCACCGGTTAGAACCGGCAACATTTTTTTTGCCCGCTCCCCTCTCATCAGGGTAACATCCCCATCACGAAGCAGCACCGGATCAGCAGAAGAATCCAACTGCTCCCGAATCCGTTCAGCCAGAAGGGCGTTCTGCCATTCCACCCAGTCCCCGGGAGAATCAAAAGCAGGTCCGGCTTCGGGATATTGGAAAAAACCGAAGGAGTCCACCTCCACCCTGTAGCCGCAGCTGCAGAACAGGGAATTACCCTCTGATTTTAAAGTCCCCAGGGTTTCACAGGAGGGGCAGATATAGTGGGCCAGCTCCAGATGCTCGGCTCTTTTATTACTCCTGATCGGCACCATGTTTTCTTTCTGCCACTCATAATCATCATGAACCAGGGCCTCAGCGATCCGCTGCTCAATCTCCGCCAGTTTCATGGTTTTAATCTCATCAGCATCAATAACCTTTGTAAAGTGGACATCAATACGGGTGCGCCGGATCTGCCAGCTCCATCGGGGTTTGGTAAGATACCCCCCTTTGAAAATCGGCACGATTACCGGAATCTTCAGGAACCGCACGAGCTTTGCGGTTGCCGGAATCATCTTCTGAGTAGACCCAACCCAGTTCTGCTCACCCTCGGGAAAGATTCCCACCGGATAGCCCATGGCAATGGCCTTTCTCAATCCTTCAATAGTTATCATGTCGGATTGTTCCTTCACCTTGGGAATAACCCCGCCCCAGAGAATGAGGTTTTTCACCAGATCCCGGAGTACACCGTCGGAAGCCACCCAGCGTATCGGTCTGAGCATGGCAAAGCAGAGAAGGAAGGGGTCCCACTGATTTGTATGGTTGGGAAGGAAAACAAAAGGTCCCCGGGTTGAATACACAACCCTGATATTTTTATAGCGGACATTCAGTTTAAGCGGGATAATCACTCCCAGAACAAATTTTGAAATCAAATTCATCAGAGCATTTACAAGGACGAAGAGAATGATCTTTATAGTTTTCATCTGTTTGATATTAATATGACCTCTCCCACGCTGTCGAGCGGGGGGGAAGATGCTTCCCAAAATGGGGATTTTGAGTAAAATAACCCCTAATCCAGATTAAATACGGGAGAAACAGTCATGAATCCTCAAGCCGCCGAACTCAATGCCGTCCTCGAAGCCGAGGGACCCGCCGCTCTCCGGCTCCTTTCAAAAAAGGGAAAAGCCATTTTTTTCCCCCGGAAAGGCCTTGTCGCCCAGGGTCTTGATGCCAAGGGTAAAACCATCAACGCATCGATTGGCGAAGCCAAGGAAGATGACGGAACCCCCCTGCGTCTGGCCCCCCTGGCCGACCGTATAAAGCTGCCCCCGGCAGACGCCTTCAGCTACGCTCCGAGCTTTGGGAAGCCGGCTCTCAGGGACCGCTGGGCGGAAATGATAAGAGAAAAAAACCCCACCCTGGGCAGCACACCCTTCTCACGGCCCGTCGCTACCAACGCCCTCACTCACGGGCTGTCGGTGGCCGGTTACATGTTTATGAATGAGGGGGATGAAATTATCCTGCCCCATCATTACTGGGGCAACTACCGGCTGATATTTTCCGAAGCCTACGGCGCTGTCATGAAAACCTTTGAAACCTTCAATGGTGACGGTCCCCGGGCCGGTTTTAACACCGCCGCCCTCTCCGACTCTCTGATGTCCCCGGGAGACAGGAAAATTCTCCTGCTGAATTTCCCGAACAATCCCACAGGATACAGTCCTTCTGAGAAGGAATCTGAAGCCGTAGTGAACGCTGTAAAAGATGCTGCAGAGGCGGGTAAAACAATACTCGTTATCACCGACGATGCCTATTTCGGACTGGTTTTCCGGGAGGGTGTGGCCGGGGAATCCCCATTTGCCCGTTTTGCCTCTCTCCACGAAAATGTTGTGTGCTGCAAAGTAGACGGGGCCACCAAGGAAGACTACGTCTGGGGATTCCGTGTGGGATTCATCAGCTTTGCCGGGAAGGGCCTGAGCGCAAAAGCCCTTGCCGCTCTGGAGGACAAAGCTGCCGGCCGTGTAAGGGGCAGCATCTCCAACGATTCCCACCTGGCCCAATCCCTGCTGCTGGCAGCCTATGGCGATCCCTCCTACGCGAAGGAAAAAAACAGGGCCTTTAATCTGCTGAAAAGCCGACACGATGCTCTGGTTTCCGAACTGGCCGCCCATCCCGAATACGAAGATCGCTTTACGGCACTCCCCTTCAACTCAGGGTATTTCATGTGCGTTAAAGTGGCCGGAGGTGATGGAGAAGCGGTGCGTCAGAAACTGCTGAAGGATTATGATACCGGAGTTATCGCTCTTGGAGACCTTGTCCGAGTGGCCTATTCTTCGCTGCCGGAAGCTCAGATTCCGACTTTGTTTGCCAATCTCTTCGCCGCTTGCGGGGATGTTACAGCCTGAGGTTAATCTTCAGAGCCAGGAACCGGAATCTTCAAGAATCTCATCTTCTGCCGGAAGGCCGAAGAATGCCAGTATCCCGGCCTGAACCTCTTCAAGCCGGGATATTCCCCGGAAGGCATCCCGGGCCGTCTTGTTCTCACTGAGCAGCAGCACGGGAACCGGATTCCGGGTATGATCGGCATTATCGGCTTCTTCGCAGTTTCCATGATCGCTCACCACCAGGATGGCGGTTTCTTCAGGATCAGTTTTTTTCCTCAGGGACAGCAAAAAACTGTTCAGTTCCTCCAGGGCTCTTTCCAGATCTGACCGGCGTTTTTTATGGGCATAGGTATCGGTTATAAAATACTCATGAAAAACAAAATCCGCTTCTCCCAGGATGTTAACCATCAGATCTGCAGCTTCCTCCGGTTTTATCAGGGGAATATCATACCCCCTCTCCCGGAGAGCTCTGTTGGTGAGGTCGGCAAACAGGGCTTTTTCTTCCCCGTAATCCTGTAGGAATCGAAAGTCCGTACCTGAACTGCGTATGGACAGAGCCGAAACCGGAAATGCGTTTCTTCCCCTTTTTTTCTGAAGATCCTCCCTCCGGGTGAAGTATTCCGGAGAGTACAGGTTGGATGCGGTTACCTTCACACCTTTTTCGGCAAGCAGCCGCATTATATTCTTTTCACGGACAAGGTTCACCAGGGTTTCATTCGGCAGAGCTGTGAGATGATAGCCCAGCAGGGCCGGCGCATTGACACCACACATCAGCATGGCCTGCCCGGTTGCTGACTGGGGAAGTCCCGGGATGCCGCCGGCGGCATCCGCGGCAGAGAGTATTCCACCGGGGAATTCTGCCGGCACAGAATCCTTTATAAAAGGAACACCGGTAATTTCATTGAGAAAGAAACGGGCAGGGTTTGAATTATCATTTTCCCCCAGGCCAAGCCCGTCGATAAAGAACAAAAGCAGCTTCATCACTACAACTTACACAATACTCCACTCCTTCACAAACCAGGCTGGAAGACATGGAGATAAATCTTGCATAATAGGTAATTATTATGTAATATAGATTAATTTTTATATATAAGCCTTTATCAAAATATTAATAGTTTTATCCCTCGGCTGCGGCAGAGGTCATTATTTATTCACAATCAGAGAGGTTGTACCATGAATCGTATCGTTAAGAAGAAGAAACTGTCTGCGGATGTCTTCCGTTTTACCTTTGAAGCTGTGAATATCGCCAGGGAAAGAAAAGCCGGTCAGTTCCTCATTGTCCAGCTGGACAACGACTTCGCCGAACGCTTTCCCCTTACCATTGCCGATGCCGATAAGGAAAATGGAACTGTGGACATCATCTTTCAGGCCGTAGGTGCATCCACCCTGAAACTGGCAGCCCTGGAAGAGGGAGACTCCATCGCCAATGTTCTGGGTCCCCTGGGAATGCCCACTCATATTGAAAAATTTGAGAGCCCGGTGGTCTGCGTCGGCGGCGGTATCGGTGTAGCCCCCATGCACCCGATCGTTGAAGCCAACAGAGCTATCGGCAATAAAATCATCGTCATCATGGGAGCCCGGAACAAAGAACTTCTCATCATGGAAGAGGAGATGAAAGCCCTGGCCGATGAGCTCATCGTTGTTACCGATGACGGTTCCTACGGTCGGAAAGCTCTGGTTACCGAACCTCTTAAAGAACTCTGTGAATCCGATACACCCCCATCGCAGGTGGTGGCCATCGGACCGCCGATCATGATGAAATTCTGTGCTGAAACAACCCGGCCATTCAAGGTACCGACAATGGTATCCCTGAACACCATCATGGTTGACGGTACGGGAATGTGCGGGGGATGCCGGGTTACCGTCGGGGATGAAACCAAGTTCGTCTGTGTGGACGGACCGGAATTCGACGGTCACAAGGTGGACTTCAACAACATGATGCTCCGCCTCAAAGCCTACAAACCCCAGGAAGAAGACCATAAATGCCGTGTCGGGACGAGTACCGGAGGAAGTAAATGAGCGAATTCAAATCGCCGGATATAATGGAAAGTGAAGCGGTAAAGTTGTGGGAGGATCTCGGAGGCCGGGAGCTCTCAGTAAAAGAGCGCCGGGTGATAGTCCAGCAGGATATGCCCACCCAGAACCCCGACGACCGCCGCTGCAACATGGAAGAAGTGGCCATCGGCTACACCGAAAACCAAGTGAAAGTAGAGGCTCTCCGATGCCTCCAGTGTAAAAATGCCCCCTGTATCGCCGGATGTCCTGTTTCCATCGACATACCGAAGTTTATCGCCTATGCCGCAAAGGGCGAATTCGGTGAGTCCATAGCCGTTATCAAAAAATCCAGCCTTCTCCCGGCCATCTGCGGCCGGGTGTGCCCCCAGGAAAAGCAGTGCATGCTCCCCTGTACCGTGGGCAAGATGCTGAAAGATCCGGAAAAATCCGTGGCCATCGGCCGCATCGAACGCTACGTTTCCGATTGGGAAGTAGAGCACGATGCCGTTGCAGCCATTCCCGTATCCTCTTCCACCGGAAAAAAGGTTGCCGTTATCGGTTCCGGCCCCTCGGGTCTCACCGCCGCCGCCGATATCAGGAGGGAGGGTCATGAAGTTACCGTATTTGAGGCCTTCCACAAACCCGGCGGAGTGACAGTGTACGGTATCCCCGAGTTCCGTCTTCCCAAGGCCATTGTCGAACGGGATGTTGAGAACCTGGTTGCCATGGGTGTGAATTTTGAAACAAACTTCCTGGTGGGACGCACCCGGAAAATCGATGATATGCTCGCCGAAGACGGTTACGATGCCCTTTACATCGCCACCGGTGCCGGTCTGCCCAAGTTCATGAACATCCCCGGAGAAAACCTCGTAGGTGTGTTCTCGGCCAACGAATACCTCACCCGATCCAACCTGATGAAAGCCTATGATACGAACAAGGCAGAAACACCGATGTATGCCGCTAAAAAGGTTTGCGTTTTCGGCGGGGGTAACGTGGCCATGGATGCTGCCCGAACCGCTGTACGCCTGGGTGCAGAGGAAGTACACATCGTCTACCGGCGGACCGAGAAGGAACTCCCCGCCCGTGTTGAGGAAGTACATCATGCCATGGAGGAAGGTGTAATTTTTGATCTTCTCACCAGTCCCACGAAGATCTTCGGTGATGAGGAGGGGCGGGTAACCTCCATTGAATGCCTGCGCTACGAGTTGGGAGAACCTGATGATTCGGGCAGGCGGCGGCCGATCCCCATCAAGGGCAGCGAGTTCATCATGGTATGTGACGCCTGCATCACATCGATTGGAAATGCCTCCAATCCCCTCATCAAGCAGACCACACCGGATCTGGATGTGAACAAATGGGGCAATATTATTGTAGAAGAAGCCACCGGGAAAACCTCCATAGACAAGGTTTATGCCGGCGGTGATATTGTTCTCGGCGCGGCTACGGTAATCCTCGCCATGGGCGAGGGCCGCCGGGCGGCAAGGGCCATCAACGAGCAGCTGGCAGGCTGAAATGAAAGGTATTGCCAAACGGAGCGAGAGAAGTACCCCTGGGTGTTTCCGAGCGAGTGCAGGCAAAGCAAGGTATGATACCCCGGGGCAAGCCCGGGTATTGTTACTTCTCTAAATCTTCGGACTCATCTTCGGGCTTATCTTCGGATATTTCTGCAGTTTCATTCTCTTTTTCCGGGATGCTTTCCTCGGCCGCTTCCTGCTCTGCCGCTTTTTTTGAGTGACAATCGGTGCAGAGATTGTCATCCATGAAGTAGATGGTTTTAAAATCAAGGGCGGCATCACATTCCACACATTTAAGCTTATAGGGGAAAACCCTCGCCCGCAGCATGTAAAGCACAATAGCGACAATCGCTACCGCAAGAAATAAATACTTATCACTGAGCTCTTTCTCAACTATAAAGGCAGCCACTGTGGTAATAACAAAGACGGCGATTGCCTGAAAAAGAGACGACATTCGTTTCTTTCCTGCCGACTGTCCGTATTTCCGGAACAGAAGATTGGGAATCAGAACGATAACAAGAGGCCATATACCGAGACCGGCAAGCCATGAAGAGACAACTAATTCATTTATATCCATATCGCGCCTATCATACGCGTTCAAGGCCCGGCTGGTCGAGATGCCCAGGGGAGCTGGACACTGAAACTGGTCCATTCCCCTGGAATGCTATCGCAGGAGAGCGTTCCCCGGTGAGCTTTTATAATATGATCACAGATTGAAAGCCCGAGTCCTGTGTTGGTTTTCGTCAGTTTCGTTGTAAAAAATGGTTGAAAAACCGATTCCTTCAGGTCCCCGGGAATTCCATAGCCGTTATCAGACACTTTCACCTGATAAAATTCCCCGCTTTTTAATATTTCAACAGCAATAACACCTTCATCAAGAACCGCTTCCTGGCTGTTCATCAGTAGATTGATAAATACCTGTTTGAGCCTGTTTTCATCACCTGTTATCCAAGCCGGGTTTATCCGGAAATGCTTTTGCAGGCTAATACGTTTTCTATCAAAACGGTGGCCAAGAAGTAAAAGAACTTCCTCCAGAAGCTCTACCAGGTTTACTTCAGACTTGTCTTTCCGGGGCAGCCGGCTGAAACTCAGCAGACTGCCGACAATTTCTGTAATCCGTCGGATTTCCTTCTGTATCTTTTCAAGCTTAACCAAACCATCATCATCAAGATTCTTAAGCTTCAGCAGCTCCAGATAATTATTGATGATACCAAGGGGATTGTTCACTTCATGAGCCACCCCGGCTGCCAGCTCTGCAGTGTATTGGTGTTTTTCTGCCTCGGTAAGATAATCTTTCACCGAAGCGCTTAACGATGCATCCTCCAGAGTAAGAAGCGCACCGAGATAACTGTAATTCTCATCATGAAGGGGGAGGATTCTCGCTTTGACAAATTTAGCTTTTCCAATAGCAATACCTTCCCAGGCCCCCTTTCCCCGGTTTGAGAGGGTGGTAAGTATCTCCTTATTAATCTGAGGATTATCTGACAATATAAATTCTTCCTTTGTCCGGCCTACCAGAGAAGAGGG
>Ga0164315_10003255_pt1 | contig 12580 bp, 8 predicted proteins | sample GuaBasSedimGuay6_FD_113737 | JGI IMG/M metagenome (GOLD analysis project Ga0164315, IMG submission 113737) | Subseafloor sediment microbial communities from Guaymas Basin, Gulf of California, Mexico - Guay6, Core 4569-2, 0-3 cm | ecosystem: Environmental > Aquatic > Marine > Hydrothermal vents >... | reverse complement strand
CTGTTTACTTTGTTCGACTGATTATTAGAAATATTTTGTCCTGTTCTGGAATTATAATTACTTCCACCCGTTTTTCTCACACCATTATTCCTGTTTTGGTATACATTATTCCTTGCACTATTCCTTTTTCCTGCGTTGTATCCAGCTCTATATCCTGCCCTGGCACCTTGATGATAGCCCCGGTTATAACCATGACGGTAACCGTGTGCATGACCACGACGGTAACCTGCCGGACCCCAGTAAGCACGGTGGTATGGATGAAAACCAACAGCCATCCAACCGTACGGTCTACCAACTCTTATAGAAAAGCCCCATCCGGTATAAGGATTATAATGAACACCATAGCCATAAGTAACAGGCCTTGGGTAATAATAAGCTCCATACCAGGGTCTATAATAATATCCGGTACCATAATATACACAACCCATATAGGGGTATGAGTACACATAACCTGGGGTATATCCAACATAAACAACTTCAGGTGTTGAATCGTAGATATAAACATATTTTACATTATAGTTAGGATTGTCGGCTGGAATATTTTGCACATCATCAGGCACCTTGGTACTCACCTTCCATGGGCCTTCAGGTTTTTTGGATTCAAACCATATTGCATTATCCACACAATAATAAACCCCTTCAATCAGCAATACAGATTTATCTGTATTTACTGCATATTTCATTTTTGTACCTTCAATAGGTTCAAACTTAGGTTTACCATCATATTTTACTTCAACCGTTGCATCATTTCTATCAACCGTCGCCGTTTGTGGTACCTGATTTTCCAGGATTGCATCTTTTGCCTCCGGTGTGCCTGAAACACTTGCCCTAACTGTTGACATTTCTGATTCTACAGGAATTTTTGCGAAATCACCTGGAACCTCATCAGGTTTAATAAATTTCCATTTATTATCGGTCAATGATTTTGAAGTATACCACCTACCCGCAATCAGAATATAATATTGTTGAGTGTTTATATCCATTAGCACATCAGCATCGGTATTTTTCATGTATAACAGTGATGTTCCTTTCACAGAAGCAAATTCAGCTTCACCATTTGATTGAATTAACTCAGCAGCCTTGGTACGAACAATAATTCCGGGGATAATTTCCTCCTCTTTTTCCTCTTCTTTCTTTTCCTCTTTTGATTTTTCTTTTTCAGTTTCATCAACTTCCTCCGGTGGAATTGCATCTTTTGCTAATTTTTCAACGTCTGAAGGTACCTTTTGTACATTTTCCCACCCTTCCAGAATTTTTGTTGATTGATACCAATGATCACCACCTTTAATATAGTAGTCTTTTTTCTTGGTATTTTGCACAATAAAATAGGGAGTATTTACCACATATTGGTAACTTTTATTACTCGTCTCTTTAAGTTTAGGTTCCCCATCTATTGAAATAAGTACGGTGGGTTTTGTTGTGTAAATAATTTCCGGCGCTTCATTGTTAAGGTTTTCCGCCAACTTAGCCTGTTCATCTGTAATTTCCATACTAGCCAGTAGGTTATCCAGTGAAATTACAAGTTCCCATTTTGGCACCTCTGCTTCAATAAACTCAACTATTTTATCCTTGTTTTTTTCTTCAATATCAGGAAATTTTGATGCAGTAATTTTGACATCAATTAACTCAACCATTCGCTTGTCTCTATCTGTTGATACAGTGCAATCTAACCATATAGCTCCAAATACTGGTGCCTGTTGTTCTTTGGTTGTTACAGAAACGGCAGCTCTTGATTCTAATTTATTTCCTTCAAACGTTTCTACCTGGGGCTGGTAAATAATAACAGTCCCATTCTTACCCTCTAGCTTTTTAGGCCATTCAGACTCTTTTTCTTTTGTGTATTTGTATGTGAAACTTATTGCTAAAATACTTAAAACAAATAGGATCAAATAGGATACTTTCTTCATCGGTTTAATTTTTAAATTATAAGGGCTTAAATTTGATATTAAGATACAAATATAATTATTATTCTTTTGATTTTAATCAAATACCGTAGATATTGGTTGTTTGCCTTTCTATAAATCAGTTATCTTTACAAAAATTAAGTTACTGTAGTTTTATGAAACAATTAAGCTGGCAAAAAGCTCTGGAAAGGTTAAAAGTGGGGAACTTACATTTTGTTTCTGATAAATTAGATGGCAAATTACAAAACTCCTCCAGACGAAATGAATTAGTTTCCGGACAACATCCTTCTGCAATTATTTTAAGCTGTTCTGATTCAAGGGTCGTTCCGGAATTTGCCTTTGATACCGGGCTTGGTGAATTATTTGTAATCAGGATTGCCGGTAATGTAGCTACTATATCTGTCCTTGCAAGTATGGAATATGCTGTGGCTAGTTTGAATGTTAAACTAATTATAGTAATGGGTCATGAAAACTGTGGGACCATTACTGCTGCCCTTGATGTCCATGAGGGTGAAGATGAAAAAAACTTCCGCCATTTATTCCGTTATCTTGTACCAGCAATGAAAGCGGTTAAAAAAAAACAATAAATAATATTGTTAAAAAAAATGCAGAGCTTACAGGTTTTTCTATCTATAAAAACTCAAAAATTATTCAAAAAGCTGTAAATGATCAACAGGTGAAAATCATCTCAGCATATTATCATTTAGATTCTGGCAAAGTAGATTTTATGTAACTTCTAAAAATCCAAATTTCATCGTTATACAATTTTTTTAAGACACTCATTTACAAAAGTAAAATCGAGCCTTAAAAAAACTGAAAGCCTCGAACTTTGAATTTTTTGAAGTCCCCTTTAAAGAATGAAGAACAAAACGAAAACTGATAATAAAGAAGTTTTAATTAACTGCATTGGTTTCTCTAACTTTCCTTAGCCTATACCACAGCCTTCTTCTTCATTATTCCACTGTAACAGATTTAGCTAAATTTCGTGGTTGGTCAACATTACAGCCACGCATAACTGCAATATGATAGGATAACAGTTGTAAAGGGACAACGGCAAGCAAGGAAGCCAATGCTGCCTCTGCTTGTGGCACCTCTAAAACATGATCTGCCATATTTTTAATTACTGTATCACCCTCTGTAACAATAGCTATAACAATTCCATTACGTGCTTTAACTTCCTGAATATTACTTACAATTTTTTCATAAGATCGATCTTTAGTCGCTATAACAAAAACAGGCATGTTTTCATCAATAAGTGCAATCGGTCCATGTTTCATTTCTGCAGCAGGATAGCCCTCTGCATGTATGTATGAAATTTCTTTTAGCTTTAAAGCACCTTCCAATGCCACCGGAAAGAAATATCCCCTACCCAGATAAAGTGCATTTTCCGCATCCTTATATAATTCAGCTATTTTTTTATAGTCATCGTTAAACTGAAGGATTTTTTCAATCTTTTCAGGTATATCATTCAGTTCGGTAATCAATTTTTTATACTCTTCATCATTAATCAACCCTTTCCTTTTACTTAAAAGAAAAGCCATCATAGCCAAAACAGTAACCTGGGCAGTAAATGCTTTTGTTGAGGCAACACCAATTTCCGGGCCTGCATGCGTATATACCCCTGCGTGAGTTTCCCTTGGTATACTGGAACCAACTACATTACAAATTCCCAAAACCAACGCGTTTTGTTCTTTAGCAAGATTAATAGCTGCTAATGTATCAGCCGTTTCACCACTCTGACTAATAGCAATAATAACATCATCTTCATAAATAATCGGTTTTCTATACCTAAATTCCGAACCATATTCAACTTCAACAGGTATTCGTGCATATTCTTCCAACATATACTCACCCACAAGTCCGGCATGCCATGATGTACCACAACCAATAATAATAATACGTTTAGCTTTTTCAATCCGATCCATAACATCAAGCAAGCCACCAAGTTTGATTTCTGATAAATCAGTAGCAACCCTGCCTCTAAATGTATCAAAAATGGATTTTGGCTGTTCAAAAATTTCTTTGAGCATAAAATGATCGTAGCCATTCTTCTCAATTTCACCAATGTCCAGATCCAGTTGTTTAATTGTTAAGCTCAATGGAACGTCATCAATTGTTTTAAGGGTAAGTTCATTCTTTTTAAGTATGGCTACATTGTCATTATTTAAATAGATCACACTCTTTGTATACTCAACGATAGGTGTAGCATCTGATGCAATAAAGTATTCTTCGTTTCCTATTCCAATAACCAGTGGGCTTCCCCTTCTGGCAGCAATTAACTGGTCAGGTGTGTCTTTACAGGTAATAACCAAACCATAAGCACCAACTACTTTGCTTAAGGCCATACGTACGGCCAATTCAGGTTCCACTTTGCCTTTTAAATAGATATATTCAATCAGGTTTACAAGTACTTCAGTATCAGTTTCACTACAAAAAGAATATCCCCTGCTTTCAAGTTTTTTCCTTAATAGGGAATAATTCTCAATAATTCCGTTATGGATTAGTGTAAAATAACCTTTTTCCGAAATATGTGGGTGTGCATTTGTATCATTAGGTTCACCATGAGTTGCCCAACGGGTATGTCCAATCCCTATTGTTCCGCCCAGATTTTCATTTTTTGCATGTTCCTCCAGATCACTAACCTTCCCTTTTTTCTTATAAATATTGGTCCCCCCATTAATCAGGGCAATTCCTGCAGAATCGTATCCTCTGTATTCAAGCCTTTTTAGTCCATTTATTAAAATTGGGTAGGCTTGTCTTAATCCGATATATCCAACTATTCCACACATTTTATGGTTTTTTTAGGTTTTTGACTGCAAATAACGTGTTTCTTGTTGTACAAACAAAAAATGTTTGATAAGCTAATCTTATTCATTGATGCATTAAAAAAAGGCATTAAACTAACGTCAAATGCCTTTAGATAATTATTTCTATGTAAATCAATCCATTTTTCGTAAGGTTAAAATTAACTTCATCCTGTTTGAATGTTCAGATCCCGTAAGGACAACCCTCGAAGGATTAGTAAAATCAGTTCCAGGGAACAAGAAAAATCCATTATTTTCTATAGATCCACTTAAAATTTGTTGTACTCGGTAAGTAATATCAAAAACGTATTTATCTTCAGAATAATTTACCCCCAAATAATTGACTTCCCCCAAATAATCATCTAAAAACTGTAAATTGCCTTCTTCTGTTATACCTAAGATATTAGCTTTTAAGGGTGCTGGGTATTGAGTTTCAAAAGTTAATGACCTATCTTCTACCGGAAGAACCAATTCTGCCCTATTAACACCCCAAAGACCTGATTCTTTTAATTTATCTAGTCCAGGCATTTTTATTTTAACTTTTAAACCACTTATACCTTGCATATATACAACACTATCTTCCCGTGCTTCAGGATTATCCAGATCAGGAAGAAAACCAGGAGCATCATGCAAATGGCTAAATAAATTAAAGCGTGTACTGAATTGACTTATCGTAAATGAAAGTGATAAAGTATCTTTATCATTATGATAATATAATATAGCTCTTGAATAAGCATCCATTATATTAAAAGTGCTAATTGAACCGTCATAAGGTATATCGTTTGATTTAATATACATGCCCTGGAAAAAATCGTAAAAACTTGTGTCTGTTGGCTCAACATCATCATGCCAAAAATCGTAATTATCTATAATTTTCTGGCCAAAAGCTTGGTTTAGAGGAATATCCAGCACTAATGTGTCATTCCTTCCATCTTCAGGATTAAACGTTGTATTTACGAGTTCGTCACTCAGGTTAAACCACTCTGGTCGATAATTACTATAATAACTAGAGTCCCTGTACAGTTCAGTAGTAATTTCCTGTGCAATAAAATTCATTGTAGCACCTTGATTTCCATATTGAGGTACAAGTGAATCAGGGGAGTATCTTAAAGAAAGAATCATTGAATCAACAACTGCACCGGTACCAAACCCTGAAGTAGCACCGGGTAAAATTTGTATCACAAAGCCTGCCTGAGCTTTTCCAAAAACAGGATCAATATAACTTCCCAATAATGCACTTGATATCTTACTGGTAATAACAGAGTCAACAGGATATGTATATGCCTCTATGTCAATTGTGTCTGAAGATTCAAAAATGATAAGTTTATCTTCCGGAATAATACCGATACCTGCATCAGCAGATTTCTTGCATCCAAAAAAAAATGCTGATACCAGCATTAGGGCAACAGCAGTACTCAATAAGAATTTTTTATTCATCTGTATATTTTATACTTTTAAAAATTACAAAAACCCATTATAAAAATCAGAATATGCATCAATATATTCTCCTTCAGATTTATAATCTAAAACGGGTTTTTTACTAATTTTGATATAATCTTCTATATCTTTGTTTATATTTTCACTACCGAAAATAATACCATCTGAAAAATTTATTGCTAATTTGCTTAAGTTTAAATAGTTGGCATCACTAATTATTCTTGTGTCTTCTGCAGCAACTCCTACAATTTTTAATTTTTTCCTAAATCCGGAAGCTAAATATCCTTCAAAATCATCGTCATAAACAGAATAAATAACTTTTGAATCCTGAAAAAGAGGATCATCTTTATAGGATTTTTTTATGTATAAAGGAATTAAAGATGTAAACCAACCATGACAATGAATAATATCGGGTGACCATCTTAACTTTTTTACGGTTTCCAACACACCCCTGGCAAAGAAAATACTTCTTTCATCATTATCTTCAAATGGCTTTTTATCATTATCAGAAAATAAGTTTTTACGTTCAAAATAATCATCGTTATCAATGAAATATACCTGCATTCTGGCTGATTGAATTGAAGCAACCTTAATTATTAATGAATGATCCGTATCATCAATAATTAAATTCATCCCTGAAAGTCTTATTACCTCATGCAACTGATTCCTTCTTTCATTTACCAAACCATAACGTGGCATAAAAGCTCTAATCTCTTTTCCTCTTTCCTGAATACCTTGTGGTAGATGCCTTCCTATCGTAGACATCTTAGTTTCAGGAAGGTAAGGAGTTATCTCCTGTGAGATAAATAAAACTTTTTTCTTTTCCATTACCCGAATTTATATTCAAATTATCAGGGTGCAAAAGTAGTAAAAATAAGCCAAAGTCTCAACTTATATTGCTAATTTCAATCATTTAACCTATTATTCACAAACTTTTAGAATAAAAATTATGCAAATAGCATCTTTCTAATCTGACTATTATTTTATTACTTTGCACTTTAATTAGTGTTTGTCTAGAAAGTCCGACTTCTTTGTTGTTGCTCAAAATCTAAATCCTCAAATACACTAGTATTCTGTGGTTTAGATTTATCACACGCCTTGAATTCGAACTTTCTAGCTCAAACACTTGACTTTATGGACGGACTCTAATTAGTGTTTAATAATGGAAATATTCAAAACAGGCAAACATCTTCAAGCCCATATTGAAAATTTGAAATTAAAAAAGCTAAAAGTTGGCTTTGTTCCAACAATGGGTGCTTTACATGATGGACATCTGTCTCTTATAAAAGCTGCATCTAAAGCTAATGATGTTGTGATGGTTAGTATTTTTGTAAACCCTACACAATTTAATAAGCCAACTGATTTGAAAAATTATCCGAGGAATGAGGATTCGGATATAAAAATTCTTGAAAATTCAGCTTGTGATATCGTTTTTATTCCCACGGTGGATGAAATATATCCAAATGAAAACTCGATGAAGAAAAAATATAATTTTGGGCATATTGTTGAAATTATGGAGGGTGAACATCGCCCCGGGCATTTTGATGGAGTAGCTATGGTTGTGAGCAGATTATTTCAAATTACAAAACCCAATAATGCTTATTTCGGGCAAAAAGATTTTCAACAGTTTATACTTATTAAAACCTTATCAGATAAACATTTATCTGACTTAAGCATTAATGTGGTTTGTTGTCCGATAATAAGAGAAAAAGACGGCCTGGCAATGAGCTCAAGGAATATATTATTGGATAAAAATCAGAGAAAAAGTGCTGCATTAATTTCAAAAACACTTTTTGAGGCAAAAAATATTTATAAAACCTATTCCGTTAAAGAATTGAAAGAAAATATAAAAACCGCAATTAATGCGGATAAAAAACTAAAACTTGAGTATATAGAAATTGTTTCAGATCCAGAGCTTAATAAAATAACTCAATGGGATGATGGACAAAAAATGGTGGCTTGTATTGCTGTACAGGTGGGAGGTGTTAGACTTATTGATAATGTTTATTTTAATTCATGTCTCTAAGACATTTTAATTTTTAGTAATTTTGTTATTTCTAATTAGTGCAAGATGAATATTGAAGTTGTAAAATCAAAAATTCACAAAGTTTCGGTTACTGAAGCTAATTTACAATATGTTGGTAGTATTACTATTGATGAAGACTTGATAGATGCTGCAAACATTATTGAAAATGAAAAAGTGCAAATTGTTAATGTAAACAATGGGGAAAGAATTGAAACATATGTGATTAAAGGTGAAAGGGGCTCTGGAATGATTTGTTTAAATGGTCCTGCTGCCCGTAAAGTAGCTGTTGGCGATGTAATTATTATTATTTCATATGCCAGTATGGATTTTGAAGAGGCTAAAAAATTTAAGCCAAGGCTTGTTTTTCCTGATATGGAAACCAATCGCCTGGTCAATTAGTGTTTGTCAAACATATCTGATTTACTCATTATGTTTTTTTAATTTGTAAGGAGCTAATTAACTTTTATCTGATAAAATCTTAAATTTCTGAATATGAGCAAATTTGAAAATCTAAACAAACGAAAAGCTACCGGTAAAGAGGAATTAATACGCTTGATTAATATTTATAAATTTCAGGGTAAAGAAATCGTTTTTACCAATGGTTGTTTTGATATTCTTCACCGTGGACATATTGAGTATTTGGCAAAATCAGCCGATTTAGGCGATGTGCTAATTATTGGCTTAAATACAGATGCCTCAGTCAGTCGAATAAAAGGACCAAACAGACCTGTACAGGATGAAGATTCCAGAGCTTTAAATTTGTTTGCTTTGCGTTTTGTTGATCACGTTGTTATGTTCGATGAGGATACACCTTATGACCTAATTAAAGAATTGCGTCCTGATATTTTAGTAAAAGGAGCTGATTATAAAGAACATGAGATTATTGGTTTTGATATTGTTAAAAAATATGGAGGAAGAGTAGAAACAATTGAATTCGTAAGTGGATTTTCAACTACTGATATCCTTAAGAAAGCTTGTAGTTAGATGCTAAACAGAACATAATATTTAAAAGTTTAATAAATAGATAGCCTGATTTATTAATTAAGTTTTTCGTCATTAATTGTCATTTCGCTTCGCTGTCATTAGTAACCATTTTACACAACATTTTTATCATGAGTATTAATGACCATTGAAGCACAATATACAAACTACTGTTATATTTAGACTAAAAGTTAGTTTTCAATAATCAATATTCATTATTCAATAATCATTTAATAAATGGCAAAAGTAAAAACCACCTTTAGCTGTCAATCTTGTGGTGCTACATCACCAAAATGGATTGGAAAATGCCCTACTTGTAACGAATGGAATAGTTATGTTGAGGAAACAGTAACGACCGATAAAGGTAAATATAAGTTGGCTTTTGATGAACAAGCTGTTAAAGCCAAACCCATTTTAATATCTGATTTAAAAACTGAAAATGAAAAACGTATTGACCTTCAAAACGGTGAGCTAAACAGGGTTATTGGAAATGGTCTCGTACCTGGATCAGTTGTACTTATTGGTGGTGAACCGGGTATTGGAAAATCTACATTAATTCTGCAAGTAGCCTTAGCTTTAAAAAATTATAAAACATTATATATTTCGGGTGAAGAGAGTACGCAGCAAATAAAACTAAGAGCTGACCGTATTTACAAAGGAGATACAAATTGTTATGTCCTAAGTGAAACCCTGTTGGAAAATATTTTTATACATATCAAAGCTGAAAACCCTGATATTTTAGTTTTTGATTCCATTCAAACAGTTTATACCGGAAGAATTGAGTCAACACCGGGTACCGTTTCACAAATTAGGGAATGTACTACCCAAATATTACAATATGCAAAAACACATTCAAAACCTGTTTTTCTGATTGGTCATATTACAAAAGAAGGAAGTTTGGCCGGACCAAAAGTTCTGGAACATATTGTTGATACCGTTTTACAATTTGAAGGTGATAAAAATAATGTTTACCGGATTATAAGGGCAACCAAGAATCGTTTTGGCTCTACATCTGAGATAGGAATATTTGAAATGGTGCAGTCTGGTTTACGGGAGGTTACCAACCCAAGTGAACTTTTACTTTCCGACCATGAGGATGGTCTTAGCGGAATAAGTATCTCTGCAAGTATTGAAGGTATGCGCCCTTTTATGATTGAAGTACAAGCATTAGTGAGCACAGCAGCTTACGGTACTCCACAACGATCATCAACGGGCTATAATTTAAGACGGTTAAATATGCTGCTTGCGGTATTGGAAAAAAGGGCAGGCTTTAAACTATCTGTTAAAGATGTGTTTTTAAATATTACGGGTGGTATAAAAGTAGATGATCCTGCATTTGATTTAGCTGTAGTTGTAGCCATTTTATCATCTGATTTAGATTTTGCAATACCAAAAGATGCTTGTTTTGCAGGCGAGGTTGGTCTGTCCGGAGAGATTCGTTACGTACAAAGAATTGATCAAAGAATCGCCGAAGCAGAAAGATTAGGCTTTAAACAGATTTTTGTTTCAAAATATACCAAAATTGAAAATCAGAAAAAACATAAAATTAAAATAATTCAAGTTGGTAAAATTGGTGATGTTTTAAAAGCTCTTTTCAATTAGAGTTTGTCTTTAAAGTCAGTGTTTGGTTCAGAATGTTCGATATAAAGGCTTGTGCAGACAGAAAAATGTGAGTTTACTAATGTAAATGATCATTTTGATGGCAAACATAACGAAGATAGCGAACTTTATGGACACACACTAAATTAGTCTCATCAATTCAGAAACAGTTATAACTCAAAAACCCTTTTGACAGTCTGTTTAAAAATGAAAAACAACTGTGCTTCAGAATAAATGAATCATTCACTTGACTTTCAAATTAAATCTTCGTAACTTTATGTGATAAATTAAGCATATAGGTAGTTTGTAAAATGAAAAAACTCAAGCCTTTCAAGTTTTAAAAGCCACCTTAGCTAAATACTTTTTATCATGGTAAAAATGTTGATTAAATCAATAATGAGTTCTCTTTTTTTCATATCCAGTCGCAAAATATAATTGAATAACTAGTTCAATTTGTGATCATTATCACATAAAAAACAGTTCTTTGCTTCTAAATTTGGTCTAGCTTTACTATAAATTAAAACCTGATAGAAATGAAAAAGTTAATTTTTATTATTGCCATATTACTTTTCTGTATTTCTACGAACTCACAGGAACGCCGGTTGGCACTTATTATTGGTAATGGCCATTACCCGGTTAGAAATCTTGCCAATCCTGAAAATGATGTAAAATCAATGGAAAAGGCACTAAAAGATATAGGGTTTGAGGTGAAAAAATACGAGAACCTTAAACAGAAAGAGATGGCCCAGGCTATCGATGATTTTGGAAACAGTTTGAAGAACTATGACATAGGCTTATTTTTTTATGCAGGTCATGGTATTCAGACAAAAGGGTTTAATTATTTAATTCCTGTGGATGCTGTTTTGAAGACTGAATCAGACGTTGAATTCAACTGTGTGAGGGTAGACAGGGTCATAGGAAAGATGGAGAATGCAAAGAACAATGTAAATTTTTTAATTCTGGATGCCTGCCGTGATAACCCTTACGAGCGAAGCTGGACAAGATCGGCAAGGGGAAGGGGCCTGGCAACTGTTACTTCACCGGTAGGTTCTGTAATTGCATTTGCTACCTCACCTGGTAAAACAGCTCTTGACGGATCCGGAAAAAATGGACTATTTACCTCAGGATTGCTGAAATATATTGATGAACCAGATATTACCGCTATTCAGATGTTCCAAAAAGTGACCGCTTATGTGCAGAAAGAATCCAATGGCAATCAGCTGCCATGGATATCCACCTCGCTTATTGGTGATTTCTACCTTGTTCAGGGTACCGGCAAAACAGATAATACCGTGGTTATTAATAAAAAGCATATTAATGCTGTAGATATTGATAATCCAGAAGTCTCAATAGCTGTACTACCTTTTAAAAATTATACAGGAAAATCCGATCAAAATTGGTTGGTTGAAGGTCAGCACGAGATATTGATAAATGAGCTGTCGAAAATAAGCCAGGTTAAGCCCCTTAGGGTGATTTCAAGGAGTACGGTTAATTCTTTCAAAAATTATGACAAGTCAATACCTGATCTTGCACGGGAAATAAATGTTGAATTCCTGGTAGAAGCATCTGTTTTTAGTTTTGGCGATTCAATCACCCTGCAGTTGAGGTTGATCCAGGTTTATCCCAAAGAAAATGTTGTCTTAGCTCAATCATATTCAAGTGATTTTTCGAATATATTAAAATTACACAGCAATATTGCCGGCCAAATTGCTAAGAAAATGAATATAAACCTTTCTTCAAAAGATATAGCAAAACTTCCCCAAGCTCCCACAGTTAATCCCGAATCATACAAGGCTTATCTTCGTGGAATGTATCATATACACCAGCTT
>Ga0164315_10003254_pt1 | contig 12580 bp, 17 predicted proteins | sample GuaBasSedimGuay6_FD_113737 | JGI IMG/M metagenome (GOLD analysis project Ga0164315, IMG submission 113737) | Subseafloor sediment microbial communities from Guaymas Basin, Gulf of California, Mexico - Guay6, Core 4569-2, 0-3 cm | ecosystem: Environmental > Aquatic > Marine > Hydrothermal vents... | reverse complement strand
CAATAGTCTTTATATCATTACCAGCATTTAATATAGCTGCTTTATGAGAATTACTAACTCCACGATGTAAAGCATTCCATTGTTTAAGAAACTCTTTCTTTTGTTGATCAGAAGACTCGTCATCCTCTGGTGTTGTGAATACTGTACTAGGTGCTGCTCCATTAATAAAAAATTGTTTTGAATATCTTCCGGCAAGATAATCACTATCCATGTCTGCTCTAATTCCATCTAATGGACTCATACCACGGATATAAGAATATGGATTTGGAAATTTAATTTGTAATATCTCATCTAAATCAAAAGCTACATTGTTATTATATGTCCAACCAACTAGTTTACCTTTATCATCTTGAACATCCTGCATATATTTTGGATTTAATACAATTATTTCAGCTGGTAAGTTAGTTGTCCCTGATAATTGACCTACTGATTTTGGCATATACCAAAATACCTCTCCATATAATGCAAAAAACATAGTTGAATGTTCTAAAAACATTGCTTGATTAGTCATATCATTTGGATGGTTGAATAATGTAACGATTGGATCATTTATAGGTATTTCATCTTCACCGCGATAAAATTTTAATACTGCTTGTGGTAAATTAGAAGCGATTTTAGAAACACAAGTATATACTACACTTGAATCCTTCATAGGTAATGTAACACCCTTATCTTTGTTGATTGTTAAATCTAAACCGCGTTTCCACTTATCTGCTGTAAATACTTTCTCAGCGCTCGTATAATTGAAAAAGCTTAGACTCATTTTTATTCTTTCAAATAAATTCATAAGTTATTTTCCTTATTATGTTGTCATACCTACATGTAATCTTGATTTTAAACAAAATGTCATAGCAAATGCATCACCAGTATCAGGACTATGTGAATATCTTTTAATATAAGCAGGTTTACCTTCTGTACGAAATCTTCCATCCGAACTTGGGATAGCTCTCATACTAGTAACCTCTTCTAAAAGATCCTGATCATCTGGTAAGTCTATTTCACCTTTAATCCACTCACTCATTTCTTTCCACCACTCTGATTTTTGATTAAATATATATTTTTTTGAAATTGCTTTCTTATTTGCTATTGCTGGATAAACAGGTAACTCATTTTCTTTCATTCTATCGTAAGGACCTTTACCAACACCAATAGCATCTACATATATCTTAACAGGTTTCATTTCATCAGGTGTTTCATTATATAATTTGACCACTTCACCAACAGTCTTCATTGTATCTTTATATTTCCATCTCATTATATCAGGAAACACATAATCACCTTGTCTTTTAACTAAAACACTCTTATCATTACCAGCAGCCATATCTAATCCCCATATAATAGGAACATCTTCAAAATCTTCTTTCTTTAGTTCTCTATTAATACCATTTATAAATAAATCGTAAGGAATTATAGATTCATCTTCTTTTCTTGGAAATTCTCCTAAAACTTCAATTTGATATTGATTTGAATCTTCTCCATATAAATCTCTCCAATGATTAACAGACTTTTCAGTTACAAATTTTGATTTTATTGCATTCATATGTAATTGAGCATAAACATTCTTTGCTTTATGTTGATGTGATTCATAAAAGAACCCGTTTAAGCGTCTTGGATTTGAAAGCATTAATAAATAGTTATCTTCTTCCGTCAAAGAACCAAATATTGAATTAAACATGGCATCTGCAACACCACTAGCTTCATCAATAACATAAAGCATCTGCATTGCATGTGATCCAGCTAAAGCTTCCGGATTCTCTTGTCTTGCTGTTCTAGTCATAGCAAACCAATTCAATTTATGTTGTTTATGTTTAATATTATTATTTTGTAATTCAAATTGGTCTTTATACATCGGTTCCATGTTATCATGTAGTTTAGCAAGTGTTGGCCAGATAGCTCCTTGAATAGTTCCACCCGATGAAGCAGTAATATATATTTGTGAATAAGCTCTGGTGCATAAAAAGTGCCAAATTAGAATTCCTGCAACCCAAGTCTTACCACAACCACGTCCTGACCTCACTGATACATATTTATGGTCATATAAAGCTTGAATAACTTTACATTGTTGATCATCTGGAGTAATATGTAAAATCAATATACAAAACATAACAGGATCATCATAACACAACTGTACTAGTTGCTTTAACTCTTCTTCATGAGTTAATTTCTTTTTATATTCCTTTTTTTGTATTTGCATTATATGTCAATTACCTCTTGATGTTTTTCAGTAATTAATTTAGTAAGTTCTGAAACTTTATGTTCTATGTTGATATTAATATTGTTATCAACTGTCTTTGTTTCTCCAGGTCTACCATGATAAAACTCAATTATCTTTTGACAAGCAGCCATTTGTTGTCCTACTGAAGATTTGGTGCCTGCTTTACCTAATGCTATTGCTACAAAGTGTTTAACTACTGCTCTAACATCTTTACCTGCATAACTACCTAACAAATCTTTAATATCTTTACTTTCAGTCTTATATTTTGGATCTCTACTATGTCCAGCAACAAATTGACCTAAGTCATTTATTAATTGTCCATTCTTCGCCCATCTCCAACCATCAGGTATCTTATCACCAATTTTATATCTTTTTTTCATAATTTTATTCCTTTTTTTTTTAAATTAATGTTGAGCGTGCTGGTAAGTAGTATGAAGTACAAACCAGCACTAGGAGGTAATAAATAAAAACAAAATGAAGTACGAAAAAGGAGAATCAAAACGTAGTCCATTTAATTATTTGTTCCAGATTTTGTGTAGATTGTTAGCTTCTTGCTTGTTACTTATTTGCTAATTAGATGTTAATTAATTATTATCCTTTTATTTGTTTGGGTTGTTAGATAGATGTTATATAGATGCTTAGATTTTAAAAAATAAAAAATTTTGAGAAAAATAAAATTTACTATGTCAATTATATGTTATGCTAACTGTACTACTCATGATCTTTTACACATTCCAATACACACCTCTATCTAACATTCTTAGCTAACAATCCAACATAATATCCAATACACCATCCATAACAGCATCCAACTATCATTCCAGAACAGATCGCCTACTATCTTGGATATTATCCTGGATATTGTCCAATATTACATATAGATGCCACTTAATACGGTTAGCTCCCGCCCAACATAGAATGTTTGTTGGAATTGTTAGCTGAAATGTAGGTGGGAACATAAGTAGATGTAGAAATTGGGATCATAGAACTATTTCCACTAATAACCCCGCTATTTACCCAAATACACAATCAATCTAAAATATTTAGGCGACCATAATTCCCCACCTGGTGACCACAACTCCCCATTTAATATATATTGAATAAACTAACATACTTACATGAAACTAATACACAACTAACACTATATCTATACAATCGGTGACCATTATTCCACACCCACCCTTATTAAATCTAATAAACATAACGCCCAACTAAATCCAATAGGTTATAGTATTATTCCGCTAGTCGTCTATTAATGCTATCTATATCTTTAACCATACATATACTCAATTGAAACAACTCATCCTTCAACTCCATAACTATATCCTCCAATTGAATAATCTTATCACACATCTCTATATACTCCTTACTATTAATCTCCATTGGTTTATCTACTACAGGTTCATTATTAAACACCTCATCCATAACTTCTTTAGAAGGTTTAACATAAACCTCATCCAAACGAGTCTTATTAGGCGATTTAAAGGACATGCTCCCACTCCCTATATCCTTATTAAACTTTAACATTAATAACCCCCTATTGACTATATCCATTATAATATGTTATACCATTTCTGAATTTATAATAGACTGTCTTATTATTACTATATCTCTTATAACCATTATATCTTAATATACCTTTATTATACTTATATATGTTTTCTCTTATTGATATTGTTTTTGTTTTATTTATATACAAACTTTGGTTATAAGTATCTATTGTTTTAGGTGATTTATATCCAGAACATCCATTTACTATTATGCTTATTAGTATTATTGTTATTAAGTGTTTCATTATACTGGTCTCTTTGGTTTAAGTAATGTTTTTATTTCTCTTAATTCAGTTATTAACTCTTTCATAAATAGGTAGTTAATTACTAGTTTGTTTTTTGATATGTTATCTATATTGTTTTTACTCATATCTAATATGTCTAATAAAGGACTTTCAATTAGTTTTACTGTTGTATCTAATACTTCTTTTGGTTTATTACTCTTACGTTTCATTTTTTGGTAATGTCCTTTTAAGTACATGTTGCCTTCTTTAGCTTCCTCATTACAACCACATTTACATTTGCTCATTGTATTATCTCCTTTATGTTTGTTTCTTTTCATTTAATATAGCTCTTATTTTAGGACGCCATATAATATCAACTATCCTATGTTCATCTATGTTAATCTCATTCCATTCATTATCTTGGTAAAGTATTATATCTCCATAATTCAAATCACTATAGTTAGAACTTAATACCTTACCTTTCGCTGTATTACCAATTGTTTCTAATTTCTCTATCATAACATTATCACCGTATGCTACGAATAGTTTGTCCATTTAAACACTCTCCTTTAATATAACTTTATTGTTAATAGAACCTTTTAATTTAAACCTATCCATATTTAATGCTTTTTTATATCTTAATAGTTTTAATAGTTCTACTCTTTCTTTTATATCTACTGGTATATGTTTATCTGGTACTCCTAATTCAGATAATGATTTAGAATGTCTATTATGTAATGTTTCTCTAAATGTATCTCTTCCTTTCTCATAGTTATGTTGAAATTCTACACATACATTGCAATCTTGTTTATGTAGTTTAGTCATTGACTTTCTTTTCTTCTTTATTACATTAGGTCTATTCTGGCATTTTAACATTGCTTTAGTCATTTTTTCATGTCTACTTGGATCATCTATATATGATTGTCTTATATTGTCTCCTATTACTTTAGAGTATTCAGGACAATGTTTAGCATATATTCCACAACATCCTCTAAAACCACTTATTACATATTTAGCAGTATTACCACAATAATGACATTTTACTTCTCCATTCTTAACCTTTAATTTAAGTTTGCTTATTCTACTATTTTTGTTTCTTATTGCTTGACAGCTGCTTAATGTTTTTCTATATCCTTCACAACTTCTGAAATTTTTAGAGCAACTCCATTTATCAGCAGTCTTTAAATAAAAGGTTCCTTCTTTACCACAACCATAATCACATTTATGTTTAATCATTTAAATACCTCCCCTTAATTTTATATTATGTTCTAATTAAATATGTATATTAGAAGAAATTTACCTTAACTATTTACCTCAACTAACTACTTTAACTAACTTTTGTAGCTAGCTATCCTGAATTGAATATAACTAGTTGTGTATATAAAATCTCTTGTTTAAGGGTTGTTTGAATGTTAATATATAACCTAATATACTAAATGATCTAATTGGGTTATTTGAAGGTATATACTAGTTTGCTAATACAAGCACGATTAACCGTAATTCAAGGACCGAAGGAACTTGAATGAAGGGTTAGCCATCGGGGCACCAGCATTTAAGACTAATTGAATTAATACAAACATTTCTTTCTCCTTGAATATTATTATGGTTACTAAAAGGTTGCTCTTATATTATTACTCTGTGGAGTTTAGGTAACTAACAACCCAACTAATTTTCTTCTAGTTAATGTTCAACGAAATATAGTTCCCTATATAATAAATGGTGAGTTGTTCCTCGCCATTTATTTTGTGCTTGGGCACACATAAATGTCTTTATTAATTATAGAAAGTTTTTTGGACATTACGCCCAAATAAATTCAATGGTTTATGGTTTTTCAATCCAGACTCAAGTTGTAAAAATCCAGACTCAAGTTGTAAAATCCAGACTCAAGTTGTAAAATATCAGACTAAATCCCATTTTTAAAAATCCTTCTTTGGTCTTCATAATTCATATGTACATAATTATATTTAGTAGTAATTTGATCAAATTTCCATGAATCTATAAAATTATTATTCTTTAAATCATCTAACATATAAGGAATAATTCCTTTATGTAAATCATATTCATTAGAATTATATCCTACCTTTTCAACAATCCTTTCAATAGTCAAATCTTTTTTAGTCTTTCCCCAATATGGTAGTATTAACTTTCTATAAAATAATTGAGCTGTTTTAGATAGATTATAAAACTTTTCTAATACCATATTATGATGTGAATATAAAACATTATTCATTAAACACATACCAAATTCAGTATCAAAACATATCTCATAATTTTCTTTATTATCTAAACTTACTACATAATATGGAGCTGAATTAACATGATTATCTTTACTAACATATTGGTCATCTTCTATCATTCTTAAAGGATATTTTATATTAAATATAGTTTCTTCTAATTCATATATTAATTTAAACATACCTTTTTTAAATAACTTCTTTAAAAACGGTAATCTCTTTCTTAATTGTTTTCCATTGAATTTAATTGTATAAGGTTGGTTGTCTTTATGATTTTTAATTTTTGGAATATTACATGAGTGAAGAAACTCGGTGAATGTTATATTGTCTTTATTATTATATTGTTGATGAAATAATATATTAGTTAATACATCTATCATCATTAATTGTGTTGCATCATTATTACAATATAAATTTAGATTAATATCTTGAGCTAATTGTATTGGATATTGTTTTGACATGTTTGATCCTCCATTTTTGATGTGTAAATGATGGTAATCTTTAGTGGAGGACTTAAGAAAAGGGAGCTAACCTCTGTCCCATCATTTAACGATTTATATTATGTTCTATTTAATTTTCATCTACTACATCTGTTAATTCAATAACTTCTTCTTTATTTTTTAATAAATCTCTAATATCTTTTAATATTTCAATAGTTTCATTTATTTTCCAATACCAACATGTTAACTCTCTACATATAATAAATATTATAAATAAAAATAATAATGTTATTACTATTGCTGTTAAATCAATCATTTTACTATCTCCTTTTTGTTTAAAAACCAGATACTAGCATAGAGTTTTTTATTTTTAGGAGAAACTCTATTTTTAAAAACTAGTATCTGGGGAAAAACTGTGTTAATATGATCTACCATGATTCATATTTTTATTTTGTTCTATTAGTCCATTGTAATATCTAATGCTCCATCTGCAAAACTTGGTGTATCATTAGTACCGACTGCTCTACTAGAATCTAAAATTCCATAGAACATCATATTACCAGCTGAACTATTATCCCACATAGCGAAATATGTCACTGTACCCCAACTAGCACTTGCTTGAGGAAATGTAACAGCTCCATCATTTTCAGTTGCTCCACCACTTGAAGCATCATATACATTGTGATTAACACGACTATAATTATCTCCAATATGTTCATTATTACCTGAACCGTCATCTGTAGGATTAGCAATACTTAAACCAATATAAATATTAGTCGGTACTGTATATGTTGTATTACCAAATATATGATCTAACAATTTATTTGATAAGTCAGTTGAAATTCCACCAGTATTGAATGTTACATCTATTGCTCCATCCTGGAATGATGCATTATCACCGTTACCAATAGTTTTAGAAGCACTTAATGTTCCATGTGCTATTAAATCTCCAGCTGTACTAGCATTCCAAATAGTGAAATGAGTTACTAGTCCCCAACTTCCTGTTGCTTCTGGGAAAGTAATAGTGCCTGTATTCTCTGTTGCTCTTGCAGATGCTGTATCCCACGTATCATGACTTACTCTTGCATATGCACCTGAACCTGGTTCTGCATTACCACTACCATCATCTAAAGGGTCTGCAGTTGAAAGTCCAACCCATAAAGCTGCAGGTTGAGTCCAACTAGTTGTTTTTAAAACATGGTCTAAAACCGCGTCTTCTACATAATCTGATAAACTACCCATAATAAATTCCTCTCTTTAGTTATTGTTATTGTTATTAAAACTTTAAATCATTTATTTTTTTGTGTATCTTTTTGTGACAACTTCGGCACACACAACCCCAATTATCTTCTTTCAAATTTTTCCAATCTCCCCAACAATGCATATCAAAAACTTGATCTGATTCTTTATCTTCTAATTTTAATCCACATTTTTGACAAACATCTTCACCAAATAATTCTTTTGCTTTTTGATGAAAGTATGTATATGATCCACCATTCCAATTTGGATGTAATTCTTTTGTCTTTCCCCACATTGGATTTTTACTACCTTTTTTAGCTTCTGACATTTTTTTTCTTGTTTCTTTGCTAAATTTTTTCATTATAATCTCCTTTTTTATATCACAGTTCACCAGTACGGAGATTCACTTAATTATTTTTAATATCCTTCCATTCCATTAAAGTATGTTTTCTTACCAACCCAATTATCATATCTTTGTTTTTCAACTCTTTTATCATATTGTTTCATTGACTCTTCCCATCGTTCTGTTAAATCATCTGACTCTTCTTTTAATTTATTTATTCCAGTATCATTATTTATTAAACTTTTAATATCATTCATAAGACTTTCTACAAAAACTTCATCTTTATCTTGAATACTTAATTTTAGATTTAAAGCATCTCTCATATATTGGTTGATGCTTATCTTTTTATCTTCAGTAATTTTTCTAACTTTATCATTTTCATCATCTGTTAAATATACTGTTACTGCATTTTTAATACTCTTTTCTTTGCTCATTTTAACCTCCTTAAAATTATTAATACCTTGCTCCCTTTTATATATGTTCTAAATATTTTCCATGAAAGAAACGACGGAACAAAACCACCTAATATATTATATAAAATTAGGTGGTTAATGTTTCTTAAGAATTTGGAATTAAGGTTGATTTATTATTGGATATTTTACTTCATCTTGACCATTATGCAAAATACAAATTTTAGTTTCAATGTCTTTAAATCTATCATTACTTGTTATTACATTACTAGTTGTGAATATAGTAGCTACAATTAATATACCAATAATAGATCTAAATACCCATCTGAAATAGTCCTTATCTAGTTTTTTATCTATTCTATTTTCATTTATATCTACTCTTGCATGTACATCATCTATACTTTTATTCATTAATTGTTTAAGTTCATTATGTTGCTTCTGGTACAGTATTTGAAAATTTGTTAATTGTTTACATATCATACTAATTTTTGTATCAAGTCTTATTAATAAATCGTGATCTTTTTGTTCCATGATTAGAACTCCTATTATGAATTACGAGCAACCACTCTATCGAAATCAGCTTCAACTTTTGAACTATCACTTAATGTTAATTGAAATGTTAATTTATATCTTCCATCACCTGATGTTTCTGGATATTTAAGTGGTGTTGTAATAACATTTTCTGATATAGTTGGAGTTCCATGAATTAATTCTCCTGTAACAACTTCTTCATCTTTATCATATGCTATAACATTTACAGATGACACGGTTGTACCATAAGGAATAAACCCATCATTAGCAGTAGAACTAGAACATATAGTTATTTCATAGTCAAACCCCACCTGTGTAAAAGGTTGTAATAAAACTTGTCCTTGTGTTTCAAATGAAGGCATTTTTATATTCTCCTATCTGTTTTCCAATAATATATGGAAGCTTTTGTTATAAATCTTTTTAAAGGTATTATAATTCTAGCAACCCATGTTTGTCTAAATTTACCCCAAGTAGCAATTTCAATTGATCTTCCACTCCACTTACCACGAGTTGTTAATTGTATCATTTTTTACTCCATTATATTTTATATATAGCTTTATGCCAGAAAAAATGACATTTTTTACATATAATTATTAAATTTAATCTTTCATTATTAGAAGAATGTTTATCTTTATGATGCATTTCTAATTTTTTTGTTGATTTACATAAACAACATTCTTTATAAGTCTTTTTTAATTCTCTACTCCACCATTCACGTGTTCCACCTTTAAAATTTTTATTGAATATTTTTTGTTTTGTTTCTTCTGAATGTTTTTTACCCAACCAAAATTTATTTCCTTTAGTCCAAATCATATCAGGTCTTTTTTTATCAGTCCAATAACCTTCATGACCTATATGAGATTCACTCATTTTCTTTTTTGTTTCTTGTGTATAACAATCTTCTAATCCTTTATTCCAAGGAATTTGACCAATATGAGATTCTTTTAATTTATTTATATATCCCTCAGAAAATTTTATACCTTTCCAATAATGCCCTTTAATATAAATATTACCTTCTTTAGAAACCTCTACACCACAACCACATTTACATTTTTGCATATCTTTATCTCCTTGTACGAGTTAAAAGGGTTGGGAATAGTACAAGTATTCCCACTTACGTCCGTCGAACCCTTAGTTTATTATTTGTTCTTAATTTTTAACACTTTTCCAAGTGCTAAATTTATTTGCTCCTGCTGATATACTTGTAATTGTATATGAGCTTATTATATCATTTACAGTTCCAACTGAAGATGCATTACTATAAATACGCACTAAACATGAAGTTAAATTATCATCACCATCATATATAGGCGAAGATAACTCAATATTCTCATGACTAAGTCCAAGTAACCTTTTAATATCAGCTTGTAAATCTTCAGTTATATTAACAATTGATAAGAAACCATCACTATCAACATTACATCCAGCTCCTGAATTGTCATTCTCAATTTGTCCCATACCTAATAACTGAATAGTACCTGCCACGCATGAAGAAGCAATTAATATATTACCTGAATCACAATTCACAACACTTCTATTAGTTCCAGTTTTTCCTGTTAACTTAATATTACCACTAAGTCCAGCAATATTTAAACTACCTGTTCCTATATTAATCTCAGGTTCATTTGTTGGATCACCACCTGCTGTCACATCAATTATAGTTGCCCAATATCCAACTGATATCTCAGCACTTTGACTCAATGAAACATTATTCATAATACCTGTGAAATTTTCTAAATTACCAACAGAACAATTCTCAACTAATATCTGATCTCCATTAGTAACCACACCTTCAATATTAACATATCTAAATGCAGCTTTATGAGCAGAACAACCAGATTCTAATGTAACAGTTGTATCCATTAAACCTTCTGTTTCAATTAATAAACCATCTATATTAGAACCAGTAGTTATTGTTAAATCTGTATGTGTAAATAATTTATCTATATTACCTCTACTCATAATAGTTAATGCATCTGCTAAATTATCAACTGGACTATAATGTGTTCCAATCGGCCAACCAGTTCCTGCTGTTCCATTTACAGTATCTATAGTAACATGTTCTTCATAAGTTACAGCTTTTAATGCAGTAGCTGCAGAGTTTGGAGTATATCTAGTTGAAATATCATCATCCCAAACCATATTACCAATACTTTCATTATTTAATAAATCATCAGCTAATACATTTGCTCCATTGCTATTGTCAGTTAATTTACCAACACCTCTAATAACAATATCACCATCACCAGTTACAGTTGAATCTAATATAACTTGACCACTATTTAAATCAATTGAAACTGCATCTGACCCAGTTTTATTTATTAAATGAACACCACCATTATAATTTCTCATTGCTAAAGATTGACCTGAACCACCACAATCAATAATTGGTGTTGATTGACCAGGCACTCCACTATAACAATCTAAAAAATGTCCAGTTGAATTGTTACCTAATGTAATAGTACCAGGATTTAACATTGTTTCAAATATAACACCATCAACATATGTTAGATTTTCAATCATACATTGTCTAATAATAATACCTTGATCTAATATACCAGTTACATATGCATTATTAATTTCACAATCATTTGTTAATGCTTCATCTTCAATTGTTATCATACTTCTAGAAGCATTTTCACCAATAACTAACATCGTTGAAATATTATCTCCACTTCCTAATGTAATATCTCCACGTATAAATAAACTTTTAAACCCTTTAGTTGTTGCTATAGTTCTTGCATCTGGAATATTATCAACTGGATTCTCTTGATTACCAACCGGATATTCAATACCAGCAGTACCATTTACAACATCAACACTAACTCCACCACCATAACTTGAATATTGAATTGCTTCTAAATCAGATTGTGTTGCACTTGATGAAGCTGTAATTAATACTTGTGTAAATGCAGTAGGATATATAGAACCATTTACATTAGTAGCAACAATATTTCCACCGGAAACTGTACATTGTATATAAGTAGGTCCACTTCTTGCTTCAAAAGCTAGTTGCCAATCATCTAACAGTGTTAGAGTTAAACCAACTACAACTCCACCTCCCAAAGGTTCTTTTCCTGCACAACTAACTATCTTTGGGATGTCCATTGAATCTAACTCGTCCTCATACTCCCGAATATCGTTTAACAAATTTTGTATTGTTATCTCGGTATCGGGAGCAAGGACTGTCATAACCTTAGCAACCTTATCAAAAGATAAAGACATGCTATTTACTCCTTATGTATATTGGCTATCCGTAGTCCTGATTGCTGTACCTGAATATCCACCAGAATTGTATGTACCAGATGTAACAAAAGGTATAATTCCAGCTTTTCTTACTTTAGTTACAACATATCTATCAGAAACAAATATAGTAGTTGTTTCACTTACACTT
>Ga0164315_10003253_pt1 | contig 12581 bp, 12 predicted proteins | sample GuaBasSedimGuay6_FD_113737 | JGI IMG/M metagenome (GOLD analysis project Ga0164315, IMG submission 113737) | Subseafloor sediment microbial communities from Guaymas Basin, Gulf of California, Mexico - Guay6, Core 4569-2, 0-3 cm | ecosystem: Environmental > Aquatic > Marine > Hydrothermal vents... | reverse complement strand
GGTACTGCCAGCCAGTATCAGTATTGTGCAGGCCAGGGCGCGCAGCATGTGACTATTGCAGCGCTTTGGCCGCCTCCAGGGCGAAGTAGGTGAGGATACCGTCACAGCCGGCCCGCTTGAAGGACAGCAGGGACTCCAGCATCACGGGCTCTTGCTGTAACCAACCTTGCGCAAAGGCCGCCATGTGCATGGCGTATTCACCGCTGACCTGGTAGGCGAAGGTGGGCGCCTGCAATTCATCTTTTACCCGGCGCACGATATCCAGGTAGGGCATACCGGGCTTGACCATGATCATGTCCGCGCCCTCGGCCAGATCAAGCGCACATTCGTGCAGGGCCTCATCGCTGTTGGCTGGGTCCATCTGGTAGCTGTATTTATTACCCCCCTTGATATTGCCCGAGGAACCGACCGCATCGCGGAAGGGACCGTAGTAGGAGGAGGCGTACTTGGCGGCGTAGGCCATGATCAGGGTGTTGTGGAAGGCGCCGCTCTCCAGTGCCGTGCGAATGGCGCCGATCCGGCCATCCATCATGTCCGAGGGGGCCACTACATCCGCACCGGCCTCGGCGTGGGATAGAGCCTGTTTAACCAGGACTTCACTGGTCACATCATTGAGCACGTAACCGGCGTCGTCGATAATACCGTCCTGACCGTGGGTAGTGAAGGGGTCCAGCGCCACGTCGGTGATGACACCCAATTCCGGCAGCGCATCCTTTAGCGCGCGCACCGTACGCTGCACCAGTCCCTCGGCATTGAAGGACTCTTGTGCCATCAGGCTTTTGCGCTCGGCTGCCACTACCGGGAACAGTGCGATAGCCGGGATACCCAGTTGCTGGATTTCCCGGGCCTGCTGCAGCAACAGGTCGATACTGAGCCGTTCAATACCGGGCATGGAGGGAATAGCTTCCCGTTGGCCGTTGCCCTCCAGGACAAACACCGGAAAAATAAAATCCGCCGGCGTCAGCTCATTTTCCCTTACCAGGCGGCGGGCAAAGTCATTGGCCCGCAGACGGCGCATGCGGGTCTGGGGAAACGGGCCGCGCTGTGTTGTGAATGTCATTTGAATTCCTCGATCAAAGGCTGGCGAAGGCCGTTCTGGCGGCCGCGACAGTTTGCGCAATATCGCCCTCGCCGTGGGCGCTGGACATAAAGCCCGCCTCGTAGGACGCCGGCGCGAGATAAACGCCGTGTTCCAGCATCAGGTGGAAAAATTGATTAAAGGCCGCACTGTCACACGCCATGACCTGGCTGTAATTGCCCACATCCTGTTCACGGGTAAAGAAACCGCCGAACATACTACCCACATGATTGGTGGTGAAAGGGATGCCCGCATCTCTGGCGGCATCGCGCAGACCCTGGCACAGCGCCTCAGTGTGGGCGAACACCGGTTCATAGAATCCCGGCTCTGATATGAGTTCCAGGGTGGCGAGGCCGGCGGCCATGGCGATGGGGTTGCCGGACAAAGTGCCCGCCTGGTACACCGGTCCCAGCGGGGCAATCTGCTCCATTATGTCGCGCTTGCCACCAAAGGCGCCCACGGGCATACCGCCGCCGATGACCTTGCCCAGCGTGGTCAGGTCGGCCTCGATACCGTAGTAACCCTGCGCCCCCTGCAGGCCCAGGCGGAACCCGGTCATCACCTCGTCCAGGATCAGCACCGCACCACTGGCGGTGCAAACTTCTCGCAGGGTTTGCAAAAATCCGGGCGCCGGTGGAATGCAGTTCATATTGCCCGCCACCGGTTCCACGATCACACAGGCGATTCGGTCCCCGTATTGGGCAAAGGCCTGGCGCACACCCTCGCTGTCGTTGTAGGTCAGGGTCATAGTGTGGTCTGCCACCGCGGCGGGTACGCCCGGTGAGCTGGGCACACCCAGGGTGAGTGCGCCGGAGCCGGCTTTGACCAACAGGGCATCTGAATGACCGTGGTAGCAGCCTTCGAATTTGACGATGGTGTCACGTCCGGTATAGCCCCGGGCCAGGCGAATAGCGCTCATGGTGGCCTCGGTGCCCGAGTTGACCATGCGCACCATGTCCATGCCCGGCATGATGTCGCAGATGCGGTCCGCCAGTTCAATCTCCAGCTCGGTGGGGGCGCCAAAGCTGAGGCCTTTTTCGCTTTGTTGCACCACCGCCTCGCGCACCGCCGGATGGTTGTGACCCATAAGCATGGGGCCCCAGGACAAGACGTAGTCGATATAGCGCTTGCCCTGGCAGTCAAATACATAGGGGCCCTCGCTGCGCTCGATAAATACCGGGGTGCCACCCACGGCTTTGAAGGCGCGCACCGGCGAATTGACACCGCCGGGGATGTGTCGTTTGGCGCGTTCGAACAGTTGTTCTGAAGTGCTCATAGTTTCCTTGTCCTGAGTGATGTTCCCCACTGGCGTTAAGCGTTCGCAGTGAGAGGATTTAGCGGGGCTGGGGCGAATGGTACTTACTTCAGGTGAAATTGGCTACGTCCCCCTGCTTCCGGGAGTTTTTTGCCCTGCTCAGTTAGAACTTCATGCCTTTGCAGGGCAAAAAACTCCCGGAAGCAGCTACCTGCGGACGCATTCAACAAGCGGGATATCGAGGTTAGCACAAAGTAACTGTGCGGTGCGGGTGGGGCCGCTTATTGCCAATAGCGCTAAAAAGGCTTGATTACCGCCAATATCACGATGGCAAACAGAAACAGCACCGGAACTTCGTTGAAAAACCGGTAAAATACATGACCGTGCGTGTTGAGGTTATTGTTGATAGCGTGTACATAGCGGCCGCACTGCAGGTGGTAGACAAACAGGAAGGTCACGCCACCCAGCTTGAGCCACATCCATTTCGATTGCAGGTAGTAGTCCGGATTCATGGCGATCATGGCCACGCCCAGGGCGATGGCGATAATCATAAAAGGGGTGACAAAGCGGTACAGCTTGCGCGCCATCACGGCCAGTTGTGCGCGAACCACCCGGTGCTCGCTGGCGGCGTAGTACACGAAGATGCGAGGCAGGTAGAAGAGGCCGGCAAACCAGCAAACGACGAAAATAATATGGAAGGCCTTCAGCCAGAGCATGTTGTGACCTCTGTAATGGGTTTTGTCATATTCTTGCCAGGGAAAATTTCTCGATGCTTTCCCGGGTTACCACACCGTGCAGTATCCGCTTACCGGTATTGGCACTACGCCCGTAAACACAAACCGCTTCGGCTGTGTCGGAACGCATGGTATCCATGGCCTGGCGCAGTGTGGCCTGCATCGGCACCGGCGCGATACTCCAGCGGCGGATATCGGCCTCTGTCAGGTCGGTAGCCGCGTCGTCATCCATGCGTTGCAGTGACAGCCAGTCCAGCAACTCACGACCCTGCACCAGGTAGAGGTCTTCCCCCTTCCGTCCCACCAGACACCAGGTCGGCGTAAACTCAAGCAGGGGTTCGAGGTCTTGCGCTTGCAAGGTGATCGGGACTCTTACCACCCGGGTATCCATGGTGGAGTTGACATCGGTGCGGTGCAACAGCTGGTTCAGTGGATCATCAGGAACCAGCCGTTGTAACTGACGTAATACCGTCTGGTGAGCGGAGCGCTGGTGAAAGATGCCGGTGTTGGTGAGGGTGGCGGTCACTATGGCCAGCATAGCCGCCATACTGATACTGATGGACCCGGTCAGTTCTATGACTGCCAGGATAGCCGCCAGTGGCGCATTGAGCACCGTGCCCATAGCCGCACCCATGCCGATGACAATATACAGGGTGGGGTCTGAGGCCAGGTCCGGCTGGAGCATGACGCCGGCTATGCCCAGCGCCCCACCTATACAGGCGCCGATCAACAGGTTCGGGCCAATAAGGCCCAGAGGCATGCCCACGCCGCAACTAACCGCTGTTGCGATTAGTTTGCACCCGGCGATAATCAGCAGCGCATTAAGGGCCAGTTCGCCGTGCAGGGCGAGGTTCAAGGTGTCATAGCCTACGCCCAGAATTTGTGGCACGGCCAGCGCCAGGGTGCCGGTGAAGGTGCCAGCCAGGGCGAAGCGCAGTGCTACCGGCCAGTGGGACAGGCGTGCGGAGAACTTGATGATACGAATGAACGCCGCCACGGCGACACCGCAACAAAGCCCCAGCAATATGATATAGGGTATCTCCAGCAGTGAGTTCAGTTGCAGCGGGGGAATGCTGAACAGGGCGCCACCGCCTGACAGGAAGTGGCTTACCGCCGCAGCTGACACGGCCGCTAACATCACCGGGATAAACCCCACCACGCTGTACTCCGCGATGACTACTTCCATGGCGAAAATCACGCCTGCCAGGGGAGTGTTGAAGGCGGCGGCGATACCGCCGGCCGTGCCACAGGCGATCAATATACGCAGGCTGTTGTTGGGTAAGCTCAGCCACTGCCCCAGCAGGCTGTTCACGGCGGCGCCCAAATGTACCCCCGGGCCTTCCCGGCCTCCGGCCTGGCCTGTGGCCAGGGCGAATGTGCCGCCCACAAACTGTACCAGCGCATTGCGCAGGGGCAGTACGCCGTAGTGGGAGTGCATGCGGCTGATGACGTGGACAACGCCGGTTTCACGATCTTCAGGCTTGAGCAGCGAGTAGAGAATACCCAGGATAGTGGCGCCACCTGCCGGCAGGGCAAAGTGCGCCCAGTATGGCAGTGCCTCGAAGTCTTCGCCGCCGTCGCCAACACCCCAAATTCCGGCCACTTCCCCGATGGCCAGTTCAAAGCCCAGTACCACCAGCCCGGAAGCGATGCCGCCTACGATGCCCAGCAGGGAATAGGCCATGACGGACTCATAGTGGGTCAATTGGCGTCTGTAGTTGATCAGCGGGTTGCGCACATCAGTCTCGATTCTCGAGTGGATTACCAAAACATCAATATTAACAGTTATCTTGAAGCTTATTACTTTTATACTACCGGGTCGCCATATGGCCCGGGTCGAATGATCTCGACCATTGACTGTAAACAAGGTTTGGATAGTGACATGGTAAAAGTAGGCATAGTAGGTGGTACCGGCTATACCGGCGTGGAATTGCTGCGCTTGCTGGTGTTGCACCAGGAGGCGGAAGTGGTGGCGATCACCTCACGCGCCGAAAGTGGGCGGCGCGTGGATGACCTGTTCCCCAACCTGCGCGGCCATTATGAGCTGGCCTTCACAGAGCCCGATGTGCAGCAGCTGGCTGCTTGCGACGTGGTGTTCTTTGCCACACCCCACAATGTTGCAATGAATCTGGTGCCACAGTTGCTGGCTGCCGGCGCGCGAGTGGTGGATCTGTCCGCGGATTATCGTATCCGGGATGCCGCACTGTGGTCACACTGGTACGGTGAGCCCCACGCCAGCCCACAGTTGCTGGCCGAGGCCGTGTATGGTCTGCCCGAGGTCAACCGGAAAAAAATAGCCGGCGCCCGGCTGGTGGCCTGTCCGGGTTGTTACCCCACGTCGGTGCAGCTGGGGCTTATGCCACTGTTGGCGCGCGGTCTGGTCGATCCCGCCCACCTTGTTGCCAGTTCCGCATCGGGCGTGAGCGGGGCCGGACGTCAGGCCAAAATAGACAACTTGCTAAGCGAGGTGTCGGATAGTTTCAAGGCCTATGGGGTCAACGGACACCGGCATTTGCCGGAAATTGAACAGGGGTTGTCGGATGTGGCGGGCCAGCCTGTACAGCTGACTTTTGTGCCACACCTGCTGCCCATTATTCGTGGAATTCATTCGACCCTGTTCGCACAGTTGCGCGGTGGCACGGAAGATTTGCAGGTTTTATATGAGACATGGTACGCAGACGAGCCTTTTGTCGATGTGCTGCCTGCGGGGATGTTTCCCCAGACGCGCGCGGTGAAGGGTGCCAATCGTTGCCAGATTGCCATCGCCGTGCCCCAGCAGCGCGATACGGTGGTGGTAATGGCGACCATCGACAACCTGGTCAAGGGCGCCTCGGGCCAGGCACTGCAGAATATGAACATCATGCTGGGGCTGCCGGAGGATATGGGTTTGCAACAGGCCGGGCTGTTGCCCTGATGGCCAGGGATCGGCCGCAATGATATCTCATCGTTATCGTCCCATGACCACCCACAACCGCCGGCGCAGCAGAGTTTTTATCCTGGTTTCGGCCCTGATGGCTATACTGGTTCTGGCGCTGGGCTTTTATCTGGGGCAGCGCGCCGCCCGAGATGGCATGGGCATAGATCCAGAGGCCTACCGCGCTATGGCGCTGGAGCTGCCCGCCGCTCGGGAGCAGCTAAAGATATTGGCCAGTGAACTGGAGGTGCAGCACACCCGGCATGAGATGGATCGGCGGGCCCTGGAAATGGTGCGCCAGGATTTGGCCGCCCAGAAAGAGCGGATTGCCGAACTCGGAGAAGGGCTGCGCTTTTACACGAGCCTGATGGCGCCAGAGGAGATTACCGCTGGCCTGAGCCTGCGCAATATCGAACTGGTGGCAAGAGATGAGCCAGGGCGCTACGCCTACCGGATTGTGGTACAGCAGGAGGCACGTAAGCACGAGTTACTCAAGGGCGAGCTGTACGCGGAGGTGTTTGGTTTGCTGGGCGAAGAACAGGCCAGCTACCCACTGGCAGAGCTCTCGGATGACATTGAAGATGGCGCGGTGGCACTGCGCTTCCGATATTTTCAGGCTATAGAGGGTGAGCTGGTACTACCGGAGAGATTTAAGCCTCAGGGTGTGAGCGTGGTGGCCAGCTCCAGCACGCCGCGCAAAGCTGAAGTCAGCGAGCGCTATCCCTGGCAATTACGAGAGAGGTTTACCCATGTTGGGAAGTAAGAAATCCGCCTTCAATGTGTCTGGCGGCACGACTCTGATCTCCACGGATGCGGTAATTGTCGGTGACATTCACTTCAGTGGCAACCTCGACATCGAGGGTCTGGTGCAGGGCAATATTGTGGCCCAGCCAGGCAAGGATGCGCTGGTTCGAGTGGTGGGCAAGGGGCGGGTCGAAGGTGAAATTCACGCCCCCGGCGTGATCATCAATGGTACGGTGCAGGGGGATGTCCACTCCAGTAAACACCTGGAGCTGGCTCCCAAGGGGCGAGTGCAAGGCAACGTATTCTATGCACTGGTGGAGATGGCGGCGGGGTCAGAGGTCAACGGTAGTCTCACGCACATTGTGGTGGCAGACCCAGCCACACAGAAGATGCCGGACCCCGGCGCAGAGGTGGTCGAAGCCGGGAAAAAAGCAAAACCGGCCGCGGCTTTTCCGGCAGATCGACCGGCTAAAGACCAACCAGCTAAAGTTGACTAAATTAGTCGGATTTAAGATAATATCAGGCCGTAATACTAAATGGCGCTCTTTCCCGGCCCCGGAAACAATCGATGTCTGCAGTTGAAACATTCAATCCGTCCAGCATAATGCTCTCCGCCCGTGCCGTGCAAAAAGTGCGCGACCTGGTAACGGAGGAGGAAAATAACGAACTCAAGCTGCGTGTCTTTATCACCGGCGGCGGTTGCTCCGGCTTCCAGTACGGGTTCACATTCGATGAACTCGCAGCGGAAGATGACACCGCAATAGAAAAAGACGGTGTCACCGTGTTGATCGATCCCATGAGCTTTCAGTATCTGGTGGGCTCTGAGGTAGATTACACCGAAGGCCTGGAAGGCTCACGTTTCGTGATTAATAACCCCAATGCCACCACCACCTGTGGTTGCGGCTCATCCTTTTCCATCTAGCAGCCCGTTGAAAAACCATTGAATTACGCTATAGTGAGGTTGGTCCCGCTGATACTGGGTATGGTTCTCGCGCTTGCAGCGATGGCCCGGGAGGCCGCGCCGGATGAGCAGCATTACGTTGCTGATATCGAACTGCAAACCGTCGAAGAATTCCGACAATTGCTGGAGCGGGCGGAGCAGTTGTTACTGGCAGGTGCGGTTTCCCAGGGTGATGAGGCCGAGGTTACTTTTGTGTTACATGGTCCAGTCGTGAAAAATCTGTTGCGCCAGAATTACCTGGCCAATAAGAAAACCGTCGATCTGGCTGCCAGTCTGTCGGCCATGGGTGTGATCGAGATCAAAGCCTGCCGTACCTGGATGGGGGGTCACGGGGTGAACGAGGAGGATTTACAGCCCTTTGTTGAAACGGTTGCCTACGGGCCTACTGAGATCCTGCGCCTGGCGAAGGAAAAGCACTACATCTACTTTTAACCTGGTTTAACCTGGGTAAATGCCCCCCAGTATTCGCAATCCCTCAGCGCCGGTAACAACCGGGGCGTTGCCAGGCAAGCCACTCAGAGTCCGGCTGGCCAGCCAGGCGAATGTGGCCGCTTCCACCCAGTCCGGATCCATACCAATAACAGAGGTGCTGTCCAGTTGGGCGGGAGCCAGCTTGTGATACAGACGACGCATCAGATCAGTATTGTGGGCGCCGCCACCACAGATATATACTTCGGATACTGCCACCCCACCGTGCTGAATCGCATTGGCGACAGTGATCGCGGTGAATTCTGCCAGGGTTGCCTGTACATCCCGTGGGGAGAGATTTTCGCTCTCGGCGAGGCAATTATCCACCCAGTCGAGATTGAACACTTCCACGCCGGTGCTGCGTGGTCCCGATCTCTGGAAATAGGGATGCTGCAATAAGCGTTGCAGACTACCCGCTATGACTTCACCTTCAGCCGACCATTGGCCGTGGCGGTCAAAAGACTTTCCCTGATGGCGCATGACCCAATGATCCAGCAAGGTGTTGCCCGGACCGGTGTCGAAGCCACTGTGCAGATCCTGCCCTTCAAGCAGAGTGACGTTCGCTATGCCGCCGATGTTCACTATGGCGCGATTTACACCTTTTTTTGTGAAAGCGGCGGCGTGAAAGGCCGGAGCCAGCGGTGCGCCCTCGCCACCCGCGGCGATATCCCTGCGCCGGAAGTCGGCAACGGTGGTAATGCCGGTGTTCTCGGCGATGGTATTGGGGTCGCCGATTTGCAGGGTAAAACTTTGCGCAGCGTTTGTTGCACCTGAAGGCGGGCGATGGCGGATGGTTTGTCCGTGGCTGCCGATTGCTGTCACCTCGTGCGGGCGCGTATCAGCCGCTTCCAATAGTACCAGTGCGGCTTCCCCAAACAGCAGGCCCAGTTCCCGGTCCAGTTCGCCCATACGCTCAATCTCGTCAGGGCCGGTATGGCTGACGGCCGCGATGCGCTGCCTGGTCGCCGGTGGAATTGCGTGCTCGTGTGTATTGAGAAGCTCCACGCCGCTGGCGTTAACACGGACCAGGGCACTGTCTACGGCATCCACGCTGGTACCCGACATCAGCCCTACAACCAGTGCATCGCTCATGTGCGGGTCAACGTACGGGTGTGGCAGGGCTGGCTGAATCACTCATTGCCAGCCGGTTATCGGAGCGCAGGGCCGCGAGCTGCGTGGACGCCTTGTTGATCGCCTGTTGGAAGCGGGGCATTTCTGTTGCGGGCAGCGATTTGGCCTTGGGTAGTTTTTTGTGGATGGTACGGGGATTGCGATGCACGCCGTTCATCAGGAACTCATAGTGCAGGTGCGGGCCGGTAGCCGCACCGGTGGAGCCCACAGTGCCGATAACCTGGCTTTGGGAGACCCGCTGCCCCTGTTTTACCTTGCGCTTGTGCAGGTGCAGGTATTTGGTGATGTACTGCTCACCGTGCTGTATGAATACATAGTTGCCGTTGGCTTTGCTGTAACCGGCCTTGTACACGCGTCCGTCACCCGCGGCAAAAACCGGCGTGCCCGTGGAGGCCGCATAGTCGGTGCCGCGGTGGGGGCGGCTGGTCTTGTAGATGGGGTGCAGCCGGCGCGGGTTGAAGTTAGAGCTGATACGGGTGAAGTCCACGGGTGCCAACAGGAAGGCCTTGCGCATGCTTACGCCCTGCTCATTGTAATAACTCGCGTCGCCACTGGCATTGGTGTAGCGAAATGCGTTGAACGTCTTGCCCTGATTGGTGAAGGAGGCGGCGATGATGTCGCCGTCCTTGTATTTCTCTCCGTCCAGGTACAGGTCTTCATACACCAGATGAATGGTGTCGCCCTTGCGCGGATCCAGCACAAAGTCGATGACACCGCCGAAAATATTGGCCAACTCCATGATCATGTTTTGTGACAGGCCCGCCTCTTGCCCCGCCATGAACAGGGAAGAGGTAATTTCACCAGCGGCCCAGGTCTCCCGGACCTGGGGAGAGCGGATTTCCACCTGGCTGTCAAAACCGGAATCACCGCGCCGGTAAGTCACCGTTTCAAGCGGCGATTTAACATGGCGAACAGCCGCCAGACTGCCTGACTCACCCGCCTGGAAGGCGATGGTTTGCCCCGGGAAGATGCGCCCCAGTGACTTGCCGTCGGGCGCCTGGGTGATTATCTGATGCACGTCTCCGTCGTTATACCCGGCCCGCTTGAAGATAAGCGAAAGGTTGTCGCCGCTTTTTACTGTTTGTTCTGCCCAGAGTTGCTGTGGTGGTCGCGCTGCACCATGCTGCTCCGGGCTGCTCAAATTGTTAATCAAGTCGGGGGTCGCGTCCGGGGTGGCCTGCAGTTCTGCTGTGCGCACCTGTACCCCAAGCTCGCCTCGCATGTTGGCGTCTTCGTTGTCAGGGAGCATTGCAATGATCGCAATGGCGATAAATGCAATTATTGCTGCAACTGCCAGCATGTGTTTGTGTGGCAGGTTGAGCTGCGGCAGCTGTATCTGCGGCAGTTGCATTTGCTCGTTGCGAATTGCGGTGGCCCCCCGCGATCGTTTCGCTGCTGACATGTCCCCTGGGTACTTTTTCTGTGTGTAGGGGGCAGTATATAAAAAAATGAGCAAATTCAACAGCAAGGATATATATCTGGCATTGCTTATTCAGGCACCCTTCATGCCAGGGTTTGCATTTCGGAGGTGGTGTTGTAAGGTTGGCGCCCCTGAATTTGAACACGATACACCAGACTGGAAAAAGCCCAATGAGCAGTGCCCTACTCGACGATCTCCGCGCCCGCGGATTGATTTTCCAGATTGCCGGTGAAGATGACCTTCCCGGCTGGTTGGACGGTGGTATGCGCACCTTGTATTGCGGTTTTGATCCAACCGCCGACAGCCTGCACATTGGCTCGCTGGTCCCCCTGCTGATGTTGCGCCGCTTCCAATTGGCCGGGCACAAGCCACTGGCCCTGGTGGGTGGTGCCACCGGCCTGATCGGAGACCCGAGCTTCAAAGCGCAGGAACGACAGTTGAATACCGCGGAAGTGATAGCTGGCTGGGTGGACAAGATTAAACATCAGGTTTCCCAGTTTATCGATTTTGACGCGGGGCAGGCTTCTGCCGAGGTGGTGAACAACCTGGATTGGACTGCAGGCCTGGATGTGCTGACTTTCCTGCGCGATGTGGGCAAGCACTTTTCGATTAACACCATGATCCAGAAAGAATCTGTCAAGCAGCGTATCGAGCGGGAAGGCAGCGGCATAAGCTACACCGAGTTTACCTACATGATTTTGCAAGCATTTGACTTCGCAGAGTTGAACAAGCGTTACGGTTGTAGTCTGCAGTTGGGGGGCTCTGACCAGTGGGGCAATATTACCGGCGGTGTTGACCTGACTCGCCGGCTGTATGGCAACCAGGTATTTGGCTTGACCATGCCACTGATTACCAAAGCGGACGGTACCAAGTTTGGCAAGACCGAGGCGGGCACCGTCTGGCTGGACCCTGCGCGCACCTCTCCCTATGCCTTCTACCAGTTCTGGTTGGGTACGGCGGATGTGGATGTTTACAAGTTCCTGAAATACTTTACTTTTATGGATGTGGCCGAGATAGATGCTATAGAGCGCGCCGATGCCGAGCGCCAGGGTCGACCCGAGGCGCAGGTGGTGCTGGCGCGGGAAGTCACCGCCCTGGTACACGGGTCCGATGGGCTGGATGCGGCTGTGCGCATAACCGGGTCGCTGTTTAACGGTTCTATTGAGGCGCTGTCCGAGAGCGATATGGCGCAACTGCGCCAGGATGGTTTACCTGCCAGTACAGTGGCTCGCGGTGAGCTTCCCCCAACGCTGACCCAGATGTTGACAGACGCGGGTATGGTGAATTCTGGTAAACAGGTGAAGGATGCCCTGGGCCGTAATGCTGTAACAGTGAACAATCGGGTAATAGGCTGGGATGATAATGCCGACGTGGCGAGCTGCTTTGTGCCTGACGAAGCGGCTTTCGGGCGCTTCTACCTGGTTAAGCTGGGCAAGAAAAAATACCACCTGTTTGAGCTGGTTTAAGTGGCCGCTGGCTTCGCGGGAAAGGCAAAAATCCGTATTTCCCAACTTTCTTGTCAAAGCGCTTGCTCTTGGAGATTGCTCTGCGTATAGTTCGCGTCCCTCGGGTGTGACCGGCGCCACACAGGTGGCCTTCAAGCCACCAAAAACTCAAGCAGTTTCAAAAGCTTAGGGTTCAAATGTGGGTGGGTCCTGAGGGGTATAAGGTGGCAAGGATTTCAAATTTATTATTGCTTTAACGATGGCGATCGGTATAATACGCCTCCGCGGTTGAGGCTCGCCTCACCGTTTATCTGCGCCCTAGCGGTAGCGGATGTTGTTTAACAAGAAGATGAAGACAGATGTGTGGGCACTTGTTGGGATAGTTGTCACAACTATTCAGACACAACAAGTGACTCATTAATTCATTATTG
>Ga0164315_10003252_pt1 | contig 12581 bp, 22 predicted proteins | sample GuaBasSedimGuay6_FD_113737 | JGI IMG/M metagenome (GOLD analysis project Ga0164315, IMG submission 113737) | Subseafloor sediment microbial communities from Guaymas Basin, Gulf of California, Mexico - Guay6, Core 4569-2, 0-3 cm | ecosystem: Environmental > Aquatic > Marine > Hydrothermal vents... | reverse complement strand
CACCTTCCACAATCTTAGAATCTTTATATGGAGCAATTAAGTTTATTTGTGGATATATTGTAAGTATTAATTGTTCATCATCAAGAATCATTGTTGCATCGAGAGTAATGCGTTTACATACATTATCATCATATTGAATTTTAAATTGCCAACATTGACCATCATCAATATCAATATTAATACAGTTTTGGTCTTCTTCTTCAACATATGTTATTTGTCGAAGTTCTTTATGATATTTCATATGAATAGCATTAAGAATATCTTGTATATGAAATATTCGTTCTTCTTGTTTGTTCTTAAGAAACAACAGTAAAACATCGCTAGTTTTAATTGTATCATCTTTAATGATGAGTAAATCATTAAATCCATATCTTCGTAGATTTGATAAATTGGCAAAATCTCCATTATGAAAAATCTCAATGGTATTGTTTAGTTTATCAACTCGTAGTAAACGTCCACCAGTTTTAAGATGATGTATGAATTTATCGTGTGGATCTTCTGTGTTGTGGTGACATGGTGAAGTCATTGATGTTCCATCCCAAGGCATTTATTTGCCCTTTATTTTAGTTTGTTTTACAAAATCCCATTCCGCTTCCCATTCTCCAGAACTAGCCCAAGAACAATTATCCTCAACCCAAGTAACAGCTATTTCTAACTCCCACCTGCCCGGTTCAAATTCATAGTCGGCGATCGTCATAGATACATCCTCGATATCTGAGTCGTGGCATTTAGATCGATTTATCCATTCTTCGATTTCAATGACAAGTTTTCGATATTTAAATTCTGGATCTGTTGGTTCGCGTTTAGAGACATTAAGGATTAATTTTACATTTTCCCAAACAATATCTTTGTATTCGATTGGTTTTGTTGGTTCTGATGCTTCCGGAATAATTGTTAATGGTTTAATCATTCACGTACCACGTCTTCGTCTTTATTTAGGCAAGTTCCATCCTTAGACCAATCTTCGCCTACCAATTTGAAATGACCAGTTCTTGGAAATTCACGTTTCATTATATCGCCACATTTAGGACACGGTATTGGTGTAGATGTGTTTACTAACATATCTTTTTCTTCATGATTACATTTATTACAGACATAGTCGTACATTGGCATGTTATATTTCCCCATTAATCCATTTAAGAAAGAATTCTTGATGTGTCATTTTATAATATTCACCATAAGGAGCAACTCTAGTTCTCGGTCTATACATTTCTAAAAAATCAACAACGTCTGCTTTAAAAGCTTCAGGTTGACTTACAGCTATTGCTTTCAGGAATATTTCTGGATGAATAACAGCTGACCCCATATTGATGAAATGGAATGGATCTTTTCTCATTCGTGCTGCCAATGTTTCAAAATCTTCTTGACATCGTTGAGCATAGATTTTCCAATCATCACCAAACATATGCCAAAAGTCAGCACCCATTACAGTGAATGTTAATACTGGTATTCCTTTGCGTTCACAAAGACCAGATATAGAATGAATTGGTGCTTTACGATTATTATCCAACCATTGCCAAATCACATCTGATGTTGGTTTATTTACATCGAATGATTTGATTAGCTCAGTTAATGGATATGATGTTGATGCTCTCACATCAATTTCGCCAAGTCCAATTTGGAAATCATGAAATAGTGAACCGCCATTATGAATTAGCATCTCAACTTCATCACGTTTAATAACTTCTTCAAGTTGTTTGTGTGCTGTTTTGATTACAGCTCCACCTATTGCTAAAATCTTTTTCATGTATCGAAATCCTTCAGACACTCAGTATCTTTAATTAATTTATGTTCTAAAAACAAGTAACATTGAATACCATTTATTAATCCAGTACTCTGCATTATTTGATTCCATTCAGGACCTTCTGTATTTGGTCTCATTGGTGTTTCAATATTGAGTTTAGTGAACATGTGTTTTGATAACATATCCGATGTTGTCCATAAGTCAAATGCGCATTTTCGAAACGTTATGAATAAATGATCCATAGTTTGCGCTTTACAAATATCGATAATCTTTGCACATTCATATGTTAAGTTAGTCCAATCACCAATATTATCTTTTATCATCTGTGGATCTATCAAATCCATTTTCACAGTTTCAATATCAGATAATGTATAATCAGATAGTTTGATATCAATCTGATTGAGTAATTGTTTTAATGTTGAATATTCTGATCGATGTCGTTGTATAAAATCAATCATATTATTGATGATTGAATATTGACATGATCCTAATTCACAGACACCAAATTCACCTTCGATAACACTCTTCTTAAAATCATCTTGGATATTCATTTAATTCCCTTTCAGTTAAACATATTTGATTCCCATCTGGACCCATTCTTGGTGTTGGTGCTGCGAAGAATCCGGATTTTAAATATTGACAACCAGTTCCATAATCAGTATACATTGTCATACCACTTTTAAGATCACCTCGATCTGTAACATCTGGTTCGAATGTAAGTTTGAGATATATCATAGCGCAGGTTTGTATGATTATACATATCGTGAAAATTGAATATATCCCACGAGCCATGCCATCCCCAATAACGCGGGTAAAGAATTTGTCATCCATGTCTGGAAGTTTAATTATGTAACTTTTAAATTTACTATCTTTACTATCTTTACTATCTTCTTTTTTCATAAAAGTCCTTAACAGTTTAATAACAAATATTTTTCGAATTCAATATTGCTACTTAGTTTATATAAGCGTTTAATTAAGTTTATCCAATGATTATTACTAAATGAATGTTCATACTTCACATGTGGACTTAAAAATAAATCATTTAATACATTTGCTCGTATTCTTTGCCCGCGTTCAAAATAGATATAAGATTGACCAGAAACATTACATTTTGTTTCTTTACGAAAATATGCAATTAGATGGTTATTCCAAATACCATATATAAGTATAGCATACCGTTGTTGGTTTTTAATTGGAAATTTACAAGTCATAAACCATTCAATGTTAAATTGATGTTCAAGACTAAATAATTTGAGCCTTGTTGTTTTTTGTAACCAATCGATATGATATTTATATTCTGGTGTACCTAAACATGTTGGCAACTTCCGCAAGTTATTTCCAGCGTAAAATTTTAAATCAATATGTGCACATTGAATCAATTCAATTTTAACAAGTACATCTAATGGTAATTGTGTTTTAATTGATACTAACATTTGTTCTCCTTTCAATAAAAAAATATACTTATAAGATTTATATCTATATAACTTTTCTAAAAATAAACCAACATTCTATTTGCTTAAACTAGTTATTATGCACAATAATATAGAGATATAAATGTTTATAATGACGTAATAACTATTTAGGAGACACTATGCATGTAACTGAAATTGATTATGATGAAAAAACAAACACGTATGCATTCCATTTTGATGATGGTATATTACTTCGTGTGATGTTAGGTGATAAATGGGTATATCGCCAAATTGAATTGGAATATTCTAAATTTAACCCTAGTAATTTAAACTATGATTTACAACCATACTTTCAATATGATACAATATTGACCTTTAAATTATTTAGTGTATTAACACATACTAGTAAAGGTATAACCAAAAATTATTATTATAATGCTATGGGATATTGGTATTATATATTAACAAATGTAATGTCATTTATACGATATTACCCATCGCTTGGCGAATGGATTGATCCATTTAAACCATGTTATGAAAAGCATGAATTAATGGATATAAAACATCGATTAAGAAACCTTAGAAAACCTCAACAATTTAAATGGGGACATTTTGATATCATTCGGAATATTAATGAATATAATGATTATTGTAAGATAAGTAGATATGCTAGAGAATCAATACTTAATTTTTATTCAAGATTCTTTAAATTATCAATACTCAATAACAATAAACATCTAAGATGGATACTCGATAGTGAAGATTCATTTATTAATTATGGATTTGTATTTCCAATGACAAGCATGGCAACTAAATGCGATGCACCCAAATGTAAACAATATGGATGTGTATTGTGTGATTCTTCATCAACGTCATTTACAAATGTTACATCGGATGAAGCAGATTCCTGGGACTTTAATGGAGATGCAACTCGAGATTGTGATATTCAAGAACCACACCCAACAGACACACTCAAGTGGTGTAAGCATTTACAATTCTATTATCCAAAAAATAAATGGAATAAGCGTGTTGGGGTTCGTCAAAAAACATCAGAGATGATAAAAATGCAACTAACTGAAGAACCATTTCTTTGGATTGGAACAGCAGCATATACACTGCGATCTAAATATGGTGAGCGTTTAAACGTTAAATCTAGACAAATGTCTGCATTTAATCAAATGATCGAATATGTTTTTGAAATGCATCAATATGTGGATGGTGAATTGCAGCGTATGAAAGAAGGAACTATTCGAATTGCAACCGCACCAGGTCAAATTACAAATCGATATGAATTAGACAAAAATAAGATAGACTATTTAGTTAACTTTTTGAAAATAAATAGTTCAAGTTTATTATCGTTTATTATGAATCCAACATTATATCCAGATCACATTGAAGGATTATTTCATATCGCCAAAACGCATAAAGAATGTAAAAGTGGTAAATTAACTCGAATGAAAGATATGTTAATCCAAAGAAAATTATTAACAACATAGGAAACTTATGATTGATGATTATTGTTCACATGGGTGCGATTGTGATTTAACATCGTTGAATTTACCACAATCCACACCAACATTATATGGCGAAGATGCCGTTAACTTTATTAAAAAAGTAGATCTTGAAGCAAATCAAAAGGTTGGATTAGTTCCAACACCAAAACTCGGACTTGCCGTTAAAAAAGTTCAAACTCAATTTAATACTAATAATGTAGGGTAAGATATGCCAATTGCAAAAGAATCTAATATAACACAGGACATTGTAAATGACCTTATATTTGAGGAATGCAAGCAGCCATACTTAAAGGATGAAACTGAATGTTGTTTAGAGCAATACGGTGGATGTTGCTGTGATTGTAAATTTCAATTGGGAGTTCATGCTGATTTTCCTATAAGTTCTTTATATTGCTACGTATGTTTATTTAAACTTGCTGGCCAAGTATTCATTAATACTACACATGGAAACTGTGGTCACTATAAATCAAAAAGTGAAGATGATAATACCTCAAGAAAAAATAGTAGACGTTGATATTGTTAGTTCTATATTGAGTATGGTTAGAGATACCGTTGTTTTTACTAATGGGTGTTTTGATATACTTCACTATGGACATCTTGTATATTTAAATGAAGCTAGATCATTAGGGTCGAAGTTGGTTGTTGGACTTAATTCAGATGCGTCCGTTAAGATGTTGAAGGGTGATGATCGTCCAATTAATTCTGAAATGATTAGAGCATATTGTTTAGCAAGTTTATATTGCGTTGATGCTGTGATCATATTCGATGAAGAAACACCATATCGGATAATTAAGAAACTTCAACCAGGTATATTAGTTAAAGGTGGAGATTATGCGATTGAAGAAATTGTTGGTCACGATATAGTACCACAAACAATTACAGTACCATATATTCAAGGGTTCAGTACAACTGACCTTATTAACAATCTTAAATCTTCGTAAATATGTTCATATTTATATAGATATAAATTTTAAAGAGTCAACAACATATAAATATAATAATTATGGAGATCTTGAAATGGAAATTGAAATTAATATTGAAGACTGTTGGATAGTAGGAGATCTTCATGGACGATGGCCAATATTTAATAATTGGTTAAATAAAAAAAGACCAAAAACTGTAATCTCAACTGGTGATTTTGGGTTTTATCCAAGAGCAGACAATACTAAACAAACGAAACTCATGATGAGTTCAAGAACAATTAAAAAGAAAGTATTGTGGAGACAATGTGGAATAAAGAATTTAAATACCGAAATCTATTGGTGTAAAGGAAATCATGAAGATCATGAATCTATTTCTTTACTTGCTCCACATGAAGACCGATATGAAACGTGTCCAAATGTATTTTATATGCCTTTCGGAACCGTTGTTCGTTTAAGTGACGGTCGAAATATGTTATTCTGTGGTGGAGCAGCAACTCATAATCAACGAGCATATACAATTGGTGATGATTTATTTCCACACCTTGAAATGATTTCACAACGTGAAATGTGGGAATTGTCAGATTGTAAAATTGATATTGTGATTTCACATACATGTCCTAAACGTTGGATAGAATGTATGACACGACATCAACATCCAGATTCATCATGTGATGCGCTTGATGTTGTTTTACAAAAGTATCAACCAGATTTATGGTACTTTTCTCATTTCCATCACCCGAATCGAGGATTTGATTCGGATTATAATTGTAAATGGTTTGCACTAAATATGCTACCTAATACTGGATGGTTTGAAAGATTAATCTAGTTAATTACTCTGTATCTTTATGGTACAGAGTAATTATTTTTTTTGGTGAAAATATGGCTAATAATAAAGCTTTATATGGTGCTATTGGTGGTTTATATGGGATTGGAAAAGCATCTGAATATTTAGATAAAAACCCTGCAGCGAAAAGTGCTGTTAAACAATCAGTAGCTGCTGGTAAGACAATCATTCGAAGTGTACCTAAGAAAATTATAGCATTATCTCAAGCTGCTAAAGAATGGTCATAATATGAACATTATTTCTGCTAAAACTCATCGTGAAGAAAAATTATATTTGGCAGTAATTGATGAAGGCTTTATTTGGACTACTGATGTTTCTAAAATGAAAGTGTTTAGAACTCCTGATGAAGCTGCAATTATATTATATCAGTTATTGGACGAATGTAATACATTTGAAAACTTTAACATTGCTGCATCAACATCGATAAAGATATGCACTATGGTTGAAAAGGAGTTGTATTAATATGGTAATGGAAATGACTAAAGCGACTAAACGTCGTTATAATATTGGTGAATTTCATAGTAAATATTTTCGTGGTAATGGTATTGATATTGGATGTGGTCCAGATAGTCTTGGTAAACATAAACAATTCTTTCCAGCAATTACTTCGATTCGCCCTTGGGATTTACCAGACGGCGATGCAATGTTGATGGAATCTGTGAAAGATGAATCATATGACTTTGTTGTATCGTCTCATTGTTTAGAGCATCTTGTTGATCCAGTTAAAGCTTTACAAAACTGGATTCGAATAGTTAAATCTGGTGGATATCTTATATTTACAGTTCCTGAAGAAGATCTTTACGAGATGGGTAAGTTTCCATCTCGCTTTAATTCAGATCATAAATATACATTCACAATTAATAAGAAAAAATCATGGTGTGATAGTTCAATTAATATATTTGATTTATTATCTGTTCAAGATAATATTCAAGTTCTTAAAATTGAACTACTTGAAGATATGTATGATTTTGAAATGCAAAAGAACGATCAAGATCAGACAATGAATCAATTGGGAGCTGAAAGTGCAATTGAGATTATATTGAGGAAACTATGATAGTTAATTGTGGATTGTTTAAAACTGGGTCAACTGGAACATATAATATTGTTCGAGTAGCATTACAAAAAAAATTAAATATTGAAGGTTTTGGATTTGCTGTTAATATTCTATCAATGAAACCAGATGAAGTTGAATCTCAAATAGTTGTTAAAACACACCACTTGAATATGAATCATAGTGATTTTATTAATACATCTGGATGTAAATTTATTTGCACAATTAGAGATCCTCGAGGATCTGCATCTTCATTTTATGAAAAATATGATAAAATTAATGACTTTACTTTTGATTTAATAAATGATTGTTGGGACAATACATACCCAACACTATTATCGTGCAACCAAGCCAATGTATTATTTATTGAATATTCGGATCTTGTTAATCGTTTTAATCATGTTATTAAACAAATATTAGACTTTATTGATATTGATTATGATGAAGAATTTATTAATTTGATTTCTGCAGAAACCCACCCTCTTAAATATAAAAATGATGTTGTTGCTAATCTCGATGGTGATGCATCAGATGAAAAAACATTACTTCATTCAAAACACATTAGTGGTAACCTTGATTTGTCTGGAAATAAATGGAAAGAATTGCCACAAAAATTACAATTATCAATTTGTGAAAAATTTAAACCCATTTTACTTAAATACAATTATGAAACTGAAGAAACATTAACCAAATTGATATCTGAATTATCAATATAATACTAATTTAAATAATAGAGAATATTTATGAATTGTACGCACTGTAATGCTAAACTGAAATCTTGTGAATTTTGTGATGGCCATCTTACTGTATATAAAACAAATCCAGATTATATGCAATGTGATACATGTAAAATGCAAGTTCAAATAGCTTCAGATACATCTTTTAATAAAAAATTCTATAGTGATGAATATTTAAATGATTTAGAACATGAATCTTCAATTATGAAAATAAATGTACAACACTATGAAAAATTATTCAAATTGTTAACAAAAAATAAAGATCATGTAGCAAGTTTATTAGAAATGAACAAACTCAATATTGATGAATGTCAATGTTATGGTGGTGGATTCCCACAATTGGAATCGTTTTATCCATTATCCAAATTAACAATTTATGATTTAATTGCAACACAATATCGAAAACACATAAAAGTATTTACTAATATTTATGATACTGACGGTATGAAGATAACATATACTGCTCATGATTTATTGAAAGGTGTTAAGAAAACAACCAACCCAACATTTGTGTCATTTTCCCATATATTAGAACACTTTTCATTTCAAGATATGTCTAAAATAATATCATCCGCTGCAAATAATTTACCAGATGGTAGTTATGGATTAATATATCAACCAAATATATCGGCAGTCAAAGGTAAAACTTGGGTACACTATAATATTCAACATTTATCATTTCTACCAATTGATACATTTGTCAAATTTATCAATGATTTTGATGAATTAGAAGTTAAAGTTAGTATGTCATATAGTGATGATTTGTTCATATTATTTAGAGTGTGTAAATAAAATTTAATAGGTAATACCGATGAAAACATATGAAGTGTTTCATACAACAATCAATATTGGTGAAACTGTCGCTTTAATGATTTTTGCTAAATATCTTAAAATGATAAAAAACGCTGACCATATTGTTTTTAATACAGCTACATTTTGGGAAGATCGATATATGAATAGATCGATTAAAGTTGAAACATTATTTAAAGATTTAATCGATGAATTTATCCACGATCCAGATGTGAAATCTAAAGATCGAGAACATATTCGAAAATGTCCAGGAAATGCTTGGGTTGCAACACAGTACTTAGTTGCGAAATATGGACAACAGATTATGCCAAAATTAAATCTTGATTCATCTGAATATACTGGAGAACAATATGATTGGAATAATTATATTTGTTTTTCACCATTATGGGATGGTGAATATAATCCACCTCGAGGAATGAATCATAAATTTTGCAATAAACTAATTGATGAACTCAATGTAACATATCGTGATAATTTTTATGTCATTACAGATAAGCCAAACTTGGTTCGAAATAAAAAAATAAAGATCATTCATACAGATAACCTTTATGATATTATTTATTTTATATCTAAAAGTAAAGTTTATATTGGTGGAGATACAGGATTTACTCATTTTGCTGGATTAGGAAGACCAAGAGGATTAATTTCAATTTACGAAGAAGATCAATTTAGACATTTTAATCGTATGCGACATCAAGGTTTATATCCTAATGGTAATTGGAATAGCGATCCAGTGGTTGATCGATCTAAAACCGTACATCTTCATTTAAATATGATTAACAATGCATTATCTAATTTTAAACAAATCCATCATGTAATTAACTTAATTGATGAAGAAAGAATATGCATTGAAAAGGGAGAATGGAAATGAATGATATAACATTAACTGATATTGAAACTAAGATATTTCAATTGATTGATAAAGATTATACAATATTTGAAGATAAAAAAGATATTTTCAAAAGAGTATTGCAATTTAACCCAGTATCAAAATTATACATTGTTGTTCGATTTGATACAGTTAAAGAAGAAAACGAAATTTTATGCATAACCAAAAAACCAACTACGGCATCTAAGTGTTATAATGACGCCTTGTAAGAAGGTGACCCTATGAGTAAAGTAAATGTAGTTCGAGATCGAATCTCGAAATTGTTAACTGAACAAAATGTTGGTATAGATGTTAAAGTACGATATACTAAACTGACAATTAATGATATTCAGATTGAAGTTAAAACACCATCTATATTTCTGCAAATTAATAATCTAGCCGAGATATTGAATAATAGTTTTTTCACAAAAGCTATATTCATTATTGAAAAAAATACAACATTCAACATTCAATCTGCACAGTATGAATATGAAATCCGATCAGCTGAAGGGTGCAGTATTTATAGTTTTTACACTAATCGTGTTGGTAATGTACCTGTCCAATTAGGTAAAGGTTGCGCATTCATTTACAAAGGATCCCATACAATTAAGAGTAACGTTGATTGTGTAATTGAGAACGCTAACTCTAAGCGGAAATAACATGAATAAATTTAGAATCGACAAATTTGATTTAGATAGTGACTGTTTAACATGTCCATTATCTGATCAATATCTGGTAAGTATTGAAACTAATTGTGAAACACTAACTGACGTTGATGTTCTTATTATAGCGGAATCTCCATCTATAAATGAAATTAAATTCGATCAACCATTACACCCTAAAGGTGATGCTGGAAGAGGATTCAGGATAGCATTTGAATTAAGTGAATTAAATAAATTAAATTACTGTATAAGTAATGCATGTTTATGTTCAAATATTGTCAATGGTAAAACGATTAAACCGCCTAAAAGTGCTATTAATTATTGCGCAATTAACTTGGATAATCTAATTAGTAACTGTAATCCAAAATGCATATTGGCTTTAGGGAAAACGATCCAACATCGTTTAAAAATATCAGGATCTAGAATAACACAACTTCGAGGAAAGTTTTATCAATACTTGAATTATAATGTGTTACTAACGATCCATCCAAGATATTTCCAAATGCAAGGTGGGATCCATAGTCCAGAAGGAAAACTATTTCTTGATGATTTAACTAAAATTAAAACTCTAATCGAAGGTAAATGAAATGAATACTGAAATTACTGCTGCTGAACTCCATGGCGAAGACACATTGGATATGATATATCGAATGCAACATGAATTAAATTGCATGGTTGGTAAAGATACAATTAATGATCCAGATAAACTTGAAATGTTATTTGCGTATGGGTTTCAGATTGGTGATGAAGCCCAGGAGTTAATGAAGTGCTGTTTAACAAAATGGTGGGTTCAAGAACATAAAGATGGTGGAAAATTATTCAAAACTGTCTTAGATGAAAAGAATGCTAAGATTGAAGCTATTGATATATTACATTTCCTCATGTCGGTGTTTCAGATTCTTGATATGACACCAGCAGACATTAAGGAAATTTATAAATTAAAGCATCAGAAAAATATAGAACGTCAAGAAAATGGTTATTCCATTGCTGGAAAAACTGAAGATGATAATTTGGATATTATGATGAGTATGGAATGAAAACACTATTGTATCTTTCATTAGGATCAAATATATTATTATTTATCCTATTAATAATGTATCATGTTATTTCTGAAAGTGAATGTAAACATTTAAGAATAAAACTTCGCACGTTGGAGTTGAAAACGAAACCGAAACCTGGGTTCAAACGAGTTTAATTATAATGTCAAGACCATATATTAAAAAACCAATGAAACCATTTAAACTGGATACATCTATACCAATTGGACCTCAACTTGTTGCCCGTGGGCTTAGAATCAATGGTGATGAGAATAATTACATATTAGATGATGCACGAATTGCCGTTAAAAATACTATGGGTAAAATGCCAACTTTAATGCAAGAGAACCATCGATGTGGATGTTCTTTATGTGCTCCTCAAATATATAGATCGTTAAAAGGTCGAATATGTAAATATAATGCACCTGATATTTCTACAATGAAATGTACTTGGTGTAATCAAATAACTATACTTGGAAATACTAATGAGAGCAACAATTGAAATACCAACTGATCAGGATACCTTGGATAATGCGGATAAGAGTTTATATGGGTGGGATTTAGTTATAAATAGTAAACCATATGATGTATACATTATTCCTGGATTTAATCATTCTATAGGTGGAACTATAGGTGAAAACCATTATTATTGTTGTCCAGCTGGTGAGAAGATTACCATTGAAAATATGCAACTATTTTGTGGTAAACATGCTCCTAGATGGGAAATAAGATGGGCACCAACATTATATCATAAGAATAAATGGAATGAGTCTCGTATTGAGTCTCGTGGTATTTGGTCTATTTATCGCAATGATGAATTGTTTCTTGATGGTGGTGGTAGAGATATTGGGTATGGATTAGCTAAAGCTCAAACTACTTTAGTTAAACTTCAAGAGCATGAGATTGGGTTTCACTTCCGTACTTGGAAAGCTGAAGTTCTTGATCGTAAAATTTGGTATAAGAATCAACCTGGAATTAT
>Ga0164315_10003250_pt1 | contig 12586 bp, 8 predicted proteins | sample GuaBasSedimGuay6_FD_113737 | JGI IMG/M metagenome (GOLD analysis project Ga0164315, IMG submission 113737) | Subseafloor sediment microbial communities from Guaymas Basin, Gulf of California, Mexico - Guay6, Core 4569-2, 0-3 cm | ecosystem: Environmental > Aquatic > Marine > Hydrothermal vents >... | reverse complement strand
TGCTCATCCCATCAGACTATAGCCTCAGAATTCTCAGTGCGGTCGCCATGACTCCGCACCCATGAGTCGAACGAGGCTATGAAGCAGTCGTAGCTCGTTATCCTTGGGACGGGCACGCGTCACCAGTCGGCGCAGCTTCGCATAGACCCTCTCTGGATTGATCGACCCAGCGAAGTCCCGTTCCTCGAGTGTGCGCTCGAGATGCCGATAGAAGAATTCCAACTCCTCGTGACTCGGATACGACGCTCGGTCAGCCTCGGCCGGGGATTCGACGGTTTCGGCCGCCATGAAGATTTCGTAACAAACAAGCTGCACTGCAGACGCCATATTGAGGGAACTGAAGTCCGGGCTCGTGGGAATTCGAAGCTGATAGGAGCAAGCATCGAGGGATTGATTGGTCAGTCCGTGCTGCTCCGACCCGAACAACATGGCAACCGGAGATCCCATCGCAGCTTCGCGGGCCATTCGAACTCCACCCTCTCGCGCGTCCAGGCTCGGAAGCGGGAACTCTCGGGTTCGACCCGATCCCCCAACGACGAGCTTGCAGCCCGAGACCGCGGACTGCAGATCGTCCGTCACGACGGCCCGTTTCAAGACGTCGACCGCACTGACCGCACGATTGTCCGCCTCCTGAGATGGGAAATTATTCGGCCGCACGAGGTACAGGTTTTCGAGCCCCATGGTCTTCATTGCCCGCGCAGCGGCGCCGATATTGCCCGGATGGCTTGGCTCGACGAGCACGATGCGAATGTTGGAAAGACTCATAGCCTGATCCTTGCGCCTTCCGCCGGCTACCAGCGGGTCGGTTGATAGTCCTTGAGAAACTGGCCCCAACAATGGACGCCGGAATTGAATCCGTCGAATATCGGAGCGAGGACACGTGCCGCCCCATCCACCGAGTCGAGGGGTGGAGCGAAGCGCTGATCGAATTCCTTGTGCACAGCGTGCTCGAAGGGGTCTTCGTCGGTCACCCATCCCGTGTCCACACTATTCATGTGAATTCCGTCCCGAACGAAATCCGGCGCCGAAGTACGGGTCATCATATTCAGGGCCGCCTTGGCCATATTGGTATGCGGATGACGCGTCGTCTTGAAATTCCGGTAGAACTGGCCCTCCATCGCGGACACATTCACGACATGCTTATCTCTAGAGGGAACGTGAAGCATGAGGGGCTTGAGTCGAGCCGTCAAAACATAGGGTGCGATCGAATTGACGAGCTGGACCTCGAGTAGCTCTACGGTCGGCACTTCCGCGAGGTTCATGCGCCAGGAATTCTTCTTGCGCAGATCGAGCTGCTGTCCCTCACCGTCGAGAACGCCCTCCGGAAAGAGGTGGGCTTGATCCTGCTCAGACAGCAGGTCGAGCTGATTCAGCGTCGCCGCATTCTCGAGTCCGGGCATCGAATCGCTCGCCGGATTTCCGGACGTCACGATCGCGCCGTCTTTGGCGTTTTGCGCACGAGTTCGAAGAAGCGCTTCGTGTCCCCCCACTCGGGCCCGAACCTCTGGAGCAAGTCGATCGAGATGTTCGTCGGCGAGCAGATGGGTGTAGTAGGCCGGCGGGCGCCTCACGGTCTGACATGCATTGTGAATCAGGAAATCGAGCGTCGGTAGCGTGGCGTTCAGATGATCCGTCAGGGCCTCGATGCTCGGGGTATGCCGGAGGTCCAGGCCATAGATCGACAAGCGCTCATCCCAGGTCGAATAATCCTGAAGCTGGCTGAAGCGGCGTGCCGCATCGCCGGGAAACCGCGTCGTCACGACAACTGAAGCGCCTGCCCGCAGGAGCATGACCGCCGCTTCGAATCCGATCTTCACGCGCGCGCCCGTCACGAGCGCCCATCGCCCCGAAAGATCCGCGGTCTGTGTTCGTTTTGTCCAATTGAAATCGGCGCATTCAGGACAAAGCGTGTCGTAGTGATGATGCAGATCGAAATAGTCGACCTTGCAGATATAACAGTTCTGCGGCTCTTTGAGCCTCGTTCCGGAATCGACACTCCCACCCTCGTCAGTCCGACGGGTCGAGGCCGCAACTTCAGGAAGAGTCGGTGTAGCCGCCTGTTTTTCGAGAAGTGCGCGGGAGTCCGAAGAAATATCCGCGTGCGCCGGCGGGACCGCAAACCGAAGAGATCGTTTCATCGACCGATTGCTGGTCGCGTCCAACGCCGCGTCGTCGTGTGTTCGCGTCCGCTCCCGCAGATCCCGCTTTCTTCGCGCGACCAACGCCCGTCGCTCACTCCGCTCGGGAAATGCGATGCGACCCGCAGCTTCCCTGAGCCTTCGAAGCATCTCGGGGTCGAGTTCAGCGAGCATCCCATGGTCGGCGCTCAGCGTCTCGAGCCAAGCCAGGGAGGCCTCAGCACGAGCTTCAGGCGCCTCAGAGGCATCGTCGGAGTGAATCATCTCATCGCTTTTTTTGGATCGGCCAGCCATCTATTCCGGAAATCTAGCACTCGCATGCTCGCTCCGACCGATGTCGGACGGCTCAGCCCCTATCGCGCTGGGGGGTGCGATAGGGGCCCGGTGCCTGAGGGCCGTATCTCTGGCAGGCCGATCGAGGATGATTGAGGATGATTGAGGATGATGATCCTGAGGCTCCAACTCGTCGGACAGCGGGTGCCCTGTTGGCTCTACGGGGTGTCTCGTCCCTCGAATCATGACTGTAGCGCTCGGTGACGCGGGATCCCAATCGAAGGATCCAAGCGGCCATTGAGCTGTCCACAATTCTATAGCGGCCCCTCCGAGAGCGCCGAGAACGCATCCGCGATCTCCTCGACCACTTCCTTGAAATGAACCGGGTCGGTACTGCCGAGAGACACGCCATTCCTCAGCGCGCTGGCCTCGGCCTTGTCCATCGCCGAATCGAACTTGTCACGCGCCTTCAAGCGGGCCGCGAGCCACTTCTCGTCGTCTGGCTTCTTGACGTCCCTTCGGTCTGCAGCAAGAACTCCAGAGCAGAGGGTGCTACCCGCCTTGAGCATCGCTACGCGATAGGCTTTCTCGTGCTTGCTCGACAGGGCCGGATCCCAATCCGCCATCACGTCCTGCTCGACGACGGATTCGATCGGCGACAGGAATGAGCCATCGAATGGATCCTTCTCGACGCCGCAATACGCGTCCTTCTTTTCAGCCTTGGCCAACAATGTTTCGAGTGCCCACGAAAACCGGGCGCCAGCCCGATCAAGACATGCCTCTAGTCGAACGTCCGCGGGCTCCTTCAGCTTATTCTTCACGCGCTTCGAGTAGCAGCTGAACACGGCCTTGCAGACGCTCGCCGCCTTCGAGAGCTGTGCGGCCTGGCAGCGCATCATCTCCGCTGGATCCGGGGTGTTGAGACGGAGTGCGATCTCCGTCGCAGTCGTATCGCCTACGAAATCCACCCAGATCTCGTTGAGCGTGTTCCCGCTTTCATTCGGGATCGCGAGGCCGTCCACGAAGGAGGTCAGGTACGGATTCGCCTGATCGGCGAGCCCCTCGACGCTACAACCGAGATCGCTGCTGGGGCACGTCAGCGTCCACCAGAGATCGAAGCGATCTGCGGTCGAAGCATCGAATTTGGTTGTCTGATCGCTTTCCATATCGTCGAGATCGTCTTCGTTGGCATAGCTCCCACCTGCAGCCGACACGGTGCTAGGGGGCCAGATCCCCTCCGCCGGATCGGTATAGGTCTGCCAGCAGGGATCGAGCTCATCGGGGCTCACGCGCGGACAAACCGTCTGCGCATAGACCGCAAGGACACGCCCGGACTCGCCGACCAGCTCGGGCAGTAGCGCCTCCGCGGGCACTACACCGGGGGGCAGATCGTCCGATCGAAGCAACCATGGGCTGAGATAGTCCTCGACCCTCTGCACCAGCTCATCAAAGTCAGACGAAGTCCGGTCACCCTTCCAATAGTGTGAGAACTTGAGAATCACGAGTTCCCGGTTGCCCGCTTCCATGAAGGCTCGAATATCCGAAAGCACTTCATCGACCGGTGCACCCGTACCCGAGAGGTTATCGATTTCGGCCTTCACCTCCCCGAGATCGATCGAGAGCAGATCATAAGATCGACCCGTCCCGGTGATACACCCGCTAAATGGCCAGGGTCGATCGACACAGGGCACATACCCTCCGATATCCCAATCGAGGGATTTCGAGAGCCCTTTGTCGAGACCACCCTGGCTGTGGTGGAAATAGAGGTCCCCCTCGAATCGCTTGGGGCGCAAATCAAAAATTCGCGATCCTACCGAGAGCTGGCTATATAGATCCTGATCCTGGGTGACACTCATGGCCTCGGGAATCCCCAGGACCGAGTCCACCAACGGCTGAATGGCCTCATCCACGATCAACTGGATCATGAAAAGGGGACTCACCGTAAAGCTGGGAAAGCAGAACTCGCCGATCCCGTAATCAACACATGGTAGAGACACGTGGAACGTCGGGAGAAGATTTCTGATCTCATCCAGAATCAGATTGATCGCGTCTTCGACGCCGGTCGGACTCACCGTCGGTCGATACGAGCGATCAACGACGGTCGCGCCACTCACCGGGTTCTTGAGAACGAATTTCAAGTCGAGATCGACCTCGAGATCATCCAGATTCGCTCGATACATGGCCGCATCATGCGAAGCCGGAAGCGAGAACGACTCGAGCGTGTGGTGCCTGAAGAGATGGACGTGATCCTCCATCCAGCTTGCGTCGTCCGCATGAGCCGACCCATTCATCATCAACAAAATGGCACCTACAAATCCACCGATCCCCGATGCCAGCCTACCCAATACCACCCCTTGATTCGCCGCCCGCATTGCCTTTCTCCTCCTCTACATCCCTGCCCAGATTCTACGTACTCACGCGAACGCACCGCGCAACAGAAGCCCTCGGAATCGAGCACAAAATCTGTCAGAGTCTGTCGTACTAACATCGGAACGAGACCGTGCGCGTGGCAGAACGCCTCACGGGCCGGAGGCGAGATGGCTTACCGCCCAATGGGGCGACGTAGAAGTTCGGATCCCCGCCTCGATTCACGATGGAAACGGCGCGATCCGTCAGGGCATTCTTCGGCAACGCGTGGTGCGATGCGAACTGAGAGAGGGAATTCGCGGCGACGGTAAACCCATGCCAGACGGCATGATCCCGACATCGCGCTCGATGCCGATCGTTCCCAGCCCTGAAGCAAGCCCACCACTCCCGGATGCGCGAGCTCCTATTGACACCAATGATGCCAATACCTTAATTTCGCCGAAACCAATCGGGGCGACGATGACAGTAGAACGCGATCACCACGGCTTCGACGCACCTGCACCGCTCGGTCATCCCGCACGCACTGGCCTTCCCGACGGGCACTCGACCGGTCCGGAGATTGGAGAGCGGCTTCCGGACTTCAAGCTTCCAGACGCCCATGGGCGACTCGTCGACTATCACGAAAGCCGCGGCCAGGCAAAGTCAGTCGTGGTCTTCTATCGATCGGCCGTCTGGTGACCGCCGTGTTGGACGCAGCTCGGTGAGCTGCGCGACGCATACGAGAAGTTTCAGGCCGCTGGCATCGAGCTCTACGCGATATCCTACGATGACCAAAAAGTACTTTCGGAGTTCAGCGACAAGCAGAGCATTCCCTATCGGCTGCTCTCCGACATCGACTCCGACGTCATCCGCCGCTACGGCATCTTGAACGACCAGGTCGGACGCGAGGATGCATTCCTCGAAGGCATTCCCTATCCGGGCGTCTTCGTCACTGACGAAGAGGGAATCGTCGTCGCCAAGTTCTTTCACGATACATACAAGAAGCGCGACAGCCCCGAGATGTTGATCGATGCGGCCCTCGGACGACTCGTGCTCGCAGACGACGCACCGAGCGTGATCGGAGGCGACGAAGAAGTTCGGATTTCCGCCTCGATTCACGGTGGAAAAGGTACGATCCGCCAAGGTATTCTCCGGCAACTCGTGGTGCGATGCGAGCTGGGGGAAGGAATTCACATCTACGGCGAACCCGTGCCGGAGGGCATGATCCCGACGACCATCAAGGTCTCTGCTCCGCCCGGTCTGGTGGTCGAGGATCCGATCTTCCCGCCAACAGAAACACTGCGATTGGAGAGCATGAATCTCGAGCTGCCCGTCTGGAGTGGCACCGTCGACATCATCGTGCCCTTCTACGCCATCGGCATTCTCGCGAGCGAAACACGCCCACTCGACACCCACACAGTCGAAATTGAAGTGGCCATTCGCTACCAGGCCTGCGACGAAACAGCCTGCTTCCCGCCCAAAACCGAGAAGCTCGTTTTACAGCTAGCGCTGGACGTGATCGATGTCCCCGCGCTCGGAACCCACATGGGACACGGTCAGCGCGAAGCGAGCTTTAGCGGAACACCGCATATGGCCCGGTTGATGCTCCGCAAATTGCGCAAGCACCCGCTGGGGCTACCTCGCTTGATCTTGAAGACGATCAAGCTCGAAATCGCGGCAAAGCGGCGCAGTCTCAAAGGGTAAGGCCCGCGCCGCCCCCTCTCTTCACGCTGCCCAGGGTGGGTTGTTGATCGGATCTTTGATCAGCCGCCGCGCCACCACCATCCGGTGAACCTCGTCCGGGCCGTCGTAGATCCGCGCATATCGCGCTTCTCGATACATCTGTTCGAGGGGCGTATCCGAAGTCACACCCATCGCGCCGTGCACCTGAATCGCACGATCGACCACGTTGTGCAGCATACGCGCGCCCCAGAACTTGATTAGCGAGATTTCGGTTCGCGCTTCGTCGCCTCGATCGAGCATCCGTGCCGCATCGAAGGTCATCAGTCGCGCCGCCTGGATCTCCGCTGCCGACTCTGCGACATAGCGCTGGATCTCGCCCTTCTCGGCCAGCACGGAACCGTGTGCATAACGCACCTTGGCCCACTCGCACATCAACTCGAACGCACGCTCCGCCTGACCCAGCCAGCGCATGCAGTGAAAGATGCGCCCCGGCCCGAGGCGCTTCTGTGCGATCACGAAGCCCGCGCCACGCGCTCCGAGCAGGTTCTCTTTCGGGACCCGAACATCCTTGAGCCAGATCTCGCAATGGCCGCCATGGGTCGTGCCCATCGTGGGAACCACACGAGCGATCTCGTATCCGGGCGTATCCGTGGGCACGATGATCGACGAGAACTTCGCGTGCTTCTCCGCGTCGGGCTCGGTGTCGCAGAAGACCGTCGTGAACGCCGCCCGATTGGCGCCCGTCGTGAACCATTTATGGCCATTGATGACCCATTCATTGCCGTCGAGGCGTGCCGTCGTCCGCATCAGCGTCGGATCCGAACCCGCGACTTCGGGCTCGGTCAGTCCCACGGAGGGGTAGATCTCGCCCGCAACGAGCGGCTTGAGCCAATGTTCTTTCTGTGCGGAATTCGCGTAGAGATGAAGCATGATCGAGTCCTGCATCGAAACGGACCCGACCGCCATCTGCCCATAATGAGATCGGCCAATGATCTCATTCATCTCGGCGAAGGCCAGAAAAGGAAGCCCTCCTCCACCGATCTCTTCCGGATGGCCCAACGCCCAGAGTCCGGCTTCCTTGGCCCGTGCCTTCAACTCGTCCAACTTCGTGGCCGAGACTTCATCGTGCCGATTCAACTCAGGCTCCGCTGGGATTACTTCCTCGTCGATGAATCGCTTGAACTGCGCCTTGATCTGGGCCACTTCGTCTGGGCTGACTGTGCGAACTGCTTTGTTGGACATCTCGATTCCTCCATCGAATTTCGACACATCGCAGGTGGTACGACGCGGTGCCGCGAGAATATGGCAGCACGTCTGCCAAAATAGCAGACACAACGCCCTTCAGAAGGCTGCGTCGGAAAGTGTAGAGACTGGAGTCGAGATTCTAGAACGCGCGTTCTTCGAGAAGCGCGAACAGCGATTCTCCTGCCTGTCGGACTCGCAAAGCGTCGCGCAGCTCCATCAGGCAGGTCGTGCGTTCATAAAGATCGCTCTTCTCATCCGCTTGCCACGCTTCTGCGTGGCTGTCGATCTGCTCATCATCGAGGGATTCGAGTCGCTGACAGAAAGATTCGATGAGCGTCCAAACCGGGAAGGATTGGCAAGTGGCATCGCGCAGCTGCCGTGCCACGGGACCGTCCCCAAGGCCGAGGGCCTGTCCCAGATCCATCAACACCGACAGGCCATCCACGGGGAGCGACTCGACCGACCCATCTCCGGGCAGATCCTCGCTCGAGGTGACGCCTCGCGCTTCGTGCGGCTGGGCCAGAAAGAAAACGATCTCCATGCCCCCTGATCGGCTGGTCGGCCGGTTGACCACAGCGACTTTCGACAAATCGTCCTTCGAGCGACTGCGGAAGTTCTCCGCTCTGAGGACGTCCGCACCGATAATATTCCCTACCCTGCTCTCGCCGAGGCCCGGATCGGGTTGCCGCGAAGCGAAGGAGCGGTGTTCCACCAGGGGGCACGGCCAGCAGAAACCCGAAATGAGACGCAGCCTGTGCCCAGCCACCCCGATAATCAGCCAACCGTGATCGTCATCGGCCTCGACTGTATTACGGGGCTGCAGATCGCGCGTGCGCTGCACGGCGCGGGTGTTCGCGTGACCGGGCTCGCCAACAACGCGGAACACTTCGCGACGCGAACCCGATGCGTGTCGGACGTCCGGATCGTCGACTGGGACAGCCCGAGCCTGCTCGCCTGTCTGCGCGGTCTCGCGACACCCGACCGCCCCGTACTGATGCCCGCAACCGACACGGCGGTCGCCCTTGTAGCACCGCATGGCGACGAGCTTTCGACGCTATTCCGGCTCGCGAATCCACAGGCGACGTCGATCGGACGTGCTCTCGGCAAGATCTGCTTCGCGGCTCACTCCGAGCAGCACGGGATCCCGATCCCCAGGACGAGAAAAGTCGAGAGTCTCGATGATATCCATCGTGCAGGTGAGGAACTGACGGCGCCCTATGTCCTCAAGCCCAACATCAAGAGTCAGAGTTGGGATGATTTCGCGGGCGCCAAAGTGCTCCGCGCGGCCGATCGGGACGAGCTCGTAAGAATCTATCAACGCAGTCAGGGCTGGAGCGACCACTTCGTCGTCCAGGAATGGGTCGAGGGTGATGATGATGCGATGTACTCGTACTACTCGTTCATCGACGAAGACCGGCGCATCGTCGCCGACTGTGTCGGGCACAAGATTCGCCAATGGCCGCGGCTGACCGGAAGCGGAACGCTCTCCGAAATCTATGAAGACCCCGAAATCATCGAGACCGGGCGTGCCTTACTCGAGAGCCTCGAGCATCGAGGCTTCGCAACCATCAACATGAAACGCGACTCGGAAACCGGAAAGCTCTTCGTGATCGAAGCCAACGTGGGACGCCCCGGAATGGGCATGTTCATCGCCGAAGCTGCGGGCATCGACATCACGTATCTCGCCTACCGTGCTCTGGTCGGCCTGCCCATGCTCCCGGTACCGCAGGTGCGGTTCCCGAACGCACGATGGGTCAGCATGAAGCGAGATTTCGCGGCCGCGATTACGAGATGGCAGCAAGGGCAGTTGAGCCTGGGTGACTATCTACGCTCCATCCGACGTGTGCGTCGCAGAGCCGTGTTCGCGTTGCGGGACCCTCTACCCTTTTTCTACGACGTACTACGCAGCCCCGCACAGGTCTACCGGCGGCGCTCCTAGGAACAGAGAGAGCGCCCCTCCGGCCATGGTTTCGGGCTCTCTCGAGCCGGTCTGACGACCCTCGCCTGGGACCTTGGTCGCAGTCGAGTATCAGTGTGAAACGACGATCCGATCCCCGCTCTGCGGCTCGACCGCGAAGAGCGCACCGATTCCATCCTCTCCCTCACCCGTGAAGAACAGGATGCCGTTCTCGTCGATCGCAAGGGCGGTCGGATCATTGATCGGAAGTGGTCCTGATCCGACGTCCCTTCCGGAGATTTCGCTCCGATCGCCGTTGTCGAGATCGACGGCGATCACGATCTCGTTGGATTCCGAGGCCACGAATGCCCGGTCCCCCGAGCGATCGAGCACGAGTCCGACCATGCTGCGCAGTCGCAGACCGCTCCCGACAGAGCCGCCCGAGAGAACGTCACGTGCACCCGTTGTGAGATCGATCGAGAGTAGATTCTCGTCGCCGCGATTGGCCACGATCGCTCGCGTCCCACCGACATCCAGGACAACGGCAACGGGCGAGTCGAGCGCCGCACCCGATCCCGTGGCTTCGTCGGACGCAATCCGGCGGGCTCCTGATCCGAGGTCGACCTCGATCAGGGAATCGCTGGTTTCGTCACTGATCAGCACGAACTGCCCGGCCCCGTCCAGGGCCATGCCACTCGGCACGATGAACTCGCCGAGGCTACTTCCAACCGAGGCGGACACAGTCGACCGGTTGCCCGACCCGAGTGCCACGGCGAGTAGACGATCGAGGCCACCGTCGGCCACGAGTGCGCGCGAAAGCGATGCTTGATAGACGACGCTCGACGGTTCCAGAAAGTCGACTCCGCTGCCTTGCGTCGTATCGGAGACCAGCAAGCGTTGCCCCGTCGATGGCTCGACCGCGACGAGCGCCAGATGGGTTGCGTCGAGCAATAAGACTTGATCACGATCCGCCGCGACCGAGAGACCCGCGGCCAGCCCGAGATCGTTCCCCTCGCCGACGCGCGCATCCGGGACCACACTTCGGTTACCCGACCCGACGTCGACACGGATCATTGTCTCGAGATTGGTATCCGCGACGAAAGCCCTGTTTCCATCGACCACGAGTCCCCTCGGACGGCCGAAGCCAGGCCCCGACCCGACCGACCCACCCGACAGAATCGTGCGATCGCCATCGGCCAGGTCGATTGCAAACACGACATTCGTGTCGGTCTCCGTGACCAGCACGCGACCGTTGGGCCGATCGAGCGTAATTCCTCTCGGCTTCTTCATCTCGGGTCCACTTCCCGTGTCCTCGTCCGACAGAATCGTCCGAATACCGAAGAAGAGATCGATCGCCAGAACGGCTTCTAGCCTCGAATCGGTGACCAGCACCCGAAAACGCTCGGCGTCGAGCACGATACCGAGCGGGTCGTTGAGCCTGGGACCGAATCCGTTCTGCCGACCGGAGATGATCCGCCGATCACCCGACGCGAGATCGATCGAGATCAGCGCACTCTCTCGCTTGTCGGTCACGAGCACACGATCGAACCGCGCATCGTAGACGAGTGCAGTCGGATCCCGGAGTTCGGGACCCGAATTCTCTTCATCGGAGAGAACGACGCGATCTCCACTCGCCAGATCGATCTCCACGAGCGCCTCGAGATCTTTATCGATCACCAGGGCTCGGTTACGGTCGAGATCGAGCGCGACGTCGACCGGTTTATCGAGAGGAACGCCCGCACCCGTCTCGGCATCCGAGACGACTCTTCGAAAACGGCCGTCCAGGTCGATCGCAACGAGCGAGCCGAGGTTGCGGTCCACGACGTAGACGAGATTCTCGCTCACGTCGATGTCGACTCCGTCCGGGTCCCTCAGTCCGGAGCCCGCATTCAGGATCGACGTTTCCGCCGCGTTGGCATCCGCGTTTCCGAACTCGTCCCGGGTCGCGACGACGATCCGATTGGCTCCGAGCGAAAGTGAAACAACGGCGCTCCAGGTCGAGAAGCCGTCACCGCTCGCCGCCTGGACGCCGTTGATTTCAACCGACGAAATCGAATTCGTGTCGCTCGCGGTCCCCACCACACTGACAGACGATGCATCGGTCAGGGCGTTCCCGAGCGGGAAAGAGATTGCAGCCAACGGCGCATCGGTATCGACGGGATCGTCAGGCTCGTCGGGTTCGTCGTCCCCGGGATCGTCGTCACCCGGATCTGTATCCGGGGAATCGCCCACCCCTGAAACCGAGCTCGATCCCCCGCCGTCGACCGTCTGGCTGCAGGCACCTAGAAGCATCAGCGCTGTCAGGAGCAATACGATTATCGAGAGAGGGGATCCCAGGAGGGTCCCGAGAGGCGTTCTTGGGTGGATTCGAATCATCAACATCAGCATACCATCAGCAGGAGTTCGGCCGGCTACTTTAGCCCGCTCACGACTTCGTGCCCTGTTCGGACAGCCCGGCTTTGCATGAGCCGGTGGAGAGAAAGCGATAATGCGTACGGCTTGCGCTCCTGCGAAATGGGCCCCGATCGGCAATTCTCATGCACCAGAGGGCATCAAGCACCGCCGTGGAGTACGTAATCTCGGCCTCGGCGACTCGGGCCGGATTTCGGGCCGGACGCCGCAAAAGCGACGGTGCACTACACGATCGCGCCGGCATGACCGGAAGCGCGAGTCTGTTCTAGAGTCGATCGTGACTCGACGGAAATCGCGCTCCGCGCGACAGTCAAACGTCGCGTAGCCATAGAATAGGGAGGATCATCGACATGGACGAGATGCAGAGGTTCGTCGAGAGCGAACTCGAGTCGCTCGAACCCTTTGAATTCGTAGCCCTCGCTCCGGCGGGTCGAGGTTTCCGCATGGTTGAAGTCTGCCGTGGTGGAAATCACGGCCTCGAGGTGCGGGTGCCCGGTCGCCCGCCCTTTATAAAGGCGCTATCCGACAGCGAGCGCGCCTCTCTGCTCGAGCGCGGCTTTGAAAACGAAGATCCCAAGAACATGGCACTGGC
>Ga0164315_10003249_pt1 | contig 12588 bp, 13 predicted proteins | sample GuaBasSedimGuay6_FD_113737 | JGI IMG/M metagenome (GOLD analysis project Ga0164315, IMG submission 113737) | Subseafloor sediment microbial communities from Guaymas Basin, Gulf of California, Mexico - Guay6, Core 4569-2, 0-3 cm | ecosystem: Environmental > Aquatic > Marine > Hydrothermal vents... | reverse complement strand
TTTGCAGGCAACAAATATGCGGGTATGTCCCAGGATGCTCTTTATGCCATCGGCGGTATCATGAAACACTGCAAAGCCCTTTGTGCCATTACAAACCCCACTACCAACTCCTACAAAAGACTGGTTCCCGGCTTTGAAGCGCCCATCAACCTTGCCTATTCCAGCAGGAACAGAAGTGCAGCCATCCGCCTGCCCATGTATTCCGGATCACCCAAGGCAAAACGCCTTGAATTCAGGACCCCTGATCCCTCCTGCAACGGTTACATGGCATTTTCCGCCATCGCAATGGCCATGATCGACGGTATCCAGAATAAAATGGATCCGGGTGACCCCATGGATAAAAACATTTATGATCTTCCCCCGGAAGAACTTGCTGAAATGGAATCCGCCCCAGGTTCCCTGGAAGAAGCACTGGATGCTCTGAAGCACGACCATGACTTTTTATTGAAAGGTGATGTGTTTACAAAAGATGTTATTGAATACTGGATTGATTATAAGATGGAAAATGAAGTTAAACCGGTTATCAGTCGCCCTCATCCCCATGAGTTCTATCTTTATTACGACATCTAAATCTTTTTTAAGGATTTAGACTCAACATTTCCAATAGTATTCCTTTACCCATCAGGCTATTGATCGAAGGAATATTAAATTTTCGATTAAATTCACGAACCTGTTCACTGGCAACAGGATTGTTCAGCCACCACCAATATACAATAACGGTCTTCGGGATGAAGCCAATAAAGTCAAAAAAAATTTTACATTGGCCAATACTCAGATGCCTTTCTTCATCATATCTATTTTTAAAAATTTCTGGATTGATGTTTTTATATTTGCCAGAATTAACCTGAACATCCATTGGCAAATCGATAACAACCGGACCCGGTTTGCCGGATTTCGCATAATGGTATGAATCTTTAACGATTTTTTCGATCTCATCTACCTCCCTTACGAGTATCACTCGTTTAGCAACCTTGTCAAAAATTCATCTAACGTCAATATGTTGAAATTCATCTGTTCCCATCTTGTCCGATGGTACTTGTCCGGCGAAGACTAAAAGAAGAATGGAGTCAGCGACGGCGGTTAATGTATTTGTAATGGTAGGCCCAGAAGTGACTATAGCCACGCCGACCTTGTCACTTGCACGTGAAATAACTGCAGCTCCAAATGCGCATGAATGCTTAGTTTTTTATACTGCCAGCCAGCCATTCGAGTTCGGCAAACCGTTTGTCCGCATTCTCCTGGATGGTCTTTACGCTTTCCTTTCTCAGATGTTTAAACCGTCCTTGTATCTTTAGATAATCCTCAACAGGTTTGTTCTTTTTTCCTTTTTTACTCAGTACATATTGGCCATCAATGATCTCATATAAAGGAAAAACACGTGTATCAACGGCCAGCTTAGAGATCCTGACACCAAAGCGCGTATCCATTCGCCACCCAGTAGGGCAAGGCGCCAAGACATGTAGATATGCAGGGCCCGGCGTGAGCGCAGCTTTTCTTGCTTTATTCATTAAGTCAAAAGGATATCCTGGACATGCAGTAGCAACATAAGGAATATTATGCGCTGCTGCAATTGCTGCCATATCCTTTTTTCCGCCCTGTTTGCCATCTGAATACTCTCCAAGTGGTGAGGTTGTTGTCCATGCACCAGGTGGTGTAGATGAAGAACGCTGTACTCCGGTATTCATGTAAGCTTCGTTATCAAAACACACATAAACAAAATCATGTCCCCTTTCCAATGCACCAGATAAGGATTGGAATCCTATATCAGCGGTCGCACCGTCCCCACCCATAACAATCACCTTGGTGCTATTCTTTTTTATCCTTTGCTTTTTAACCATTGCACTGCGGGCTCCAATTACTCCGGAGGCAACTGCTGATGCATTTTCAAAGGCTACATGAAGCCAAGGCATATTCCATGCAGTCTGCGGATATGGGGTTGTAACAACTTCCATACAACCGGTTGCGGATACAACAATTGCATCCTTACCTATAGCTTTTAATACAAGTCTTTGGGCCAGTATTTCAGCACAACCCTGGCACGCCCGATGGCCACTTGATAGTGGCTCAAAATCCGGAATATTTTTTGCTGTTATTTTTTTTTCTGGCTGTATCATATTTATTTTACCCTCGCATCATAAAGATAATATTTTTCTGGTAAATGTTTATTCCCTCTTACATCTTCATGTATCTTCTTTAACGTTTGTCTTGATATCAGACGGCCTCCAAGTCCAACAATGAAATTCCATATTTTGGGGTGTTTGATCTCATTACAATAAGTTGCTCTCAACTCCAGTCCAAGAGGGCCACCCTGACTGCCAGGTGATAACATACGATCTATAACGATAACCTTTTTTGCGTTACCAATGGCTTTTTTAAGAATTTTTCCTGGGAATGGACGCCAGAGCCTGAGGTTAATGAAGCCTACTTTTTCCTCTGTTTCTCTCATTTCAATAATAGCGCTGCGAGCGGTTTCGCTTAACGATCCCATTGTTATAAAAATAGTATCTGCATCCTCTGTTTGACAGGTGTCAAGCGATTTATACCGGCGACCAAATTTTTCACTAAACTCATTCCAGACATCTTCCCAAACAAGTGCAGATTGATCCAATGCCATATCCTGCGCCATTTTAACTTCTGTATATACATTTTGAGCACCAAAAGCGCCTATACTTCGGGGAAGTTCGGGGTCCAGCATCCTTAGTGGATTCATTTAAGGTAAAAAACTCTTCACTTCATTCGTGTCAAGCATTTCAATGGCTTCGATCATATGAGATAAAATAAAGCCGTCCATGTTAACCATAATGGGGAGTTGAACCCTGTGATCCTCTGCAACTTTGAAAGCCTGAAGAATAAGGTCAAAGACTTCCTGGCCGTTCTGTGCAAATACCTGCCCCCATCCAGTATCACGTTGAGGCATGATGTCTGAATGATCAGCCCAAATATTAATTGGGGCTGAAATAGCACGATTTGCTACTGCCATAATAATCGGCATCCGCATACTGGATGCCGCAAATAAGATTTCGTGCATTAGGGCCAGGCCTTGTGAAGCCGAAGCAGTAAATGTTCGCCCTCCTGCTGCTGAAGCACCTAAACAAGCACTGATTGCTGAATGTTCACTTTCAACTGCAATGTATTCCGCATTGAGAGATCCATCGGCCACAAGCTCAGCCAAGTGCTCCACAATATGAGTTTGAGGCGTGATTGGATATGCGGCAACAACATCTACATTCGCCAGGGCTGCTGCCTCTGCCGCTGCAATAGACACCTCGATTCCCATTCGTTGACTCATATCGTTTCTCCTTCCATTTCAATTGCTCCTTTAGGGCATTCCTCCACACAAATTGCACAACCTTTGCAATATCGGGAATCCCAATCATAAAAACCTTCTGTATTTTTTGAAAAAGACATGTCTGGACACAAAAGCCAGCAAAAACCACACTGTATGCATTTTTCAACATCTGTAACCGGTCGCCCTGCAGTACGCCAGTTACCGGTTAAAAATTCTTTACTATTGCCGGGCTCAGTAATTTCTGCTCCTATCTCTAATGTTTCAGCCGTATGCAATGCGTCAATTTCATAGGATTCAACCGCTGGATTAGTCTGTGAGATCTCTTTACTGTATAATTTTGTTTGCTCAAAAGCACTTTGCATTGCAGTCCAATTTTTAACAGATAATCGACCAAATCTCCTCTCCAAATGTTCTTCCAATGAAGCAAGCTTACAAATTCCAGTAGCTTTGACAATACCACCAATAATTGCCGTATTAGTAATTGGAACCCCCAATACTTCTAATGCAATTTTAGATGCGTCCACAATTGCTAAATTAAATCCCTGTGACATCGCTTGCAGACGGTCAGAATTTTGAGATGTTGCATTGATAACCAATGTGCCGCCTTGTTTCATACCCTCTAAAACATCGACCATATCTATCAAACTAGCATCCATAACAACTACTACATCAGGCTGTTCTATGGGTTCTCTTAAATATATCGGTTCCTCAGACATGCGGATGTAAGCTGTAACAGGTGCCCCTCGGCGTTCGGGTCCGAAAGAAGGAAAACCTTGGGCATAGTTTCCTTCGCTAATGGCTGCTTGAGCTATTAGTTCTGCAGCTGTCACACCTCCTTGGCCTCCACGGCCATGTAATCTGATCTCAATCATTATTTTTCCTTATTTTTTATATTATACAAAAATGACTTAAGTTCATGTATTAATTTAGTCTTATTTTCTTTTGATAAATTCACTCCAAAGATAAAGGGTCTAAATTTTGATATGATTGATATTCCTATACCGTATTCAATTTGATCATTTTGAATGAAAACCATTTCTTCTTGGATAGTTTGAATTTTTTGAATCGGATATTTTTTTTCCCATGCTATATTTTTTAAACTTCTTTTGAATTCGATAGAAACTTTATCAATTATTACAGCGACATTGCCATATGCAAGGTAAAAGCCCATAATAATATAAATAGTTCCAAATAGAATAAGGATCATTCCACCAAAGATAAAAAGGATGTCTTTTCCATCAATAACTGAACTACATGTTACAATTAAAAAAAATGTACTCCACATAAAACCGAAATATAAAAAAAAGCGGGCTTTTCCGTTTATACCTTGCGGAGACAATATCACACTTATTTTATCGACATCGTGTTGCAGTAGAAAGTCTTCCATATCGGTCCGTTTATTTTTTCTAAATTACCTTTAGCATTATGGCCCGTTAATTTGCTAATAATCTTAAACATGTTTATATAGAAGGTGATCTCTTGTGATGTTGTGTTGATTGTTCATAAGCATATGCAATCTTCAACATAACATCTTCGGCAAAAGCAGGAGCAATTATTTGAAAACCTATAGGAAGATTTTCCTGTGTAAAACCACAAGGAACGCTCATAGCGGGTAATCCTGACAGACTTGCAGTTACGGTAAAAATATCAGCTAAATACATTTGAAGGGGATCATTAATTCGCTCTCCTATTTTAAATGGTTGGGTTGGGGCTGTCGGAGTAATGATAGAATGAACTTTCTGAAAAGCTTCTATAAAATCTTTCTTTATCAAAGATCTTACTTTTAATGATTTAAGATAGAAAGCATCATAATAACCTGCGGACAAAGAATATGTACCAAGCATTATTCTGAGTTTTACTTCAGAACCAAAACCTTCCGATCTTGATTTTGTATACACTTCGATAATATCATCTGTATCCTTTGTCCTATATCCATAATGGATGCCATCAAATTTAGAAAGGTTACTAGACGCTTCGGCAGTTGCTGCAATATAATAAGCCGCTACTGCATACTCTGTGTGTGGAAGCGATATTTCTAAAATTTCAGCGCCAAGTTCAGAGAGCTTATCGGCTGCTTTTTTGACAGTTTTGGAAATAACTGAGTCCATTTCTTTTACAAAATACTCCCTGGGTAATCCGATTTTCATTCCTTTAATACTATCACCCAAGTTTGTCATAAAATCTGGAACTGGATTTACAGATGACGTTGAATCCATAGTGTCATGACCTGAAATAACATTAAGTATGGCAGCACTATCTCGAACATTACGTCCAAAAGTACCAATCTGATCGAACGAGGAAGCAAAAGCTATTAATCCATACCTAGATACCCTTCCATATGTTGGTTTAACACCAACAACTCCACAAAATGATGCGGGCAAACGTATTGATCCTCCGGTATCTGTCCCTAATGCACCAGGGCATTCTCCAGAGGCAACAGCAGCTGCAGGCCCACCAGAGGAACCTCCTGGGGTTCTATTTGTATTCCAAGGATTAAAAGTAAGCTGATATGCTGAATTTTCACATGATGAACCCATTGCAAATTCATCAAGATTTAATTTGCCTATTAAAACAGCACCTGCCTGAGATAATTTATCGACAACTGTTGCATTATAAGGGGGGATAAAATTTTGGAGAATCAGCGAACCAGCCGTAGTCCTGATGCCTTTAGTACAAATGATATCCTTTAAAGCGATAGGAATACCTAATAATGGTGTATCCTCTCCATTTTGTATTCGTTTATCAGCTTCATCTGCCTGCTTAATAGCAAGATCAAAAGTTGGATACAAAAAAGTATTAATTGAAGAATCTATTGCATTGATTCTTTCAATTAAAGACTCTGTAATTTCATGGCTGGTTATTTCACGTTTTCCCAAGAGTTCTTTCAATTGAGATATACTCATTTCATGAACTTTTACCATTTCTGATCCTCTATAGTAATTTTGGTATCTGGAAATACCCATCCTCTGATTCGGGTGCATTGGATAAAGATTCATGCAGATCAAGGCCTTTGATTACCATATCATTTCTAACTACATTTATATTCGGGTTTGGACTTAAGGTTGGTTCGATATTATCAGTATTCAATTCATTTAGTTTTTCCATATAGCCTAAAATGCTATTAAGTTGCATAGCATATAAGGCTGTTTCTTCTTTGGAAAGTGAAAGTCGAGATAACTGAGCCACCTTTTCTACTATTTCAGGAGTTATTTTACTCATCATTCACCCCAGACCGGTGTGAGCCATTGACTATATTTTTGATTGATTCCTCGTACAATATCATGATAGGCATGATCTATAGCTTTAGTGATCGGACCCATTTCCCCTTTATTGATCGGCAAACCGTCTACTTCCAAAATCGGCAACACTTCCCACCCGGTTCCCATGAAAAAAATCTCATCGGCTATGTATAGCTCAGTTCTGTCCACAGCTCGTTCTATAACTGGTATTCCTAGGTCTTTTGCTATCGTGTGCAAAATAGTATCACGGGTAATGCTTTCCATTATACCGCTGGGAATGTCCGGCGTGATCATTACACCATTGCGAATCAATCCAACGCAGGCTCCAGGCCCTTCGGTAACCTTTTGATGTTCGTTTAAAATCAAAGGCCAATCATAACCATTGGCCGTGGCTTCTATTGATGCCAACCGACTGTTGTGATAGTTAGAAAATGTTTTTACTCTTGGGGGTAAAACATTATCGCTGATACGCGTCCACGAACTGACACATACCCGGCAACCCCGTTCCTTGCCCATCATACTGTTAAAAGGCCATGTATCGATAATAACATCCGTAGGGGAATCTGCTGGTGCAATCTGCTCATAAATTATTCCCGAAAGAAAATTCCAGGGACGAATATAAGTATCTTCTTTCAGCTTATTGGCTTTTAGGACATCAATGGTAGCTTGAATCAAATTGGCCAATGTGTATCGGTTTCCTAATCGTACAATTTTAATGGAATCCAAAAAACGTTGCATGTGCTCTTTCAGACGGAAAACATATAGTTGTTGGTTCTCGGTGTTCCAATAGGCTTTTATTCCTTCAAATACAGATGCCACAGAAGCATGTCCCACGGACCTGACTGGTACGGTGGCATCAGTCCATGGTGAGATTATACCATTATGCCATATAGAATCAGCATGTTCGACATCTTTGCTTACTAATGATGCTGTTTTCATAATAATTCTCCAATTTTTAATAAAGTTTAAAGTGCTTTATTTGATAAACGACGCCTTGCGCGCAGTTGTCAATTATTTATACAATTGCTCATACTTGGATAATTTCTCGGCGGTGTCAGCTTCAGCTTGAACGATTTTATCCATTAGTATGTGTATTTTTGCATCTTCATCACTCCCCACATGATGCCCGGGACGACGCGGTCGGCCCACTTCCACACCCCGCGCGCAGATGCCTGCTTTAATCGTTCCGGTGGGATTAAGGTTTTTTGCCATTACATCAACTATGGGCAAAATTTGATTGAAATAGATGTCGCGGGCTAAAGCTAAATCGCCCATAACCTCCATAACATACATCAATTGCTGGGCCGATCTGGGAACATTGTTCATAACACCGGTAAGCCATAGATCACAACCAAGGGATAGGGACTCCAAGGCAACATTTGGGGCACCGCATATTACTTCGATGCGCTCACCCAAGAGACGCTTAATGCCATGGATACGTTTGGTGTCTGCAGTGCTTTCCTTGATCGCCTGTATATTTTCGATTTCGGCCAGCCTCTCTACAAATTGAGGCACAAAATCAACTCCTGTAAGTGTTGGATAATTAAACAAAATGATGGGCAGTGCGACTGCGTCAGCTACATCAGCATAGAAAGAATAAACATCGTTTTGTGAGCGCCCTGCATAAAGCTCTGGTACAATCGGTGCTACCATCACGGCCGGAGCGTCGTTCTTTTCCGCGACTCGTGCCAGTGAAATAGCCTGGCGTGTGGTGGTGGAAATAATCGCCGGTATGATCGGAACCCGGCTATTTGTAATTTCAAATACCGTATGCCAGACTTCAACAGTTTCCTCTTCCGTCAACAGCGGACCTTCACCAGTTAGAGCAGTGGTCATAAGGTTGTCGGCGCCTTGTTCCAGAATGAATTCGATTAACCGACCCATTGCCGCAACGTCAAATTCTTCCTCATGTGTAAAAGGTGTCACCAATGGAACAATCGTACCTTTCATGCCCAAAAGACTCATAATACCCTCCTTTGAAATAAAAACAATTCGATAATATTTTAATAAATAGATCAAATATAACATATTTAATCCTGTTAAATATAATTTATACAGGAATTATTATTTTGTCAAGCCAATAATTCAAATAATGTTCTTGACAAAATAAAAAATATTGTATTTATTGCTACTAACAGGAAGTTGTATCGTATATAATCAGTATTGCAGGAAACTAAAAAAAGGAGGGTATGAATATTATGGACATGAAGGGCACAATTGTTCCGCTAGTGACTCCGTTTACAGCGGAAGAAACATTTGATTCTACGGCGATGGTAAAGCTGATCGAATTCGTCTTGGATCAAGGCGCCGATAACTCTATGCCGGCCGGCCGTTCACAAAAAGATGTTTATTCTTTCTATGCTATTGAAAATGATTAATCAAATCGCTCAAGCTGAGATTCAAACTGATAGTTTGATTAAGAACAAGCGAAACAATTGTTTTCGTTTAGGCACTATTTAACGTTTATAAAGGAGATGTAAAATGAAGTTTTCAAAAAAAGTTTTGAGTATTCTGGGGATTACCTTGGCCATAGCTGTTTTGGTTGTATCTGGTGGTATGGCAAATGCTGCTGAGAAGAAAGTCCGGTGGAAGCTGGCTATGACATGGGGCACCAATTTGGTGCCATTTACAGATGGTGTTGCAAATATGGCAAGTATGGTTGAAACGATGAGTGATGGCAACTTTATTATCCGAATCGATTCTGCAGACAAGCATAAAGCTCCATTTGGTGTCCTGGATATGGTCAAACTTGGACAGTACGATATGGGACACTCCGCTTCATACTACTGGAAAGGTAAGGATATAGCACTTTTGCCATTAACAACCATGCCATTTGATATGACTGTTCCTGAACAGTACTCATGGTTCTATCATGGCGGGGGTCTTGATTTAATGCAGAAAGCTTATGCTAAGCATAATGTTCTCTCTTTCCCTGGTGGCAATACAGGAGTCCAAATGGGCGGCTGGTTTAAAAAAGAGATTAACAGCTTAGAAGATCTTAAGGGGCTTAAAATGAGAATTCCGGGATTTGCGGGTGAAATTCTGGCAAATCTTGGCCTGACAGTTACAAATATTCCTGTTGGCGAACTTTATATGGCTTTGGAGCGTGGAACTATTGATGCGTTGGAGTGGGTCGGTCCTGGCATGGATATAAAAATGGGGTTTCACAAAATTGCACCTTACTACTATACAGGATGGCATGAGCCAGGAGGCGAGCTTCAATTTTTAGTGAATAAGAAGAAGTTCAACACACTTTCAGATAAGAATAAAAAAATTCTTACAGTTGCCATGAAACTAACTGCATATGACATATATATTAAAAATTATCATATGAGTACGGAAGCCTGGTCTCAAATTGAAAAAGATTTTCCTAAAATTAAAATCAGGACATTGCCAAAAGAAGTTATGGATGCGTTGAAAGCTGAAAACAAGAGATTGCAGGCAGAAAAAACCAAAACAAACCCTATGTTAAAAGAGATCCTGGATTCACGACAAACTTATATGAAAAAGGCAAGAGAATGGACAAGAATCTCTGCTTATTCATACTTGAGAGATAATCTCTAACATATTCACTACAGGCTTTCCCGGTACATCTTTTCGTTGGGAAAGCCTGTAAAAAATTATCTCTAATTCAAGCAGTATTCACGTGTAAGACCAGTTCTTTTTTTGTGAATAAATAAAAAAGACATCAAACCAAGGGGTAGCAATGTTGGTAAAAATAGAAATTCTTTTTGACCGTTTTGCAGATGCTATAGGCTATTTAATAGCTGTTTTTATGATAGCCATGCTGCTGAATGTATTTTACGATGTAATTATGCGTTATCTGTTTAAAAGTAGTTCCATTGCTATGCAGGAGATGGAATGGCATCTGTTTTCGTTGTTATTTTTAATCGGTAGTTCATATGCCTTATTTAAAGACGGACATGTCAGGGTTGATATTATTTATGATCAGTTGAGTGTAAAGAAACAAGCACTTATTAATATCCTGGGCTCTGTTATCTTTTTGATCCCTTTTTCTCTATTAATTGCTTTTGGTTCCATTGATTTTGTTATAGAAGCTTTTCACACAGGTGAGATCAGTGGTGATCCGGGTGGCTTGACCCACAGATGGATTATTAAGGCCCTGGTTCCTTTTTCTTTTTTTTTATTAAGCTTCTTTACTATCGGTGTTATCGTAAAAAATATTAACCTGTATCGAGGTGGGCATGTAAAAAGGCACAAAGGAAGAGGAGAATAAAATGGTTGGAATTATAATGTTCTTTGCTGCACTGTTCATGCTGCTGTTTGGTTTTCCTGTGGCGTTTACACTTGGAGCGGTTTCTGTTGTTTTTGGGTTAATTGCAGGTATCGTTGAAATTGGAATTGATGGTTCTTTATTAGAAGGGATAGTTGTGGGTAAAAATATGTTTGCTTTTATGCCTCATCGTATCTGGTCAATTATGAACAATACTATTCTGATGGCCATTCCGCTGTTTATTTTTATGGGAATAGTTTTACAGAAAACAAAACTTGCCGAGAGATTACTGGAAGCCATGGGATCCCTGTTTGGAGAAATAAGGGGCGGACTCGCCATAAGTACCATACTTGTAGGATCCCTTCTTGCCGCTTCGACTGGCGTTGTCGGCGCAAGTGTAGTTGCGATGGGTGTCATATCTTTGCCTGTAATGCTTAAATATAAATATTCTAAAGAGCTGGCATCAGGAACAATCTGCGCAGCCGGGACCCTGGGACAGATCATCCCGCCGTCCATTGTTCTTATTGTTCTGGGAGATGTTTTCCAGGTACCTGTTGGAGATCTGTTTATCGCAGCGGTCTGGCCTGGGCTTTGTCTTGTTGGAGCATATATTTTATATATAGTTATCTATTCTTTAAAAAAAAAGGATGCCGCCCCTCCGATTATTCTGGCAGCGTCTCAAGGAAAAAAAACAGACCAGGTTATCATCGCCGTAAAAATGATTATCCCGCCATTAATTTTAATTATATTGGTTTTAGGTTCAATCTTTTCAGGGATAGCAACGCCAACTGAATCTGCTGCCGTAGGTGGCATCGGTGCAATTGTATTAGCACTTTTGTATCGCCAGTGTACGTTCAAACTAATTCATGAGAGCGCCTTGGAAACCTCTAAAATTACCGCAATGGTATTTGGTATCTTAATCGGAGCCACAGCGTTTTCCATGGTTTTTACATATTCAGGCGGTGATTTAATTGTGGAAGAGTTTATGCTGAGACTTCCCGGTCAAAAGTGGGGATTCATTATCCTGTCAATGGCCGCAATTATGGTTTTAGGCTTCTTTATTGACTTTATTGAAATATGTTTCATGATTGTGCCCATTTTAGTGCCGATTTCAGAGGCCCTTGGAATTAACCCGGTATGGTATGCTATTCTGATTGCAATGAACCTGCAAACGTCATTCTTAACACCACCATTTGGATTCAGTCTCTTCTACTTAAAAGGGGTTGCACCCTCAAGTGTACAGACGATGCACATATACAGAGGAGTTGTGCCATTTATCATTATTCAAGGCCTGATTCTTGTGCTATTGACTATCTGGCCTGAACTATTTGGTATTAATCCTTTTAATCAATAACATTAACTTAAGAACCTTAAACACGGAATATTTCAATAAATTATGGCAGAAATTCAAAAGGCTCTGGACAAACCCAGTACTTTGTACTATGCGCATAATGTATGAAAGGGACTTTAAAGCTTGGTACCCCCAACAATTCCTGAACCAGACAAGTCTCCGATGGTTGAGCAGCTACTGGTTTTTATAGAACAGCAAACCGTCATTATTCAGCAACAAGCAGTACCAGAAGGCAGGTAGAAAGGTCTCAATAAAACAAGTGAATGGTTATAACTTAGGACTCACAAATTGTTAAGGCTGTGATTTCTTTGAGAGTAGACAGTACAATGGAAGTATTGGTTTTTGTGATGCCTGGCATACCCGTGATTCTCTTTAACAGGTTTTCGAGTTGCTTCGTATCTCGAAGGCGGGTTTTCAGCAAGTACGAATACTCACCTGTGGTGTGGTGATATTCCAAAACTTCCGGCATATCACA
>Ga0164315_10003246_pt1 | contig 12595 bp, 7 predicted proteins | sample GuaBasSedimGuay6_FD_113737 | JGI IMG/M metagenome (GOLD analysis project Ga0164315, IMG submission 113737) | Subseafloor sediment microbial communities from Guaymas Basin, Gulf of California, Mexico - Guay6, Core 4569-2, 0-3 cm | ecosystem: Environmental > Aquatic > Marine > Hydrothermal vents >... | reverse complement strand
TTCAACAGAATCAGAAAAAGTATATGAAGAAGACTGCCCGACCTGCGGCAACCCAACTGACGAAAGAGGAAAAGGTTCGGGAGCCTGCGGTTGCGGTTAATAAATTATTTCATAAAAAAAGCCTCAGCACTTATATGCTGAGGCTTACAATAATTTAAATTTGGATTTAGTCTTCCATTAACGGGATTTCCAATGCTATTTCAGCATTGATCAATGTTCTGATTTTATTTTCAAGCTGGAAATAACGAGCTGCTTTCTTACCGGGTAAGATTTTTTGAAATTTAGCAAAATAAGTTTTTTCAAGTTTAGCAATCTCGCTTTTTATCTTCATGTTCTCATTCCACAGTTCAATTGCTTTTTCATCAGTTAAAGTTTCGTAATTGGCTGCGTAATCTTTAACCAAATTGTACATTTTTGTATTGTGTAGATACATTTTGTCGTTGAACTCGTTATATAAAGGCCAGAAAACTCCGCTTTCTGCTTCAGTAAAAATCATTGCGTCAGCAACAACTGCTTTTTTCTCGGTTTTAAGTACACCGCGTTGTACTTCCATATAATCATCCACATTCTGAGCAGATAAGCTGATTCCAAAAACAAGAATTAATAATGTAATAAGTGATTTTTTCATTTTTTAAGATTTAGTAAAAATTAATAAAGAGCGGCGAAATTAATAAAAAATTGATGCATGAATATCTTAATATAACTTAAAAAAATCCATGTCTTTTGGTATGCTTGGTTTATACGGCTTTGTATTAATATTTTCATTTTTCCGGAAGCCTGAAGACAGGAGACAGAAGTAGGATTTTGCTAAATTATCCCGTTCTTTGGACTTCCGTCTTCGGATCGAACTTACCTTAAATAGCCCATGGGCTGAAATCAGCACCACTTTCTTCGTGTTTGGATTCTTTAATTTTTTATCAAACCTTTACGTTTGAGCATGGCGTCAGGATTGGGTTCTTGTCCGCGGAACTGAACATACAATTTCATCGGATCATCCGTACCGCCTTTTGATAATACATTATTGCGAAAAGCAGTAGCCGTCGCTTTATCAAATATTCCATTCTCTATAAAGGCCTCAAAAGCATCTGCATCTAAAACCTCAGCCCATGCATAACTGTAATAACCGGCTGAATAACCACCTGCAAAAATATGTGCAAAATAGGGGCTGCGATAACGAACAATAATCTCATGGATCAAGTTCATATTCTCCAGCGAAGTATTTTCAAAGTCTATAACATCAAATTCTTGTTTCTCTGTTATGGTGTGCCAGTCCATGTCTAATAATGCCGCCGACATAAATTCAACGGTGATGAACCCCTGGTTGAAATAGCTTGCATTCTTCATCTTTTCAACCAGTTCATCAGGAATCGGTTCTCCGGTTTCATAATGTAATGCGTATATTTTCAGCACTTCGGGATGCGATGCCCAATTCTCCATAATTTGTGATGGCAACTCAACAAAATCTCTGGAAACAGCCGTGCCTGATATGCCAACATAAGTACAATTACTTAATAATCCATGCAGCGCATGCCCGAATTCGTGGAACAGGGTGGAAGCTTCATCAAAACTTAATAATGAAGGTTTATCAGCAGTTGGCTTGGTAAAATTGCATACCATTTGAATAACAGGAAGTATATTTTCGCCTTCTTTTTTATATTGCTTTCTGAAGCTGGTCATCCAGGCGCCACCGCGTTTACTTTCGCGAGGAAAGAAGTCCATATACAAAATACCGATTGTTGTTCCATCTGCTTCTTTCACTTCATAGGTAATAGCATCCGGGTGATAAACGGGCAAGTCATTTCGTTCAACAAACTGAAGCCCATACAATTTATTGGCAACGGTAAACATGCCCTGCTTTACATTATCCAGTACAAAATAAGGCCTTAAAGCCTCATCATCGAAAGCGTATTTTTCTTTTTTCAATTTTTCGGAATAATACCACCAATCCCAGGGCTCCAATTTAAAATTGCCATCTTCTTTGTCGATCAGAGCCTGTAATTCAGCAACTTCTTCTTTTGCTACCGGTAAAGCAGCTTCCATTAAGTTTCCGATAAGGTCATATACTTTTTCAGGCGATTTCGCCATGTTCTGGTCAAGGATGTAATCGGCATGCGTTTCAAATCCAAGCATATTGGCACGTTCCAGTCTCAGGTTAACCATGTCATTTACTACGCTCTTGTTGTCATGGTCATTGCCATTATTACCTCTTTCAATATACCCTTTGAAAAGATATTCGCGGTTTTCCCTGTTGTCGGCATAAGTAATAAAAGGGATCAGGCTTGGCTTATGAAGTGTGAAAATCCATTTGCCCTCCATGCCTTGAGATTTTGCTGTTTCAGATGCTGCGGCTATAACTGATTCCGGCAGGCCGGATAAGTCATCGTTATTCTCAATAATAAGTTTGAAGTTGTTGGTTTCAGCGAGTAAATTCTCACCAAATTTGATGGATAAGAGTGAAAGCTGTTTATTGATCTCACGGAATTCATCCTTTTTATCAGATGGTAAATTAGCTCCTCCTCTTACAAAATTGTCATAAGTTTTTCTCAGGAGATAGTTTTCTTCTGTTGTAAGGCCCAATTCATCTTTTTTATCATTAATTGCTTTAACCCGTCTAAAAAGTTTTTCATTTAGCCAGATATCATCATTATGTGCCGATAATAATGGGGCTACTTCTTTGGCAATTTCTTGTAATTCAGGATTCGTATGCGCTTCATTTATATTCTCAAAAACATTATCAACCCTGGCAAGTAATTCGCCACTGTAGTCAAGTGCGGCAATTGTATTTTCAAAATTCGGCTCTTCTTTTGAATTACTGATGCTTTTAATTTCCTTATTGTGTTCACTGATTGCTTCCTTATATGCCGGAAGGTAATCTTGATTTTGTATTAAATCAAAGGGAGGAACGCCAAATGGCGTACTCCACTCCAATAGAAGGGGGTTATTTGTCATTTCTTTTTTATTTTTAGTATCACAAGATGATAGCAGAAAAGCAATTATTGCTAAAACAGGAATTAATTTTTTCATGGCCACAATTTAATTTGACGGTTAATTTAAAAGCATCAAATTTAGCCAAATTCAATCAGTAAATTTATTATAAAGTATAATTTATTCCGAAGGAATCTCTTTGGGAGAAGGTTTTTAAATAAATAATTTAAAACGATGAGTATCAGACATATTACTGTAAAGAAGTAGCTTTTTCGAGGTCGAGAATCTTGGCATCTTCTAGTAAAACATCATATGAATAACCATATCCAAAGTCACGGTTAAGAGAAACTTTACCCTCAAATGTTACGATGTCTCCCAGTTTGCATTCATCAATTGTTGTTATTGTCAGATCGAATTGATTACCGGCCCTGGTACCGTCCTGAATATGAACCCAGTTTTTTTGCATAACACCTGCTGTGAATTTGACAACAGTACCACGAACTTTTACAATTTTATCCTTATAATTTGATTTATCAGAAAACAATTCACTTAGGGTAATTCCACCATCTACAGCTTCCATTGGTGAGATTTCCTGGTTGCCGGCTTTTGGGTTTCATTTTTGCTCATTCGGCTGACTTTTTGCAGCGAAAGGTTCGGTTCTTACTTCCTGGATAAAATAAATGCGTTCAAAGGTTTTGCCTAATTCTTTACTTGGGAAATCAAACATTTCCATATAACTGTCAAAGTAATAGGTGTTGCCTTCTTTAATTTTCTCATTAAGCGGTATGGCTCCCCAATAGTTATCACCATCTTCGTCTAATTTTAGATATGTGTAGGAAGATGTTTGAATAACTTCTTTAACAACTACTTCCTTAAGTTCAGGATTGATTATTCGGAAATTCTTTTTATTAGTTGTTGATTCACAGGCTATGAATATTGTTAAAAAGATAATACTCAGGAATATTACAAATTTCAGTTTCATAATTTTAAAGTTTAGTTGGCGAAGATAAGTAATCACAAGATATTATTTCTGAATTAAAATAATTGTTTAAAAGAGAAATAAAAAGAAGTCAACAATAACATTTAGAATTAGATTTTCATTAAGATATTACTTAATTTTACTATCTAAATTTGATGAAATTGCAGACAAATAGATTAAACAATTCTATTATGTTAACAGTTTAATATATAGTTAGTTATGAGTGATGCTTCTTATAATGCATTTACAGATGCACAAAAACAATTTGATCATGCTGCTAATCTGCTTGATTTAGATCAGGCCACACGTGATTTGCTTCGAACTCCATTAAGGGAATACCATTTTAGCATACCTGTTCGAATGGATGATGGAAAGGTAAAAGTATTCCAGGGATACAGGGTAATGCATAATGATGCCCGTGGACCTGCAAAGGGAGGTATCCGATTTCATCCGCAGGAAACAATTGATACCGTACGGGCACTGGCCATGTGGATGACCTGGAAAACAGCAGTTGTTGATTTGCCTCTTGGAGGAGGAAAAGGAGGAATTATTTGCGATCCGCATAATTTGAGTCCATTCGAGCAGGAAAGACTTTGCAGGGGTTGGATCAGGCAGATATATAAGAATATCGGACCTGATACTGATATCCCGGCTCCGGAAGTTATGACCAATGCCCAGCATATGTTATGGATGCTTGATGAATATGAAGTCATCACGGGTTCACGGCAACCTGGTGTTATTACAGGGAAACCTGTAGGTATGGGCGGTTCATTAGGCAGAGCAGAAGCAACAGGTTATGGTGTGATAATCGCTTTAAGGGAAGCTTTGAAAGAATTGGAGATTGATCCTGCTACAACCACCGCCAGTGTTCAGGGATTTGGCAATGTTTCGCAATATGCAATTGAACTATACCAACAAATGGGAGGAACTGTCAAATGCGTTTCTTCATGGGTTCAGGATCAACAGGAGAGCTATTCACTTTGCAAAGCTGATGGGATAGACCTTGAGGAACTTAAATCGATTACTGATACGTTTGGAGGAATAAATTTTTCAAAGGCAGTTAAAATGGGATATAAAATGCTTTCGGGAGATGAATGGCTGAACCAGGAAGTGGATATTTTAATACCGGCTGCTTTAGAAAATCAAATTACTGCTGCTAACGTTAACAATATTAACAAAAGTGTTAAAGTTATAGCCGAAGCAGCAAATGGTCCAACCTCACCTGATGCTTCTAAATTAATTGACAAGAAAGGAATATATACGATACCTGATTTTTTAGCTAATGCTGGAGGTGTTACTTGTAGTTATTTCGAGCAGGTTCAAAGTAATATGAATTATTATTGGGAAAAAGATGAAGTGCTCAGTAAACTTGATATTAAAATGACAGGAGGATTCATAGCAGTAAGCGATTTTGCTAAATCAAATAAGTTAAATATGCGTGATGCGGCTTATGTAATCTCTGTGAATCGGGTGGCACAGGCATGTAAAGACAGGGGATGGGTATAAAAAGGGATTACTGATATGAATGATTTTGAAAAGGAATTACTTCCGTTTAACCGCAGCAAATTTCTAAATGCTGAACATAAACTAACATATATTGGCTCTGGTGCTATTGGCGGAAAGGCACATGGTTTAGCAAGTATTAACCACATTATTCTGAATGATTTGAATAAAGGACAATTCGGTGGCATCGAAGTTGGCATCCCGGCTATGACAATTATCAGAACTAATGTTTTTGATGCATTTATGAAAAGAAATAACTTGTATGAGATAGCTTACTCAGATGAGGCTGATGACAGGATTTCATATGCATTTCAAAAAGCCGATCTGCCATTTGAGATCCTTGGTGATCTTCGCGCACTGATCTCCCAGGTTACAACACCATTGGCTGTCAGGTCTTCAAGTATGCTTGAAGATGCGATGCATGAACCTTTTGCCGGCATCTATGGTACTAAAATGACTCCTAATAATCAGCCTGATATAACTGCCCGTTTCAATAAACTGGCTGAAGCCATCAAATTTGTTTATGCAACTACATTTTTTAAATCTGCTAAAGATTATATGAAAGCCACTCCTCATAAAACTGAGGACGAAAAAATGGCAGTGATCATTCAGGAAGTTATTGGGAAGAAACATAACAGCCGCTATTATCCAGAATTGTCAGGAGTAGCAAGGTCGCATAATTATTATGCATTTGGAAATGCAAACCCTAAAGATGGCATTGTAAATCTTGCATTAGGTTTAGGAAAAACAATCGTTGATGGTGGCACTTCCTGGTCGTATTCACCTGCTTACCCAAAAGCTGATCCACCCTTCAATTCGGTAAATGATATGCTGAATAATACCCAACGTACATTTTGGAGTGTGAATATGGGAAAGCCCTCAGCTTACGATCCTGTTAAAGAAACGGAATATATGGTTGACGAGAATATTGTAGAGGCCGAAGAAGATGAAACCCTTCGCTATGTCGCATCTACTCTCGACAGTCAGTCAGGAAGGATTGTTATGGGTGTGTCTAAAAAAGGCCCAAGACTATTAAATTTTTCACCCATTCTTAGGTTAAACGAAATTCCACTGAATGATCTACTCATTGAACTGATGACAGTATGCGAAAAAAATGAAGGTGCTCCTGTCGAAATCGAGTTCGCAATGACCTTGTCAGATACCGGATCTCACAAATTTGGATTTTTGCAGGTAAGGCCCATGGCAGTTTCAGATGACGTTGTTGAAATTGATGATCAGGATTTGATTGGTGAACAAGTTTTTGCCTCCTCGGAGAAAGTGTTGGGAAATGGAACGAATCATCTTATTCAGGATATAGTTTACTTAAAGCAAGACGAATTTGATGTGATGAAAACTTATCAGATTGCTGATGATCTTGAAAAGATAAATCAAACTTTGGTAAAAGAAAACAGGCCTTATCTTTTGGTTGGATTCGGAAGATGGGGGACTTCTGATGCTTCGGCAGGAATACCTGTTAACTGGGGCCAGATATCAGGAACAAAAGCCATTATCGAAGCAGCATTGGCACAGGTTAATTTTGAATTGAGCCAGGGATCACATTTTTTCCATAATGTAACCGGGTTCGGGGTTTATTATTTTTCAATCCCGTTCGAAAAAACACAAACAATCGATTGGCAATGGTTAGATAAAATTCAACACGAAACAGAAACGAAAATGGTAAGGCATGTCAGATTGGAAGAGCCGATTTTGATTAAAGTTGATGGCCGTACCGGCAAAGGAACCATTTTAAAGTCTTAAGTTATGAGTAATAAGAAACCTTTAGATGAATTATTGGGAGAGCTTAAGGAACGTGCTAAAGAGCTCAACAGCCTGTACCAGGTTCAGGAGTTACTGAATGATCCAAAGAACTCAACTGAAGATATATGTCAAGGCTTAGTGAAAATAATACCTCCGGGCTGGCAATATCCTGATATTTGCCATGTTAAGATTAAGCTTCGGGATAAGGCATACACATCAGGTAACTTTGTTGAAACCAAATGGGTTCAAAAATCTGATATACTCATTCAAAATGAAGTAGTGGGTCAAATATCGGTTTATTATGATGAGGAAACGCCGAAACTGTATGAAGGGCCATTTTTGAAAGAGGAAAGAAAACTCATTGACACAATTGCTGAGCGGCTTGGTTTACATTTATTACATCAGCAGTTGAAAAATGTTTTTGATAAACAAAAGCAATCAGATAAAGAGCAGAAAAAGGAATGGGTGGTTATTCTCGATATGCTGAAGCAGACCAACCCCAAACTCCTGATCCGACTCTCGAGAAAGATGGTGAACTACCTGTGTTGGACTGGTGTTAAAAAGGCTGAAGAGTTACTGGAACATTTCAGCTCCACATTTTATCAGGAAGGAGAATTGACAGATGAGAACAAGCCATTCAAAAAAAGAACTGACACTGAACTGATCAGTTTAAGCTATCAGATTTTCGAAATAGCTGAGGAGCATCTCACTCTTGATAAAATACTATATAATATTCAAAAATGGACAAAAGAAGACAGATCAGGTTTTTTGTCGAAGGTGGTAGAAAATATGGGCTCCTCTTTGCAGGATATTAATAATGCACTTGAACGATATCATCATTTGGCACCACAAACGCTGGAATTATCAGAAGCGCGGAAGAAAAGCCTGAGAGTTGCTATGATCAGGCGGATATTAACAGACCAATCAGATTATATTGACATAGCTAAAAGGTTTGCTGATGTAAACAGTTTTAATGAACTGTTTAATAAAATAATATATCCTATTGGGAGCCACGGTAAATTAGGCGGAAAAAGTGCGGGGCTGCTTCTTGCATTTCAAGTATTGAAGAAGCACAAACCGGAATATGAATCTTTTGCAGAAATTAAAATACCAAAAACCTGGTATGTGACCTCAGATGGCCTTATGAATTTCATGGATTATAATAACCTCGAAGAGGTTATGGAACAGAAATATAAAGACATTGGACAGATCAGGCAGGAATATCCTTACGTAATTCAGTTATTCAAGAATTCTTCTTTCCCGCCAGAAATTGTTAAAGGGCTATTAATGGCATTGGATGATTTTGGAGAGGTGCCGTTGATTATCCGTAGTTCGAGTTTACTTGAAGATAGAATAGGTGCCACATTTGCAGGAAAGTACAAGAGCCTTTTTATTGCTAACCAGGGAACAAAAGAAGAGCGCTTGTTTGAATTAATGGATGCCATTGCAGAAGTTTATGCTTCTGTTTTCGGGCCTGACCCGATTGATTATCGCGCCGACAATAACCTGCTTGATTATTATGAGGAGATGGGAATTATGATTCAGCAGGTAGTCGGTACAAAAGTGGGCCATTTTCACTTACCGGCTTTTGCAGGAGTGGCATTTAGCCAGAACGAATTCCGCTGGTCACCTAGAATTAATAGGAAAGATGGGCTGATTCGTTTAGTACCGGGCTTGGGTACCAGGGCAGTTGACAGGGTGAGTAATGATTATCCGATTTTAATTGCTCCAGGCCAGCCTCAGTTAAAAGTTAATGTTACTGTTGATGAGGTCATTAAATATTCACCAAGATATGTCGATGTAATTAACCTGAAAAGTGGTGTATTTGAGACCGTAGAATTCGAAGAACTGAAAAAATTCGGAAAAGAATACCCTATTATTCACCAGGTAGTCTCAAAAATGAATCAGGACTTTCTTCAACAGCCAAGTCCGTTGAGTATAGATTTTCAAAAAGATTTTCTGGTCGTTACATTCGAAGGACTTATAAACAGAACAAATTTTGTTGAACAATTAAAGAATATTCTGAGTGTATTAAGTAAAGAGTATAAAACACCTGTTGATATTGAATTCGCACACGATGGTGAAAATATATATTTGTTGCAGTGCCGTGCACAGAGTTCAAGTATTGAATACGAACCTGCTACAATTCCTTCAAATGTACCTGTTGAAAAGACTATTTTTTCGGCTAATAAATATATTTCAAATGGAATTGTATCCGATATAACGCACATCGTTTATGTAGACCCTAAAAAATACAGCGAAGTATCAGATTATGAAACTTTAAAGGAGATTGGAAAAGCAGTTGGAAGGTTAAATAAAATATTACCCAAACACCAGTTTATATTGATGGGACCCGGAAGGTGGGGAAGCAGGGGTGATATCAAATTAGGCGTTAGTGTTACTTATTCGGAAATCAACAATACGTCTATGTTGATAGAGATTGCCCGGAAGACAAAAGAATATACGCCTGACTTATCATTTGGCACTCATTTTTTCCAGGATTTAGTGGAGGCTAATATTCGCTATTTGCCACTTTACCCTGACGATTTTGGAATAAAATTTAATGAAGACTTTTTGATTGATTCTGAAAACGTGTTTGCAAGCTTTTTACCCGATATGGAAAAACTGCAAAATGTGATCAGGGTGATTGATATTCCTGTTTCTGCTGAAGGACAGGTGCTGAATGTTCTAATGAACGGGGAATCAAATAAAGCATTAGCCATATTATCTGAGCCTACCGATTATGTTGATGATGAAGTAAAAGAATTGCAATTAGGCCTGAGATCAGGAACTATCCAGCAAGATGTTCACTGGCAATGGCGGCTAAGAAATGTTGAAAAACTGGCATCGCAGTTAGATCCAAAACGTTTCGGTGTTAAAGGTTTTTATTTGTTTGGAAGTGTAAAAAATGCCCAATCCGGCCCTTCAAGTGATATTGATATTCTGATTCACTTCATTGGAACTGAGGAACAAAAAAAGGATCTGAACTCATGGCTAGAAGGATGGAGTTTGAGTTTAAGCCAGATAAACTTTTTAAGAACCGGTAATAAAACAGATGGTTTACTTGATGTGCATATCGTTACTGATGAAGATATAAAGAAAAGAGATAGCTATGCCATCAAAATCGGAGCTATTTCAGATGCAGCACGGCCTTTACCCGTGGGTACGGCAATTAAAAAAGTTTAATAGATTAACTCCCGACTAGCCTTGTCAGGACTGTTAAGGTCGAATCGAATTAATGACAACTCAGGTCCGTTATGAGCTGCATTCATAGCAAAGGTTTTGCCGATATATTCTTTCCAGTTAGCTGTTAATGCTGTAGATTCGTGTACATGACCATGTAAGGTGATATAAGGCTGTCGATCCTCAATAAACCTTTTTATGGCAATACTTCCGATATGCACATCCAAAGGAACATGATCTATCATCTTTCCGTCTAGTGCGGCACGATCGAGATTTGTTTTATATGGAGGTGAATGGAACAGAAATATTGACTTTGATAGATCATCAGTTCCGCTTAATTTATCAAGATCTTTTTTAATGGTCTTATATTTATTCAGCTTTTTATCAGTTTCAACCAAAAATGAGCCATCTTCAGGGGCTACACATCCAGGATCAACATATTGAGAAACATCATATCTTTCCCAGTCTTTTAACATGAATGGAGAAGGAGGAATGTAAGCATATCCATAAACTGTATAGTCATAAAATGACACTTTTTTATTATGTGCGTAAACAATCAATCCTTCCATATCTGCTTTAATAAATTCAGACTCAATTGCTTTACCATCGTCATTACCAAGAATTGTAAAAATTTGAGGATAATCATCGGCCATTTCGCTTTTTAATTCTCTTAAGTTCTGTAAAATAAAATCAATAAAATTTTCCGGTACTCCAGGGCTTGAAGTAAAAGAATATAAACCGGATGGCAGCAAATCTCCTCCAAGGAAAACGGCTTTCGGTTTTTCAGCTAATATCTTTTTAAAAAGCGTGTTATAACGGGCAATTCTCCCGTGTAAATCAGATACAAAAAAACAAAGTGGCATTATTGAAAGTTAGCTTATTCAAATGTAGTGTTTTTATACATCAGATCCTGTGAAATCGAATTATCAATAATTAATATCAATTTATCAATTCACTATTAACCATCCACCAATTTTATACCTTTGTTAGAAAGTAACTGAAGCTATGATTCCGACCAAACTGGATATATATACACAGAAGAAATATTTTGAAGAACAGTCGTTTGCATCTTTAATGTTGAAACGGATTTATAATGTGCTTATTATTTCCAGTGTTTATGATGCATTTATTTTAGAGGAAGACGGGCGCATTGAAGAACAGATTTTTTATGAATATATGTCGCTGAATCTCAGGTATCCGCCCCGATTTTTTAATGCTACTTCAGAGTATGATGCTTTAAAAATTTTAAAAGCCGAAAATATTGACCTGATCATTTCCATGATAAGTGCCGGGGAGAAAGACACCTTTCAGTTGGCTGATGAAATTAAAGCAAAATATCCTGATATACCTATTGTTGTGCTAACACCGTTTTCCCGTGAAGTTAGCTTAAAGATTGAGAAATATGACCTGGGCTCGATTGATTATGTATTTAGTTGGCTCGGTAATGCTGATATTTTGCTGGCAATCATAAAGCTGATCGAAGATAAAATGAATGTAAAGCATGATGTGGATGAAGTAGGTGTACAAACCATTATCCTTGTTGAAGATAATATCAGGTTCTACTCCAGTTTTTTACCATTAATTTATAAGATCATATTTAAGCAGTCGAAAGCATTTATGCGTGAAGGCTTGAATGAACATCAAGAGATGAATCGTGCCCGGGGCCGCCCGAAAATTTTGTTGGCAACCAACTATGAAGAAGCTCTTCAACTGTATAACCAGTATAAGCATAATTTGCTTGGAGTTATTTCCGATATAAGCTTCAGCAGGGGTGGAAAGAGAGATACAGAAGCAGGGATTTCATTGGTTATGCAAATCAAGAATGTAAGTAAATATACTCCTCTGCTATTGCAGTCTTCTGATCCGGAGAACAGGGCTAAAGCAAAAGTATTGAGGGTTGGGTTCATAGATAAAAACTCAAAAACCCTTATGCGTGATTTACGTGAATTTATAATAGAATACTTTGCCTTTGGCGACTTTTTATTTAAGGATCCCGAGACAAATGAAGTAATAGCAAGAGCTAAAAATTTGAAAGATTTGCAGGAAAAGATCTACCAGGTGCCTGAAAAATCTCTGTATTATCATATTAAAAGAGACCATATTTCAAAATGGTTAAGAGCCAGGGCTTTATTTCCAATAGCTTCTTTATTAAAACAATTCACAACCGATGATTTTGATAATTTTCATGAAATCAGGGCATTTTTATTTGATGCAATTGCAAATTTCAGGATAACTAAGGCAAGAGGT
>Ga0164315_10003245_pt1 | contig 12600 bp, 10 predicted proteins | sample GuaBasSedimGuay6_FD_113737 | JGI IMG/M metagenome (GOLD analysis project Ga0164315, IMG submission 113737) | Subseafloor sediment microbial communities from Guaymas Basin, Gulf of California, Mexico - Guay6, Core 4569-2, 0-3 cm | ecosystem: Environmental > Aquatic > Marine > Hydrothermal vents... | reverse complement strand
GCTGGGATGCGCCTCTTGCCTTCGAGCCTTGCCAGCCTCCCAGCCAATTTGTTTGACCCGTTGTAGTTTGAGTGCTAATTTTCCCCATTCCACGAGGAGGTGGTAGAGCTATGTCGCGTAACGGAAATCATGTATTCACATCGGAAAGCGTAACCGAGGGTCACCCGGACAAGATCGCAGATCAGATCTCCGACGCAGTATTGGATGCGGTACTGTCGCAGGATCCCAACGGACGAGTGGCCTGCGAGACAATGGTGACCACCGGAATGGCCTTTATCGCAGGGGAGATCTCAACCGACACCTACGTTGAGTTTCCCCAGTTGGTGAGAGATACGATCAGGGATATTGGATACACCCGAGCCAAGTTCGGATTCGACTCCGAGACCTGTGCCGTGATTTCGTCGATTGATCCTCAATCGGGGGATATCGCCCAGGGCGTTGATACCGGTGGTGCAGGCGACCAGGGGCTGATGTTTGGTTTTGCGTGTGACGAAACCCCGGAATTGATGCCGATGCCTATTCAAATGGCGCACGCATTGACCCGGCAACTCAGTACCGCCAGACGCAATGGAGTGCTGGATTGGCTCCGGCCCGACGGCAAGAGTCAAGTCACGGTGGAATACCGGGACGGGCGGCCGAGCCGCATCGACGCAGTCGTCGTCTCCTGCCAGCATTCAGAGGATATCGAAATTGCCGACCTCCGGTCAGATGTCAGATCCAAGATCATCGATCAGGTGATACCCGCTGGTCTTGTTGACGAACGTACCCACTACTTCATCAATCCGACCGGTCGGTTCGTCACCGGGGGGCCTCAGGGTGACTGTGGTCTGACCGGGCGGAAGATCATCGTTGATACCTACGGAGGAGTAGGCTCTCACGGTGGTGGCGCCTTTTCGGGGAAGGATCCCTCCAAGGTCGATCGATCGGCATCCTACCGGGCTCGCCATGTCGCGAAGAATATTGTGGCCTCTGGGCTGGCCAAACGGTGTGAGGTTCAGCTGGCCTATGCGATCGGTGTTATCGAACCGGTGTCGGTGATGGTAAATACATTCGGAACGGGTGAGGTCGAGGACAACCGGCTGACTGTCGCCATTCGTGAGGTGTTCGACCTTACGCCACGCGGCATCATCACCGAGTTGGATCTGCTACGCCCCATCTACCGGAAGACTGCGGCTTTCGGACATTTTGGGCGGAACGAACCTGAATTCACTTGGGAACGAATCGACCGGATCGCCGACCTTCGCACCGCATGTGGCGTGTGAGGTGTGCCGTTTCGGCGTCGCAATAGAATCTCTGTTCGGTTTTGCGTCGACATTTCGGGCATGATCATTGCAGGCTTGGCGATGTGACGCCGACTGAGGGAATACCAGCGGACCGTGCAAGAGATGGGAAATTATTTGTCTTATTCTGCCTGCCTGACCGTTGGGTCATATTCTGCCTCCGGGATGCCAGTGGCCCCGACGGGGATCGATGACAGTGAGTAATCAGGATTTCCCTGATTTGCCTCGAGTGTCGTTCCGGAGGCGATACGCTGTGGCAACTGTCGTCTTCGCTGTCCTGGTTCTGGCGATTATCTTCGTTTTCGGACACTTGATTGCCGGTTCGCTCTCTCAGCGATATTTGGAGGATTTGCTTCTCAGCTCACGGCAGGACGCCGAGCGGATTGCAGACCAGTTGGGTGACGGTGAAGCCCTGGCGGTCGATCTCGAAGGGATCAGTCGAACCCGAGAGGAGCTCTTCAAGACCCTTGACGGCGTGGCTCATCGCCGTATGGTCGAGTTCATTGAAGTCTTCGACAAGGATGGAAATGTTGTTTTCACTTCGGAGTTCACATCAACCGAAGAGATTCCCGAGGGGGAGATCGATCACCTGACGATCAAGGGCGGGGCCAGCGACCGGCAGGTGACCGAGGTTGAAAACCCCTTTCGCATAGCTGTGCCTATCGGTGAGGTCGGCGAGGTCGTCATGCACCTCAGCCGCAATGAGTTGGCCGGGCGCGTTTCACATTTACGACGGGAGCTTCTGGGCAGTACGATCGTTGCCGCAGGCCTAACCCTGCTGACCCTGATAGTCGCCTTTGGCCTGATCTGGATCCTGATCCAGCGAACCCGCAAGCTCGAGGCCAGGAACCGGCATGAACAGGAAATGGCAACCCTGGGTACCTTGGCCGCCAATCTGGCCCACGAGATCCGCAATCCGTTGAATTCAATCAATCTCAACCTGGAGCTGGTCGAAGAGGACCTTCAAGATGGAACCGCAGAGAACGCCGCGGTATCCCTGGCAGATACCCGGAGCGAGGTGAACCGGCTGGGGCGGCTGGTCAGTGATTTCCTGACTTACGCCCGACCTTCGGATGTGTTGTTCGAGGACGTTGACCTTGTTGATCTTGTCGTCGGGGTCCGGGATTTTCTCGCTGCCGAGAGCCTGGAAAGAGGTGTGGGTCTTCGGCTCAAGGTTGCTCCAGACGAGATCGTCGTTCAGGGCGACACCGGGCAACTACGCCAGGTATTGATGAATCTGGTGCTCAACGCTGTTGAAGCGGTGGAAAGTCTCGATACCGATCGCCGACTGGTGACTCTGGTCGTTGACAGGTTTGAGGATCGAGCAGAAGTTACCATTCGAGACCTTGGCGAGGGTGTCGCCGGGGAGGAACTTGAACGGATTCGGGACGCTTTCTATACCAAGAGGAGGGGCGGGTCCGGTCTGGGCCTGGCGATTGCCGAGCGTGTGATCAGTGCTCACAATGGGCGTTTGACCCTCGAAAACATAAAACCTTTTGGCTTTGAGGCCAGGGTGATCTTGCCCCTGTCGCTGGAAGATGGCAATATGAGCCGATCAACGGTCGCTATCGGGCCGTGATTTTTTTGGAGGTCTGAGATGCAGACACGGATTTTGTTGACAGTATTCGGGGCCGTCATGGCCATTGGTGGTTCGACTGCCATCGCTGAGTTTCATGCGAGTGACCTGATCTATGTTCCCGTTGTCGCTCACACAGCAGGGGCCAACGAAAGCGTATGGCGGTCCGACGTGATGATCTCAAACGTCGAGCCCGAGGACCTGATCGACGTGGCCATCGTATTTCTTCCTTCGGGCCTGAGGAACAATTCCCATCTTTTTTCCGACCGGACTGGGTGGGTTGGAGGCCGGGAGTCCGACAACTTCGGCATCATTGACGAACGGCTGGCTGACATTCCGCCTGGTGGTTCGATTGTGCTCGAGGATATAGTTGAAGCCTATTGGCCGGAGAACAGTGGAGTGGGTGGAATGGGCGCTCTGGTTGTCTTCTCCTATCTTGCTGATTCGTTGGAAGACGACGGCTCTCGGGAGTTCCGAAATATGTCGGTCAGCTCCAGGACGTTCAACAAGGGGACCTTGTGGGAGCCCGATCCGGACAACGAGGGTGAGTTCCTCGAGAGCGAGGTGACCTACGGTCAGATGCTCACTGGAGTTCCCTGGTACAACTTGGCGGACTCCGCGTTTGTCAGCGAACAGGGGGACTTCAGCTACCTGGTGCTTGACGGTGCGAAAGAGACCGAAGAGTTTCGCTACAACCTCGGCGTCGTGAATACTTCGGATCGACAGACGACGTTGATTATGAAGATCGAGCCAATTCAACCTGACGGTCAGCCATTTCTCTTTGAAAGTGAAACTCCGATGTCTGTGACCGTGACTCTTCCCCCGTTGGCTCATATCCAGTATTTCCAGATCTTCAGCAGCGTCTTTCAGCTGAACGACGTCGCTCAGGCCCGGTTCAAGGTCAGCATTGAACAGTGGAGTACGACGGGAACCGACCCTCATCCGACATTTACGGCCTATGGATCTCTGGTCGACAATGGCAGTAATGACCCTACCACCTACTCGCCGACGTTTGAGTTTCCCTACAACGTGGATTGTATGTGGCCGACCGATGACGGGAGCGGTGAACCCAAGGTGTATGGGGACCTGCGAAGGGTCTTGGAAATGCCCGAGACCCGGCGATAGGCCCCAAGCCCGCCGATGGGTCTTCGGGGTTTTTGGCCGGGCCTGTTGTTTGTGGTAGCATTCGGTTCAGGTGAAAAACGGGTGTGAAAACTCCCGCGAAAGGAGAATGGAATGGCAGATTTAGATGACAAGGTTGAAGGAAGTGTTGACGGGAAATATTACGTTGATGCAAGCTGTATTGACTGTGATGTGTGCCGCACGACGGCGCCCGAAAATTTTAAGGCCAACGAAGACGAGGGTTTCTCTTTTGTCTTTAAGCAGCCCGGAAATGACGAGGAAGCAGAGCAGTGTGAAGAAGCGATGGAGGCCTGCCCGGTCGAAGCGATCGGTGACGACGGCTGATTTCATTGTTGCTAACAAATCCAGAGGCCGGCGCATTGCGCCGGTTTTTTTTGGCTTGGCCCCTAATCCCTGAATCCCTGGTAGCTGTTACAGTGACCGGACGATGAGTCGGAGGATCTTGGCATCGGGGATAGGACTGGTGGCGGTGAGCGTTCACCTCGGATTGGCCGTCGTCGCTCGTTTTGGCGGCCCCAGGGGGCTTTGGGGCGACGAGAAAGCGTACATCAGGTCGGCGCTTGCCGTTCTCCAGGGTGATCCCTCATGGTGGCCCGTTCCACTTTGGCCGCCGTTGTATCCACGGTTCCTGGCTGGAGTTCTCGGCGTATCCGGTTACCACCAGGGTGCGATCACCGTTGTTCAGACGGTTCTGCTTTTCATCGCAGCCGCAATATTTGGGGATTTGGTCCGGCGTTGGACCGGGGCCTCGACGGCAGGAATGGTAGCTTTTTTCTTGATGGCCGGCTTTCCTCCGTTGGCCGCCTATTGCCAATTTCTGTGGCCTGAGGTCCTGCACCTGGTTCTGACGCTGGCTGCCCTTTGGATCCTGGTTGTGCGAAGAGACAGTTGCTCGTGGCTGGCCCTAGCGGGAGTTTCCCTGGGTCTGGCCCTTCTGACGAAGAGCCTGCTCGGACCATTTTTACCGGTATTGTTGGGGGCGGCCTTCTTCGGCGACCACGGGCCCCGGCGGGCTTTTCGCCTGGCCGTTGTGGTTGGGGCGATCGCCGTGGTCATCGGACCGGTGATGGGGCTTCAATACAGGAGGATCGGCGTTCCTGTGATCGCAGATTCCTCAGCCTTCAATGTTTGGGTTGGGCTCAACGACCGCGGAGTGAGGAGCTTCGATGAACCAGTTGTGGGGAAGGCCTACCGGGAGTTTTGGGAGGGGGAGGCCACGTTTGGCGAGCGCAACGCTCGCGTTCGTCACCAGAGCCTGCAGTTGGTTCGAGAGCGTGGACTTGTGCCGGTATTGAAGGCTCAGATTGGGCGACAATATGTCCGGCTGTTCGACAAAGACACGTATCTGACGGAGCAGATTCCTGGTGGGGCTGCGGTTGTGCAGGGATCGGGGTATGCGTCTTTGGGGCCGAGGCTTTCGGCTGGTGTCCGGATCGTATCCTATGGGGCCTACGCCCTGCTTTTGTTGACCGCGCCTCTGGGTTTTTTGGTCTGGCCCTTTGCCGAACGGCGTTGGCCCCGGGTCCTGCTGCTCTTTCTCTTATACAATTTGGCACTCTTCCTGATTCTTCACGTCAAGAGTCGATACAGGATTCAATTGTTGCCGGTTTTTTTCCTGGGATCTTCCGCCGCTATCGCGTGGCTTGAGGCAGGTTTCACGGGCCGAATTTCTCCGCGCACTGTCAAGGGCCGGGTCGCATTGGCCGGAATCTTGAGTGTCGTCATGTTGTACCTCGCCTTTTGAATAGTCAGGCGCTCAGATAGAGTCAGGTATACTCCGCAGCCACTGAGACCGGGGAGCCCTGCTTGAAATCAAAAACGACTGCAATGACTTCCAAATTATTGTCGGCCGCCACTGTTTTGATTCTGATGATCATTGTGGTGCCGGCGGTTGAGGTGTCGGCGGGCTCTGTCGGTGATTCAGACCGGTTGAAGCTTTATATCGAGGACAGCGGCGTCTATGCCATTGAATTTGATGACCTTGTCCAGGACGGATTCCTGTCCGGGACCTTGCCTTCTGAAGGCATTGGCATGACCAGCCGGAGTCAGGCGGTGCCGCTTTGGGTTGAAGATGGCGGTGATGGCGTATTCGGTAAAGGAGACCGGATTGTTTTTGTCGGCCAACGGCTTGAAGGAAAATACTCCTTCCTCGACGAGTACTCCCGGTTCAACTGTTACATCTTGGATTTGAAGGCCGACAGTCCCCTCAAGGGGAACGACGTCAAGGGTGTTTGGAGTGGTGACGCCGCCGAGAAGGCAGCAGATCTGTTCGTTCGAAGCCACTTCGAAGAAGACACGGTGATGGTCCGTTATCCGGAACGGCCCAATGAGCCCCAGGAACGTTGGTATTGGTCTCGGCTGTCGGTGACCGACCGCGAGCCGTTTCGGCTGAATTTGACGCTCGACGCCATTCGCCGCGAACGGGCCTCCGGCGGCAAGGACGCATTCGATCTTCGGAACTTGACGATCGTCGGAGCGAGCCACGAGGGCGTTCAAGACTTCATGAGCGAGATTTTTGGGTCCGGGGAAAGAACCACGGGCAGGGTTTTCCTGAGAATCGGGCTCCGGGGTTGGTCCAAGCCCCGAAATGCCCAGGGATTGGCGCATCATGAGGTGTCAATCACAGCCAACGGAAGAGTGGTCTCGCCCGCACTGTGGGACGGCACAGAACCCTTCATCCATGAAGTCGAGATCCCAATCACTAACGCCGGCTCAGAGCGGCTTGACCTGGAGATCAGGGTTCCGCGGCGATATCTTCCGGAGAACGATGACCTCTTTGTCGATGTTTTGATGCTCAACTGGATTGAGGTGGAATACCTTCGGGATTCTGGCGTACACGACGGGCAGAGTCGATTTGAGGTTCAGGAGGACGGTCCTGACCAAGGACTGCCAATCGAGATTGTTGCCTCCGGCGATGGGTGGCTCTACGGTTCGGGCCCCGGGCGTCTGCCCCTCGTTCCCGGTCACAATCGTCTTGAGGGTCGTTTCCTCCGCGAGGGGCCGTTCTTTTCGGTCGTCGGTGACGCCTATCGAGACGTCGATCGAATCGTCACCGATTTTCCCTCGGCTTTCAAGACAGCCTTTCGGCAGACGGACTACATCATGATCTCCCACCGGCGATTGCTCGATGCCGTGCAACCGCTGGCTGAGTTCCATCGAAAGAGGGGACTGAGCGTCGAAGTCGTTGACGTCGAGGATATCTACGACGAGTTTAATTACGGAATACAGCACCCTCGAAGCCTGCGGGACTTCCTCAAGTGGGCCTACGAGAACTGGTCCGAGCCGCGCCCCCGATTTGTATTGCTGGCCGGGGATGCCAGTTGGGATTTCAAGAACCTGACTGCAGACGATACGCACTACGCCGATTGGACCTTCCGACCCGGCGAGGCCCGCAAGTTCATCAAAAACGCGTCGTCAGCGTATGAGGACAGGGCCGGCATTAATCACCGAAATCTGGTGCCGACATGGGGCTATCGGACATCCCAGGGTCATGCGGCCAGTGACAACTGGCTGGTCTGTGTTGACGGTGACGACATCTATCCTGATCTGGCGGTCGGGAGGATTCCGGTCACCGAGCCGGAAGAGATGGCTGCCGTGATTCGGAAAACGATCGCCTATGCCGACCGCGGCCCGGCCGGATCGTGGCGGAAGAACCTCCTGTTCATCACCAACGAGAGCAAGGGCTTCCAGAGGGCAAGCGATTCGACAGCGGAGATTTTCGAAGGTCGAGGCTACGCGGCCCAAAAGATCTATCCCAGCCCCGAGGAGACCGCGAACGAACAACATACCCAGAATATGGTCAGTGCCTTTGACGAAGGGTTGCTGATGGTTCAGTTCCTTGGTCATGGCGGACGCTACATCTGGCGAACCGGTCCTCCGGATCTCAAGAAGAACCATGATCTCTTCACGCTGGAGCATCTGGACACCCTGGCGCCAACCGGAAGACTGCCCTTCGTCATCAGCCTGACCTGCTACTCGGCCCCTTTCGACCATCCGACGGCCGACTCGATCGGTGAGAAGTTGCTCCGGCTCGAAGAGAAGGGCGCAATAGGCGTCTTTGCGGCATCGTGGCGCAACAGTCCGTCCTCAAATATGGGCCGGATCGTCATGGACGAGCTTACGACGCCGGGGGCAACGATTGGCGAAGCCCTGATGCGAGCAAAACATCAACTTCGAAGCCCGACGTTGGTGGAAACCTATAATCTGCTCGGCGACCCGGCGATCAGCCTCAACCTGGCGCCCGACGTCGACCCGCCTGCCATTGAGGAGGAGGAGGTCTCGAAGCCGGTCAAAAGAGTGAAAAAAACCGAGATCGTAATGCCTGCACATGTGGACATCAAGGCTGATACGAGCGAAGGTGGGCAGTGTGAAACCGACGCTGAGAGAAAGGACCGATAGTGAGAATGTTATTTTTTGGACGACGTGTGGCCGCCTTGGTGCTGATTACTTTTGTGTGGAGTTGGACTGTCACAGCTGCCCCTGGTTCCTGCCCGGGAGGGGACGGTGGTCCTGATGCGCCAGAGGTCGAGGCGAAGGAGGAGGCGCCGAAAAATTCATTGAAGTGGACTACGGCCAGTGAGGTGGAGAATTTCGGATTCGACATTTTTCGGAGCGAAAACAAAGAGGGACCCTTTGAAAAGAGGACCGACGACCCCTTGCCCGGTGCGGGTACCACTGACGAACCGCAGTCCTACCTTTGGGAGGATTTTGACATCGAAAAGGGCAAGGACTACTACTACTACATTGAGAGCATCTCGATGGCCGGAGTCAGAGAACGATTCAGCCCGATCATCAAGGCGCCGGCAAAGTAGCTGTCAGCTCTCAGCTGTCAGCCCTCAGATCTCGAAAAGAGTCTCTTTCACGATGAAACGCCGATTCTTTGGTCGGCTCGGAGAGTGGGTTGCTCTGGTGTGGTTGCTTTTTCGGGGCTACCGCCTTCGGCACCGCAACTGGAGGGGCCCCTCGGGCGAATTGGACTTGGTGATGAGCAGGCGAGGCGAGGTTGTCTTCGTCGAGGTCAAGGCCCGATCGGGTGTAGATTTCGGGGGTGCGCTCGGTGCCGTCAATCGTCCGAAAAGAGCTGCGTTGGCACGAACCGCATCGGCATACCTCAGTCGTTTTGGTTTATGGGACAGCCCGTGTCGATTCGATGTCGTCGCCGTCGAGAGAAAACCACGAGGGCCGGGTTTCAAGATCACACATCAAACCGACGCATTTCGACCGGATCTTGGACGGAGGATGTGATGGGAGCTAGGAGCGCGTCCCGTATTGGCCCTTTAGATTCCCAATTTGCCTATTTGTGGGCTGAAGGGCCAATCCGGCCACGCTCCTAGCTTTTCGCGCTTCGCGCGGGTGATATATTTAGGTTCATTCTCAAAAATGGCAAGGAGGAGGCTGTCTTGGGGCGGACTTCGAGATTTGAGTCGATGAAGGGAATTATTGGGCCATTCCCTGGGCCAGTTGTTTTTAAAAGATTGAATAATTTGCTCCCGGTGATACGAGTATGCCGTATCCTGCTACCTTGGATATTCGGAGGGAGTTTCCATGAGGGTGATCATTTTCGGTGCGGGACGTGTCGGTGCGGCGATGGCGCTGGATCTTGCGGCTGACGAGACTTTTGAGGTCACAGTGGCGGACATTGATCCTGAAGCGCTGCGGCCGTTGTCGGGCATAGAGCGGCTGACGCCGGTTCGGGCAGATTTACGAACGGTCGATATGATCCAGCGATTGGCGGGCGCCCACGATCTGGTGGTCGGTGCGGTGCCGGGCCCGTTGGGTTACGGGATGGTGAGGTCGGTGATCGACGCCGGCCGCGACATTGTTGACATCTCATTCTTCGAAGAAGATCCCTATCCTGAGTTGGACGAACTGGCCCGAAAGCGGGGAGTCATGGCACTGGTGGATTGCGGTGTCGCTCCCGGGTGTTCAAATCTGATATTGGGAGCAGCCCAGGCGGAACTGGACAGCGTCGACAGCTTCTCGTGCTGGGTAGGTGGGTTGCCGGTCGTTCGTCGTCAACCATACGAGTATCAGGCTGTATTCTCGCCGATTGACGTGATTGCGGAATACACCAGACCAGCCCGGTTGGTCGAAAACGGTGAAGTCGTGGTACGGGAGGCATTGAGTGAGGTCGAGCTCCTGGATTTTGAAGGGGCCGGAACCCTCGAGGCCTTCAATACAGACGGCCTTCGAACGCTCCTACGGTGCGACGTGCCGAACATGAAAGAGAAAACCCTGCGCTATCCGGGCCACGCGGAAAAGATGCGCCTTCTGCGAGATACCGGATTCTTCTCCACGGAGGAGATCGAAGTCAGGGGCGTCAAGATTCGACCGATCGATTTGACCTCCGAACTGCTCTTTCCCGCCTGGCACATGGGGAAAGACGATGAGGACCTGACCGTTTTCAGGGCCGAGGTCGTGGGCCGCAAGGGTGAAAAGACCGTGTGCAGAACATACCAGATGCTCGATCGGCTGGACCGGGACACTCGAACGACCTCAATGGCTCGAACGACAGGCTACACCTGCACAGCTATCGTCCGAGCCGTCGCCACGGGTCTTTTCCGGCAGGAGGGCGTTTGGGCACCCGAGGTCATGGGCCGTACCGAAGGCTGTTTTCGTTTCATCCTCGATCGACTGGCAGAGCGGGGTGTCGTCTTCCGGGAGGAGGAAGAATGAGCGACGTGACACAGGCCCTCTTTCAACGAATAGACACCTGCAAGGCCTCCGTCGGTGTCATCGGGCTTGGTTATGTCGGGCTTCCCCTGGCGATAGCCTTCGCCGACAAAGGTTTTCCGGTCCTGGGGTTCGATATCGATCAGAGCAAGGTCGATGCCGTCATGGCGAGTGAGTCGTACATCAAACACCTGGATGGCGATGGGCTCGCACGAGTCGTGCAGGCCGGGAAGCTCGAAGCCACGACCGATTTTGCTCGGCTGGAAACGTCGGATGTCATCATGATCTGCGTGCCGACCCCCCTGACGCCACAGCGCGAACCCGACATGAGTTACGTCGTGGAAACCGCCCGTCAGATCAAGAAAACTCTTCGAACTGGCCAACTTGTAGTGCTGGAGAGCACGACCTATCCAGGTACGACCGACGAGTTGTTGAAGGATATTCTCGAAGAATCCGGCCTGGTTTGTGGGCAAGACTTCTACCTTGCCTTCTCACCGGAGCGCGAAGACCCGGGCAATCCTGATTTCGGCACGACAACCATCCCCAAGGTCGTCGGGGGCCTTGATCAGATTTCAGGTGATTTGGCGGAAAATCTCTACGCCAAGGCGATCGCCCGTACCGTTCGGGTCTCATCGGCGCGGGCGGCAGAAGCTACGAAACTGACTGAGAACATTTTCAGGGCCGTCAACATCGCCCTGGTCAACGAATTGAAGATGGTCTACGACAGAATGGACATTGACGTCTGGGAGGTCCTGGATGCTGCCGCCACCAAACCCTTCGGATTCATGCGTTTCAGCCCGGGGCCGGGGTGGGGGGGGCATTGCATTCCGCTCGATCCTTTCTACCTGGCGTGGAAGGCGCGGGAATACGGCCAGTCGACCCGTTTCATCGAGTTGGCGGGTGAAGTCAACGTCACAATGCCGGCATACGTTATCGAAAAACTACAGCTGGCTCTCAATGATCGTGCAAAGGCCGTCAAAAACTCTCATGTCCTCGTGCTCGGATTAGCGTACAAGAAAGACATCGACGATCCGCGTGAGAGTCCAGCCTTCGAACTGATCCACCAGTTACTGACCCTGGGCGCCAAGGTCAGCTACCACGATCCCTATATCCCGACCGCGCCCAACATGAGGTCCTGGCCCCAATTGCCGGCCATGCACTCTGTGGACCTGAGCGTTGAGAACCTGGAGGCGGCGGATGCCGTTCTGATCGCCACTGACCACTCGGCCGTGGACTATCAGTTTGTTGCTGACCACGCCACTCTGGTTGTCGACACCAGGGGTATCTATCGAGAAAACCTCATCAACGTCGTCAAGGCTTGAACATGGATAAAGGTCAGCCGATGGATAAAGGTTCTCCAGTCGACTCTGCCGCCGCAAAAGAGGGTCAGCGCCGCTCAGTGGCCAAAGCCATCACCTGGCGTATCGTGGCGACATCGACCACGATGGCCATCGTCTTCGGTTTCACCGGGAAGCTGCTTCTGGCCGGGGGGATCGGCCCTGTTGAGAGCCTCTCGAAGATTCTTTTTTATTACACCCACGAGCGCCTGTGGTCGCGATCCAGTTTCGGCAAGGTGTCGGACGCCCCAAGGAGTCGTCACGTCGTTGCCCACGCCGGAACCATCTCCGAGAAGGAAAGGGAAGCTGAGGACGGCAGCAGGGCTGTTACCGTCTGGTTCACCGGTCTGAGCGGCTCGGGCAAAACCACTCTTGCCTACGCACTGGAGAGGCGGCTCTTTGACCAGGATCTTCGCTCAATAGTGCTTGATGGAGAGAACATGCGTCTTGGCCTGTGCCGTGACCTGGGTTTCGACCCGATTGAGCGGGCGGAGAACGTTCGCCGTACTGCAGAAGTAGCCCGCATCGCCAATTCTCACGGCATTCTCGCCATCTGCGGACTGATTTCGCCTTTCAGGGATGATCGACGCCG
>Ga0164315_10003244_pt1 | contig 12600 bp, 23 predicted proteins | sample GuaBasSedimGuay6_FD_113737 | JGI IMG/M metagenome (GOLD analysis project Ga0164315, IMG submission 113737) | Subseafloor sediment microbial communities from Guaymas Basin, Gulf of California, Mexico - Guay6, Core 4569-2, 0-3 cm | ecosystem: Environmental > Aquatic > Marine > Hydrothermal vents... | reverse complement strand
CTTTCTGTTGGTTGGGAAGAGGTCTGCTATACATGGGAGAATTAATACTCGAACTGGTAATTCTTTTTGCGGCTGTGTTCGGTGAATAATTGTGATATATCCTACCATTTACGAAGAATCAACACCAAGAGCTATAAAGGAACACAAGTGTTGTGAATGTGGTAATGTGATAACCGTAGGAACGTTTTATAGCTTGATTAAAGGTTTATGGGAAGGTTCGTGGGATACATATAAAACGTGCGAGAAATGCCATTATCTTCGACAAGAGGCTATGGTTAGGTCGCGTGAAATGGATTACGATTATGATTATCCAACATTAGGCGGTTTAAATGATTGGATAGCTGAATATGAATGTGATACCGGGGAGAAATTTGAGTATAATTTGTAATATCTAAACTACTGCGTAGATAAGAAATACTTCGCATGGGACGGAGGGTTGTAGGTTCGAGTCCTACCGTTCTGCCAAAGAAACACATAATGCAGAACGTGGCGCAACTGGTAGCGCATCCGTAGAAAAATATTTTTATCGTTTTCAACTTAGATTAGATATTACAAATTGTATGAAAAAATTAACACTAAACCAATGGGCTAAAGTCTATCTTGGGTATTGGAATATTATCATCATACCAACTATATTATTTTCAACTTCAACACAAATTCAAATACTTCTTCCAGCGTTCGTAGAAGTTTGGATTCTTACAGCTTTCACACATTATTATTGGGATTGAAATGGACAAACACCAAGAATTACATGATTTGATTGATAATTTGACTCCAGACGGTATAATAGTTTTAGATATTAAACACTTACCAACCATACTAAAATGGTTTCAAATGATTGAAGATTGGATTTTTGAAGATGGTGCGCCTGATTACAAATTAGATACGAAACGTTATATTGGTCTATTCCCAGTGCAATACAGTATTTTTAAATTAGTAGACGTTGTGGTTGTAACGTTCTCTTACGATATAGATAAAGGCTTATGAAACAAGTAAACTGTTTTAAATGTGAACACTGTGGCGACATTTACGAAACCGAAGAAGAAGCTATATCGTGTGAAAAATTTCATGCAGGTAACGAAGACTTAGAAATTATAGACTGTTACCATACAGCGCAAACCACACAATATGGGTTCCCAGAAACAATACAAATTGTTATCAAAGATAAAAGCGGTTGGATGGCTGAATACCGTAAAGAGCGAGAAGGGAGCGTAGAAGACTTCGACCCATTCCGAAAAGCTATAGACGATTTAATTGATTAATGTGCCAAACCTGACCATTAACCCCACCAAAAACCACATTACATGACAAAGTTGGCAATTACCTGAACCACATCACACAATTAAATTTGCAATTTTCTCACCGTTTAGTATAATAGTACCAACTTAAACGAAACGAGATAATGACATGGCTTCTATATCAATCGAACAAAACGCTACCGTTAGACGCACACTCGAACACTATCTCGACATCATCAACAAATATTGTGATGCAAAAGGTAAGAGTCATATGCCCTCACCAAATCTCAATTATCTTTTACGTGGTACAACTGGTGGAACAGCAAACCATACAACATTCACTATAAGCCTTAACGAAATTTTATTATTAGAAAACTGGGACTTATACCAAATAAAAACAATCCCTCACGAATTAGCACATTTAGCTGTTACTTTTCTATTTGGCTACCAAAAACAAATACATGGTCGTCACTGGAAATTCGTTATGAAAACTCTTTTTGGTTTGGAACCTTCAAGATGTCATAATATGGATATATCAAATTCGATGGTTCGCAACACCAAATATTTTGAATACACTTGTAATTGCAACTATCAACACTTAGTAAGTTCAATTAAACATAACAAAATTTTAAGAGGTAAGGTATACACTTGCAACACCTGTCGCAGTAATATTTACTTCATCAATAAAATTACAGATAAGCGCACAATAATGGCAGAAAGAAAAGCAAAAGTGTGATATGATAAATAGGAAGAAATGGACAAAGGGAATTTTATGCTTACCGATTATTCTGTTGCTGTTAAAGATACGGCATATTCAATTTTTTTGAATTTTTATAAGGCTACACCAGATACCATCATCTTAACAGAAGAGGACACTTCAGATTTAATGGCTATCATGTCTGTTGATTACGATACCAAACTACAAACTGTCGAGAGGGATATTTCCAGTGTTATGCGAAGTTTAGTTAGCACTATCCCTCAAGAATATCTTAAACAACCACCAATCTATCATTAATATGTTTTCTATATGGGTTCACATAGTAATAATATTATATTTAATGGCACACATTACAGTGTATCAACTGTATTATCCTATGCTATTGGATAGAACTAAAGCCACATTCAAAGGAAGTAAATCGACTAAAAGACTAGGGGGTAAATTGGATTATATGTCAAATAAATTCTACCAATTCATGCTAGTTTTCATGTTATATTTCTTCTATGTTGGCGCAATGTTATTACCGTCTATAACAAACTTACCAATCTTTTACGTTACACAATTTCTAACCGTTATCATATCTTTATATTTTTTCTATATGCAGAAATATGTATTAATGTCTTACGAAAAAGCAATCATCCACGCAAACAAAAATTTGAAAAAATATTAAAGAAGCTGTATAATTCTAACTTTAACAACAAATTTTAAATCATTATGACTCAAAATGAAATTAATCTTCTAATTGAAGAATTAGAACTTAACAACGATTTGTATGGTCGAGGCGAAGACACCACACTTACTGATGCTGAATACGATACCAAACTGCTACAGTTAAAAGCTGTTCGTCCAGCTCACGTATTGATTACTGGCGTAGGTTCTGAAGTTAGAGGTGATAAAGTTACCCTACCATATAAAATGGGAAGTCTTGACCAATGCTACGAAGGTGAAACGCTGCAATGGGTTAGAGATAACGATTTAGAAGATGAAATGTTTATAGTTTCAGCTAAACTTGATGGTATCAGTACAGAGATTATATATGGTGCAGGGAAATTTCAAATAGCATATAGCCGTGGAAACGGTTTAGAAGGTGCTGATATTTCCAGACACCTCAGAAAAATGAGCGCAATACCCAAAACTGTCAAAACCTCAATAACTACTGTTATACGTGCAGAAATTATAATGTCTCGCACTTCGTTCAAAAAATTTCAAGCTGAATGTCTTAAAAGAAAATATAAAACCTATAAAAATGCCCGTAATGCTGTGGGTGGTTTGATGAATTCAAAAACCTTACCAGATTAGATTTATGGGTATTTCGATGTTATCGGCTTTGAAATTATTGGTAATCTGGACAAAGAAGTTCAACTTGAAGCTGTTAATGCTTGCGGATATTATTCTGCTACAGCTACAAAAAAGAAGGGGATTGAATTAACCGACGAATTTTTAACCAAATGTATCACTAATAACAAAGTGCATTATGGCTTAAACGATTTTGAACAAGATGGTGTCGTAATTGATATTAATAGCCACTTTACTAGACGAAGGTTGAATCCATCCACAAACAGTCTTAATCCTGCATACTCTAAAAAGTTTAAAGTTCGTGATAGTGACAATATTGCTACAACCAAAGTTCTTGGTGTCGAATGGGCTGCTTCTAAACATGGTCTAATTAAACCTAGAGTTAACATCGAACCTGTTGACCTTCAAGGTGTTACTATTGATTTTGCCACAGGATTTAACGCTAAGTACATTGTAGACAATTACATTGGTGTTGATTCAGAAATTAAATTAACGCGCTCTGGTGACGTTATACCCCACATATTAGACGTGGTTACGCCAGCGTTTGTTCCTGATATTCCTGATGAAAAAGAATTTGGCGCATACGATTGGAATGAAACCGAAGTCGATTTCATTTTAGACGACCCAAAAAGTAATAAAATTGTTCTTATTAAAGAGATAGCTTCATTCTTTGCTAGTCTTGATGTTCCTAAATTGAAAATTGGTGGTGCCACTAAACTTTTTGATGCTGATTATGATACCATTGCTAAAGTCATAAACATGACAGAAGATGAACTTGTTGCTGTTCTTGGAAAAAATGGTTCTGTTGTATTCAAAGGTATTAATGATATGCTTAACGATGTGACCGTTTACAACTTTATGGGTTCATTGGTAATGTTTGGTCAAGGTTTGGGTAAACGTATGTTTGAAAAACTGTATGACCATTATGGACAATGTGAAGATTTGTCCATTGATAATATAATTGCCGTATCTGGTTTTGAATTTAAAACGGCTTGTAAGATTGCTGGTGGTATGGATGAATACAGAGAATTTATGTCACAGATTGACCGTAAGATTGTATTTGCGGATAAAGTGGTGTATAGTGGTAAATTCGATAATATAGTATTCGTATTCACTGGCTTTCGTGATAAATCTTCGCAAGAAGCGATTGAACAAGAAGGTGGTACAATAGGGTGTAGTGTTAACAAAGACACTACATATTTAGTAACTAAAGACACCACTAGCACTTCTGGAAAAGTTGGGAAAGCTCGTAAATTGGGTGTCAAAATTATAAGCATTGATGATATGCTAGGAATGATATGACAAGAACGGAAATTATGACACGTTTGAGAGAAAAAAAGGATTGGACTGTATGTAGAATCACAAATGATTTGTGGTCATATATAGATATAACAGAAAAGATTAGAGTTGGAAGACACCATTTTGAATGGGCTATATTCAAACTTGGTAAAAATCAAGGATTCCATTTTGCAACAAGTTATAAAGATATACCACCTACGTTGGTGGCTCAATTATTTAGAATTTTAAACATAGGTACAAAAAAATGAAACTATTTCGGATATTATGTATTACATTATTAATGGCGTTCTCCATACAAGTTAGTGCGATTACACAATTAAAAGTTGATGGTTTGAGTGCCGACGATATTGACAAGCTGAACCTTGCTGCTGCTCAAATGGTGGTTGAAGCTAGAGAAGCTGCGAATAAGCCAGTTGTGGATGCCATGATTGATAAGTTAGGTGATTTAGATATAAGTGACGAAGCACTTGATAGATATTCCACTATTGGAACTAAAGTTGGTAAAATCGTAACAGGGTTCTTAACTGAAATTGGTGTGACTGCGGCAAACTTTTTAGACACTAACTGGGGTATTGTGGCTATGATTTTAGTGGGCTTCCATTATTTTGGAAACGACATGGCCTTACTTGGTATGATTATGGTTGACCTAACGGTTCTATTACCTATCTGGCTACTGTTTGCTAGACATTTATGGTTTCCATTTAAAGAATTTACTGTGACTAAAAAAGTTAAAGATGGGTATAAAGATATAACCGTTTTAAAACGCCATTATGATAACAACTTGAATGATAGTCCTAGTGGATTCATGATTACTGGTATAGTAGTCATACTTCTTATCCTTATTGTAGCTACAATGAATATTGGCTAATGATTATATTTGTATTACATGGGTTTCAAGGTGCAACCCCTAACCGCAAAACTGAGGTATTGAGGAAGTATGCAAAACCTCATATTGTGGTTGGGTTGAACTATGGGTATGAACCTAAAAAAGCGGTGTCTAGTCTTATACAACAAGTCGCGTGTGCTAAAGAGTATCACGATTGTAATGACATCGTTTTTCTCGGAACTTCATTAGGTGCGTTTTGGGCGAAATATTTATCCAGTTATTTTGGTGTGAAAGGTATACTTATTAATCCAGCACTTGACCCATTATCAACTTTAATACCGCACATTGGTATGAATAATAATGTTGTTACTAATGGTGCTTTTGCGTTATCAACAAATGATGTGGAAGCTCATGGTGACTATTACCTTGATGATGGATATAATTTTCTTGTGTTGCTAGATACTGGTGATGAACTTTTCGATTATAAGATAGCATATAATCGGTTTCGGGATAACCATAAATGTGTAGTCTGGCAAAACGGTGACCATTCATTTGCTCACCTAAAAGACGCTATACCTGATATATTAGAATTTATCGAAGGTGTGAAACCATTAAAAGGGGATGACAGATTAATCAAACTGGCGAAAGGGATGAAATAAAGCTAAATGGAAACGATTGAAATAAAAAGGTGTGGCGAAGTTAATATCGGGATGGATGATGTTACGTTCCACTCTAATATCGGGAAGGTTTCAATATCTCTCGACGTTATTGAAGAAATACAAACTGTTCTGAGATATGAAGAAAAAATGAGACAGTTTACTATAAGAATTCGGAAATTAAATGAAAATTAATAAAGATATTGGAACTCGTATGAAACGATACGAGCGCACTACAAGAGATTATCTAATCCCACACATGCCAACGATTCTACGTTTAGATGGTAAAACGTTTCACACGTTTACTAAAGGTATGGATAGACCATTTGATGAAAGCTTACACGATACTATGTGTTTTGCTATGGAACAGTCTATGGAACATATCATACAAAATTGTGTATTAGGTTATACTCAGTCTGATGAAATTTCTTTACTGTTGGTAGACTATCCGAACCTTAACACCGAACAATGGTTTGACGGTAACATACAAAAAATGGTTTCCGTTTCTGCTAGTGCGGTGACTGCATTTTTCAACCAATTTTTCACTGAATATGTTGCGGAACAGTGTGATAAAGTTGGGGATTTAGCATTTTTCGATAGTAGGGTGTATCAAATGCCTAGAGAAGAAATTTGCAATTATTTCATTTGGCGACAACAGGATGCTACCCGTAATAGTATTCAAATGTTAGGACAATCTAAATTCTCTCACAAAGAATTACAGGGTGTGTCGTGTGACCAAATTCAACACAAGTTGTTGACTGAACATGATATGAACTGGAACGATTTGAGAACATGGAAAAAACGTGGCACTTGCTGTTATAAAATTGATAGTGGCAAGATAGCGTTAGATTATTCCCCACCGATTTTCACTAAAAATCGCGGATTCGTTGATAGATGGATTGAGGAAGGTGTGTGAATATGACTGAAGGTTTCCCATTGGGTATTAATGTGGCCATGGATGACCACGCTAGATGGTGCGGTATGGGTCATTGGTCGTGTACTACTCCTAACACTAATCAATATTGGGTTCGCTTTGACGGTTTAGTATGCTCCATTGATTTTGGTAAGTTTGATTCATACGCTGAATGTTTAAGACAGTGTGACCGTGACAACCCTTGCGATAATGTGTTTCCAGATTTAGAAATACCAAAAAACGTGAGGCTGCTTATAGTTGATAAGTTATTTCCAGACCAATCATACTATATGGATGACATACCCAACAAATTAGATGATTTTTTATTTGGGAAAGATGTTTCAACTTATGAGTTTATTGCCGTTATAGAAGACCGTGATAACTTCATAATCCAGATAACTGCTAAAGATAGACGCAAAGTGATAACTCAAATTATAGACCCTTTAATGTGGGGGAATAAAAACTTCTACGAGCGTTAAAAATGTAACACTCTAATAAATAACAGTATAACTTTTTAAAGGGATACTGTTATGAATGATAAAAATTTCGAATATGCAATACAAATAGTATTAAAACATGAAGGTGGGCTAGTAAATAACCCTGCTGACCCGGGTGGACTTACAAACTTTGGGATTTCACAAAGAAGCTATCCAAACGTAGACATAATGCGTCTAACCGTTGAAAGAGCTTCCGCTATATATTATAAAGACTATTGGATTAAAGGTCGCTATAATATGATTAACCATAAAGAATTGTCTGCTAAAGTTTTCGATTCTGCTGTTAATATGGGTAATCGACAAGCCAATAAATTGATACAACGTTCGTGTTTAGCTGCTGGAAAAAATATAGCAGTTGATGGTGCGTTAGGTAGAAAATCGTTTGAAGCTATAAATTCTAGTGACGGTAATCTACTATTAGCAGTATTCAAGTCTGAAATGGCATCATATTACAGACTGATAATTGCTAAAAAACCAAGCCTTGCTGTGTTTAAAAATGGCTGGAAAAAAAGAGCTTACGAATAATAGAAAATAAAATGAGAAAGATTAGAATAGTTTCAGATTTACATATCGAGTTTGATAAACATGATAAAATAGATTACTTCTTGGATTCGCTAGACACCGACAAGGAAACTATTCTAATACTCGCTGGTGATGTTTGTGTCAGCGAAAAAATTAAACAGTTTAGATACTTCTTCGAAGATGTTAATGATAGGTTCTATGCCGTTGTTTATATTTTAGGAAACCACGAATATTACCGTGGGAATTATCCAACTGTTCCAAGAAAAACGGTAGAAGGTTTGATAGGATTAGATAAGATTCACTTCTTAAACGATTCTCACGTTTACATTGATGATATTCTTTTTGTTGGTGGAACATTATGGACTGATATGGGTGGTGCAGACCCTATATGTTGCTTTGACGCTCAAAGGTATATGAATGATTACAAACTTATCAGAACTGGCCCTGATGCTGAACCGTGGAAAACAAAGTTCAGACCTGCTCATTCTATAGAAGCTTTTCGTATAACAAAAAAATACATTTTTGAAACTTTGAAAGAAGAAAACGCTGAAAAAGTGGTTGTAGTTTCACATCATGCACCTTCTGCACAATCAATAGATGAAAGATACAAACTAGATTCCCAAAATCCAGCATATTTTTCTAAGCTAGATGATGATATACTAGACAATCATATTAACCTTTGGGTACATGGTCACATGCACAGTTCTAACGATTATATGATTGGTGAAACGAGGGTTATAAACAACCCACGCGGTTACTATAGACACGAAATAAACCCAAATTACGATAACACATTAACAATAGAAATTTGATGAAAATTATATTTTTAGATATAGATGGTGTATTAAACTCCATTATAGATGGTTTTGGTGTGCCTAAAAATATGACACCAGCTACGTTAAATCAAAGAGGTATTGGGCTTCTAAAATATATTACTGAAACTACAGAATCCCATATCATTATTTCGTCCACATGGAGAGCATTTGGTGGCTCTGAATGGTTCTGTGGACTGTTTGAAGCGTATGGATGGTTTCAACCACCAGTAATAGATATAACACGTTGTTCGTCTGCTGGTGAAATACGTGGTGATGAAATAAACTCATACTTAAATGAACACATTATTGATAAATACGTCATAATTGATGATGATTCCGACTTCTATCCATATCAACATTTAGTGCAAACGGATATTGCGCAAGGGTTGACACTTAAAAACGCTTTAGACTGCATCGACATTCTAGGCTGTGAGAAAGAAAAGGAATTGAAAACTCTTAAAGATTTGAGATTGTATGTGAAATAGGAGATTTTTGATATGGAAGTCAAAAAAATATGTAGTAAAGTTTGTGAATTTTTTAAATTAATAATAATGATTTGCGTTATATTAGCAACTGTTATGATAGTTTTAACAATGTTGAAAGGTGCTAATATCTATGATGTTAGTAAAGTTAATAGTTCCAAACCGTTGAGTGCGGCTGAAAAATTGTTGATATTAGAAAGTTTAGAAAAAGATTGATATTTTAAAATTTATCCTGTAGAATAGGCTTCTCAATTTAAAGTAATAGGTTTTCAAAATGGCTGCAAGAGGTTCAAAGCTTCAAGTCGAAAAGGTACACTCCAACGTTGAGAAGGATTTTACCACAACTACAGATTTTACATTATTGCATTGTAATAACTTTGATGGCAATAACAACAAATTCTATATGATAGAGATTCAGAAAAATTCTTCTGACGAATATCAACTCTTTAGTAATTATGGTCGTCTAGGTTCTACAACTGTCTACGAAGTTAGAAAACATTTCAAAGGTGATGATGCACCAATTACAGACTTTAATGCTATAGAAGATGAATATGATGCTATCATAGCTAAAAAAGAACGTGGCAAAACAGTCAAAGGTGTGAAAGAATTTTACACTAAAGTTGATGTACTAGCACCTACTGTTGGTTCATCAAACATTGCTGATAATACCGATGTAAGCGTATCACAAGAAGCTGAATTTGAAATTGATTCAAGTCTTTCAACTGAAGTGAATCGAATCATCCAACAAATCAAAGCCGACAACATTCACAACATTTTATCTAAGACTTCTTTGAAGCTTACATCAAGAGGTTTTGAAACCGATGTTGGTGTTGTTACAGATTCCCATATTGACAGGGCTGTAGAAGCATTAGAGTCCATTCGTGACGCTATTGTTGCCGATGTTCGTGCCGATGTTATTTTAGCTAACAATATTTACTTTTCCCTGATACCTAAAGCATCTGGCGCACGTTTAGTGTATGAGCAAATGGTAATTTCTGCCGATGTTCTCGCAGAACACTTCGATTTAATGGAAGATTTACGTTCTGCATTGAAAGTAAACTTACAACCAACCGATAAAGCTGAAGGTAAAAAATTCGCAATAGATTTGATGCTATTAGATTATGCTGATACTGAACGCGATAGACTTATCAGTTTCTTTGAAAGTAGAAAACATAGCAGCCATGCGCATTTGAACACTTGGAAAGTTAAAAACGTGTTCAGCTTTGGTGAAATTGAGAAACGTATTGGTGCTTACGAAAATAAACTTTCCGAACTTGGTAACGAGCATGAATTGTTTCATGGTTCTAGGAATGGGAACATTTTATCTATCTTGATAAACGGTTTTATGATTCCTCCTGCTACCGCTGGTCATTGTACTGGTCGTATGTTTGGTAACGGTGTGTATTCTGCATCATGTTCAAGTAAAGCTTTAAATTATTCTACCGGATTTTGGGATGGTGGTGCAGACGATAGCAATGCTTTTATTTTTATCACACGATTCGTAATGGGTAAACAGCAAGATTGTCGAAATTTTAAATATAGTGGCGCAGATTCCGGTTATGATTCCATTCATGGTTTGTCTGCTGATAATGGTGGTACACTCTTAAACGATGAATACATTGTTTATGATACAAACCAAACATTGATTACCCATTTAATCGAGTTGCAAAAGTAGTGTACGGTGATAACTGTGATGAACATGATTTGGAATTTGGGAACTGTATTGAATGTGAACGTGATTTTATCGAACTACTGGAACAGGATTTGAAGGATATGAACAGAGATATGTGTGTGGCTAAACATATTGCGTTGTTAGCAACGTTTAAAGTTGGTTGCCAACCTAATAAAGAAATTGACCCTGATGGTATGCTGTATTATATGATACGTGATGGTCAACTTAGCACATATCTATTTTCAATTAACAGTTTTGACCCTGTGGATATAGTTGACACGTTAGAAGCCAAATTGAGAGAACGTTTTCCTAAAGTAGAGTTTAAATTAGCCTTAAAACCGTAAAATAAATTTGCTATTATTTTTCTGGCATGTTATTATAACCACTACAGTCAAAAAGGTTCTTAACTATGAAATTAACATTATCTGATGCTAAATTTAATGCCACAGAAGAACAGTTTATACAATTCTGCGAAGATTATGGTTTTAACGCTAACACAGTTAAAAATGATGATGAAACTTTAGTTGAAGTTCCAATAGATGATGCCGCCAAATATGGTATAATTTCATACGTTTAAATTTGAGAATTATATGCAATACAATCCACCACGACCAACAGTAGACCAAGAAGTTTTCAGTCTTAACGTTGGTAACAATGCTAGAAACCAAGAACAAGTGCTAACGCCAATGGTTGTTAGTAAAGTCGGTAGAAAATATTTCTCTGCTAAAAGAGCTGATGATGCTATTGGATACAGCGAAACACAATACCATTTAGATACGTGGATTCAAAAAACCGAATTCTGTGCGAACAGTAGAATATTTCCAACCAAACAAGAATGGTACGATGAACAAGAAGCTGCACTATTATCTGCCGAATTTAAAACAGTTTTTGGTTTCGGCTATGCAGGTTCAAAGCAACTTTCTTTAACGGCTTTACTTGCTATTAAAGATATAATCGACAACGACAAACAAAAATGATAATATTTTCAGACAAACAAATCATGCAAGACAGCGAGTTCGACATTGAAAGCGTTGAGGTGTATTCAGTAGACCGTATTGTAGGTGGTATCACTGTTATATCATTCTATGATAAACAAGATGAAGACTCCGAAGCTGAACTTAGAACGCCAATGGCGAAACACGAAGATTATGTTCGCAGGTTTAGAAACAAGTTAGGCTTAGTAACACAATCTGACGGTTCGACTCTTCCAAAAGCTAAAACCTTTACCGAACGAGTTGAAGATGCGTCTGGTGAAGTGGTTGACGAATTAATAAAATAGAAATATGTTGACATTACCAACGAGTAAGCGTATAATCGTTAGGTAATTAAAAAGAATTTAAAATTGTGAAAAAGGTTTAAAATAGTTCATCGGAAGTGGTTGACTTTTTAGTGAAACATGATACGATAGCTTATACGAATTTTTTAAAATCGTTAAACGTTTTACACAATTTTAATGTACGGAGGTTAAAAGATGCGAAAGTGTCCGAACCTCAAAAAAGGAAACGAGTCAAAGGATGCGATTAACGACTCAATTTTAATTTTCATAGGAATAAAAAAATGAAATCTTTATATTTTGTGTTGTTGTCATTAGTTTTGACAACAAACGCTTGGGCTGTCCCAGGTTATGATGGTGCTGCAACTGCAAACACTGTCTCTAATGCTGCTG
>Ga0164315_10003243_pt1 | contig 12602 bp, 14 predicted proteins | sample GuaBasSedimGuay6_FD_113737 | JGI IMG/M metagenome (GOLD analysis project Ga0164315, IMG submission 113737) | Subseafloor sediment microbial communities from Guaymas Basin, Gulf of California, Mexico - Guay6, Core 4569-2, 0-3 cm | ecosystem: Environmental > Aquatic > Marine > Hydrothermal vents... | reverse complement strand
TGAGCGTGTGGCTGGGCTGAGGCCACGCAAAGCCTCACGCAAGAAGGCCCGAAGGTCTCCGCGAAGGGCCTCGGCCATCGGTGGGAGCGCATGATTTTCGAAACTGGGGAGTTGCATCGAATCAGCTCAGCTGCGCCGGCGGCGGTGTGCGGCCGGGTCGCCGTCATCCAGGATGGTGCGCATGCGAAGCTCTACGCCCTTGCGCAGATCCTCATGTGTCAGGATGTAGAAGCGGTCACATCGGATGCCTTCGACGACGATCCGCCCGACCTGGTCCGGGTCCATGCCGGCCTGAAGCATTTCGCTGAGTCGTTCGTCAGTACGCGTCTTGCGAGTGCTGCCAAGCGCACGGGGTCGGTTGCGCTCAGATTGAGTGATGCGCGTATCGATGGCACCCGGACACAATACGGACACGCGGATGTTGGCATCACGGGCGGCCAGCTCCTGGGCCATCGTTTCCGATAGAGTGACCACTGCGTGCTTCGATACGTTATAGGAGGCCGTTCCCGGCAGCGAAACGAGTCCGGCTCCAGAGGCCGTATTGACGACGTGGCCCGGCTCTCCCGACTCGATCATTCGCGGCACGAAGCTGTGAATTCCATGCACGATGCCCATGACGTTGACGCCTAGTACCCATCGCCAGTCGTCGAGCGTCTGCTCCCAGGTCAATCCAGACGAGAACACGCCGGCGTTGTTGCACACCACATGGACGGCACCGAACTCTTGGTAGGCGCGATCGGCCAGGGCATCGAGGTCGTCAGCCTGGGAGACGTCGGTCGGGACTGCAATGACCTCTGCACTATCTGTTGCGAGCTCCTTGCGAACTGTCTCGAGAGATTCCGGCTCGATATCTGCGAGAACGACGCGCATGCCTTCAGCCGCAAAGGCACGGGCCATCCCGCGACCGATGCCGCTGGCGGCACCGGTGATGACTGCAACGTGTCCAGCGAGTTCTTCCATGCATTCTCTCTCTGAGTGAGAACTCTATCACGGCTGCGAAGCGCGGTCGCGCTGGTGTAGCTTGATTTTGTCATCTTTTCGAAACTCGTCCGGACCTCTGTGCGTCTGTTCGGCGCGGGGATTGACGGGGCCGCGCGCACGCCCACGCTCCTGTTCCCGATTCCGTCAATGGCTTTGGGCGCTGCCTGTCACGGTCCGGTATACGCGACCGAAAGCGATGGCGCCAATTTGCTTCGTTATGTGCTCATTTCGGTCGCCGGAGCGAATGGGTGGTCTGGGATTCATCAAAGGGTCATGTGTTCCGATTGGCGGCGATGGACTTCTCGGCCTCGCTCAACTGTTGCCATCTTCGGCCGTCTGAATTGCACCGCGTTCCTCGAGTCGATCGATGCTCGCGTCGTCCATATCTGTTAGGCGAGTCAGGATCTCTCGATTGTGCTCACCTCTTGAAGGCGGAGGGGCCACCGCGCCGATTTCACCACTTGTCGACCGGTAGGGAACGCGCGGTAGATGCAAGCCGGGGATCGGCTCCGCGATGAGCCGGCGCTCGATCGCCCAGTCGGTGGCTGCCAGTTCGCTGACGCTGCGCACGATTCCGATGGCGATGCGGTGGGGGTCAACGCTGGTGTGGAGGGCGTCGAACGAGTCGAATGTAAGCGAGAACTCTAGGATGAGCCGATCGATTTCGGCGCGATTCTGAATTCTGCTCGCCTGGTCGGCAAAACGCGGGTCCTTGATCAATTCCGGTCGGCCCATGGCCTTGGCCCACATCCGGAAATTGTCCACTGGGTTGCCCTGTGTGACGACGTGGGTGCCGTCGCCGAGGGTGAGCACGAGGGAGGCGGCACCCGCGTAAGTCGCTGGACCGGTCTGGCCGCATAGCTCGGGGGCGCTGAATTCGTTCAGATAGACCGAGACCTCTGCGAGGGAAATGTCGAGATGGGCTCCCGCGCCTCCTCGCTCGCGAGCGAAGAGCGCGCTGCAGATCGCGCCCATCGCCATCAAGCCCGACTGGATGTCGGCATGTGAGAGTGCTTCGGGTCGCATCGGCATGTCATGTAATCGTGCATTGGTGGCAATCAGCCCCGCCTCGCCGTGCACGACAGGCGCATAGCAACGACGATCGGCCCAGGGTCCGGTCTGGCCGTATCCGCTGATCGAGCAATAGACGAGCCCCGTATTCCGTCGTCGGAGGCTTGCCGCGTCGAGCCCGAAGCGCGCAAGGACTCCAGGGCGAAAATTCTCGAGGACGACATCGGATTCATCCGCTAGTCGGGCGACCAGTGAGGACGCCTCCCCGTCTGTCAGGTCTACGCAAAGACCGATTTTTCCGGCATTCAAATGCGCGTAGTATGAACTGAAGCCCTCGATGATCGGAGGCGCCTTTCGGGTCATGTCTCGGTTCGGAGGCTCGACTTTGATGACTTCCGCACCCTGGTCCGCGAGCATTCGGCCACATAGCGGGCCTGCGACGACGCGGCTCAGGTCGAGCACTCGAATGCCCGTGAGTGGTCGATCATTCGTCATTTTTCCTCCTCCGGCGTCCACGAAGACCACCGAGATCACATCGCGATTCGAGGCATCGTGCTGAAGATACATTCGGACTCTCAACTCGGCGCAATCCAGAGAACTCCGATCCTCCATGAGTCGATGTAGCAGCCCAATCGCTATTTCCGCGCGCTGTCACATTTGCGTTCATAAAACATCGAAGAGCCTCGCGCATCCCCTGCTTCGCGCTGGGCAGACCGCGGCAGGGCGACCGGGACGTCGTTGGCGCGACTGATGTGATGCGAATCAGCCTTTTAGAATCGAGCCGGGTGGAGGCGAATTTGCACACGGACCGTTTGCGGCGCGGACACGAGAGACCAGCCAAGGCTCGCTCGATTTTCGGAACAGCTCCCTCTGGCTGCGGAGGGCCCACTGATGTCTAAGGGAGCATTGAATCTATAAGCGACCCTCCAGCGTGGACATTGCCATGACCTGCATTTCAGCACTATCGTCTGGCTGCTGTGGGAACGGCTGATGGCGCGACGGCGTGGGTTGTCTGACTGGCGATGACGGGATGGGTGCAGCATGACAGACGCCGAGATGAGCCCTGACGAAGCTCCGGGCTTCCTGTTCGAATCGCGGGGGGAGAGCTTTCACCCGACGGCTCTGGCTGGCAGTCCATGGGGCCCCGAATTCATTCACGGCGGAGCGACCGCTGCTCTGCTGACGCGGGCGGTAGAGCCAGCCGGGGGCGGCAGCGAATTTCACGTTGCGCGGATTACGATGGACTTGTTTCGGCCGGTCCCGATGAGCCCTCTCACCATGAGTGCAGAAGCATTGCGCGATGGTCGACGACTACGCGTCGTCGAGGCCACCCTGTGCGCAGCGGACGGGCCGGTCGCTGTCGCGCGTGCGCTGCTGTTACGGCGAAGCGAGATGGCACTTCGGGCTAAGTCCAGGCCATTCGATCTACCGCACCCGGACCAGCTTCGCGATTCCACACATGAGTCCGGTGCGCGGCGCACTCACATGCCGCCGGGGGTTCACACTTGTGTCGAGAAGCGCGTGGGTTCGGGCTTCGACGGCAGTGGGCATGGACAAGCCTGGTTTCGGTTGCCGGTAGGCATTGTCGCCGGCGAGTCAGTGACTCCGCTGATGCGGCTCGGTTTGTGTTCGGATTTCGGCAACGGCCTCGCACAGATCGAAGCCGAGGCTGGTGTCGGCTATATCAACGCCGACATCACGCTCTACATCGAGCGCGTGCCGGTCGGGGATTGGATCGGCCTCGACGCCCGCAGTCACATCATGGATGGGGGTATGCGGATGGTCAACACGGAGTTATACGACCTGGAGGGGCGAGTCGGTCGAGTCGATCAGGCGACGCTCGCCAATCGACGTTGGCAGAAGACCTGAGCAGCTTGATCCAGTGACGGTCGTCGGGCGATAGAATCGCCAAGATTCTGAAAGCAGTTTCTGTAGTCCGGCGATCCCTGGTGATCAAGCTATATCTGGCTTCTCTGGCTCAGGTGCTCACGGTTCGAAAATCGCAAAGCATTTCTGCGAGTTGAAGATCCAGGTGTCCAGGTAGTCGATGATCTCGGGGTGACGATCCTCCACGACGCCGGCCAGACAAATCCAATTCTTGAACTCGTGATCCCCCGCTTCTTCGATCTGCTGATTGCTCAACTCGGCCCAGCATTTTTGTTTGGCCTCTGCGAGTTCCGCATGGCGAGCGCGATCGAATTCGCGGTCTGGATAGAGCCAGTCGTGCTTTCCGGTGAGGAAGGCATGAGACCAACCCGATGAAGCCATGACCACGAAGCGCTCGGGTCTTTCTTCGAGCACACGTCGGACCACTTGGCCGAGTTCGAAACAACTTCGGGGCGTCGGGCCCGACGGTCCCAATGTGTCAAGGTAGGGATCCCTCTCGGCATCTGTCTTGGTGTCGAAGATATGGGCCAAGCCGCCGCGACTCGAGATCACGTCTTTGCCGTAACAGTTCACCATGATCGGGATGATGGGCCACGGCCAACCCCGCTGCTCCCAGTCGAGGAACACAAGGCCGTTGGCGAACGCATGACTCAGGCCTCTCTCATAGTGGAGGTTCTTGTACGAGTAGGCGATTGGGAAATTTCGTTCGATGATCCCAGTTGTGATCTCGCGAGCAAGTTGGCCCGCTCCGGGCCAGCAAACCTCGTGTTCTGCCGGCACGTCCCAGATATTCTCAGGGTTGTGAAAGGGCTGGGCGGGGAATTCGTCGCAGCAGAATACGTTGAATGGGGGTATTACATCTTCCTTGAAGTTCTCGTACTGATCATCGCCGAAGATCAGCACTGCATCCGGTTGGAAATCGTCGATCTCCGCCCGTACGCGGGCAAAGGCGTCGCGATGTCGCCGTTGGTGCTCGTGGGCACATTCAAGCTCATTTTCATATTGCGCACGCATCTCTTGCGGCCAATTGGCGGGATCCTTGCTTTGCTCCGGGATGTTCGGGCTGCCGAGCGTGATCCGCAGAATGTTCGCGTAGGTCTCTGGCATTCCCAGCATCGGGGGATAATGGGTAATCCCGACTCCAAGAATTTCTCCCATGGGACTTCCTCCTGCTCGTTCACTCCGTCGTGGGAGAGATGCGGCTCATTCGATGTCGACTCGTCTCGGCTCAAACCGGATCGTCCGAGAAATTCGACATGACCTTTCGAGAAAAAAGATCGAGAGATTCCTTGATCTGATCCGGTGCGTGGAGACCCTGTGGGATGAGTAGGAATGCTTGATCTCCGGGATTGACGTCATGTCCGTGGGCTTTGGCTTCTTCTTCCCATTCCCGCCAAAGCACTTTCAAGAACTCTGTCTCGCCTGCTAAAACGATTGGTTGACCCTTGTACTTCGCCCAGAACTTGGCGGTTCGTACACTAGCTGAAAAGCCGCCGTAGAGTGGAATCGTTTCTTGATAGGGCTTCGGCGCAATGCCCACCTCACGGATCCGCATATTGGGATCCACCCCCTGGCCATAGTTCACATACACCGGATGCTCATGCGGGTTCACGAGTCCTTCTGGGGGGAACTGCCAGAATTCACCACGGTGAGAAAACGTCTCGCTGTTCAGCGGCCTTCACGACGACATCGACGAACTCCGAGAAATACTCTCTGTTCCGCTCATCGTCGGGTCCGTCTTTGTTCCAGGGCCCAACCGCGGTGAGTTCTGGTTTGATTTTGTAGTTCTCGACCCAGCGTGCCTGGTAACCGCGCACCAGACCAACACCAAGCCGACCTTCGAGTATATGGTCCAGTGTTGCGATTTTTTCGGCAGTCATCAGTGGATTGTTGACCGTGCTCACGAATCCGCAGGTCACGATTTGGAGCCTCTTGCTATGTTGTCCCAACCACATGGCCATGAGGCATTGGATTGTTCGAAGCCCTCGATCTGCAGATGGTGCTCCGGGTGACCGAAGGCAAAGTAACCTTTGTCGTCGGCAAACCCCGCATAGTCTGCGAGTTCCGCCAACATTCGATGGTCGAGATCCGGATTGCGCCCAGCCATTCCCGCTTCAAGCTCCGTGCGGCGTCCAACGGTGCAGTAGACGAATAGTCCAAATTCCATTCGTAGATTCCTATCGACAACGAATCTATACGATGATACACAAGATGTGTAGAAGTGTTTCGACGCGGGCTTGCAGTGCAGGGTGCTTCGAACCCAGTGGATCAGGTCCGATCAATCGGCTCGAAGAGTCGTCGATGCGAGCTGGTCCTCGTATTGACCTGGAAGCGGTCGTGCTGTGCGTATCAACGACGAGCGTCGCGGTTGGCGTCATCGGGCGCGCTTGTCTCGCACGGCTTCGACTCAGTATCTAGAGTATCGACATTAGAATGAACAGACGAACGGAGTAGCCAGACCATGACGAGTGATCGCACACTGCGAGGGAAAGTCGCAATCACCGGCGTAGGTGAGACGACCTATTTCAAGCGCGGGCAGGCGCCGGACGCCGAATTCAAACTGGCCTTGCAGGCGATTCTGAATGCCGCCAAGGATGCCGGAATCGACCCACGCGAAATCGATGGCTTCGCATCATACAGCAATGATCGGAACGATCCGACGCGTTTGGCAGCGGCCCTGGGAATCCCGGAACTGCGATTTTCGAACATGTTGTGGGGCGGCGGTGGCGGAGGCGGTGCCGGTGCTGTCGGGAATGCCGCCGCAGCCGTGGCGACCGGGATGGCCGATTGTGTTGTCGTGTTCCGAGCGTTGGCCCAGGGTCAATTCGGGCGATTCGGCCAGGGTCGCGCCACGGCCTATGTCATGGGAGAAGCAGCGATGACGGCTCCTTACGGACTGATGTCGCCGGCTCAGATGTTCGCGATGAAGGTTATGCGATTCATGCACGATCATGGCATCAAACAGGAAGCACTGCGCGCCCTTTCGCTCGCATCCTACTACCATGCGCAGAAGAATCCGCGCGCGATCATGTACGGCCGTCCACTCAGCGAAGAAGACTACGACGACTCACGTTGGATCGTTGAGCCCTTCCGACTCTATGACTGCTGTCAGGAGAACGATGGGGCGGCGGCTCTGATCATCGTTTCTGCGGAACGCGCCCGGGATCTGCCTCAAAAGCCCGCCTATTTATTGGCTTCGGCTCAGGGGTCCGAGTATCGAGCGGGAGCCGGTGTTCACAATGCGCCGACCTATGCGAGCTCGAGCTTCACCCTGATGGCGCCACGGCTTTACGAGATGGCCAAGGTCGGTCCCGGCGACGTCGATGTAGTACAGAGCTACGAAAACTTCACGGGTGGCGTCTTGATGAGTCTGGTCGAGCACGGTTTCTTCAAAGCCGAGGAGGCGAACGAGTTCCTAGTGCTGGAAAATCTGATCGCGCCGACTGGCAAGCTTCCGCTCAATACGAGCGGTGGCAATCTGGCTGAATGTTATATGCACGGGCTCGAATTGCAGATCGAAGCCGTGCGTCAGTTGCGCGGGACTTCGACCTCTCAGGTAGCGAATGCGAAGGTGGCACTCGTTGGTGCCGGTCCGATGGTTTCGCCTGCGAGTAACATGATCCTGGGAACAGGGGAGACGCTGTAGTGTCCGAACAAAAATCCTATCTGCCGGACGGATTGGCGGCACCTGCTGCGCTTCCCGACGGTCTCGACACCCCCTATTGGGAAGGAATCGCCGAGGGCGAATTGCGAGTGCAGCGCTGCCGATCCTGCCAGACTTTCCAGTGGGGCCCGGAGTGGATCTGCCATTCTTGTCTGTCATTCGACGTGTCATTCGAGCCGATCACACCACGGGGTGTTATCTACAGCTGGGAGCGCGTATGGCACCCGGTTCATCCGGCGCTGAAAGAGGCCGGGCCCTATATAGTCGTACTCGTGGAACTCCCCGATGCAGGCCGAGTCCGGATGGTGGGTAACCTGTTGGGCGACCCGGGGCAGGAAGTCGAGATCGGCGCACCGGTAGAGGCGGTCTTCGAAAAGCACGGCGGCGAGAATCCCCATGTACTGGTGCAGTGGCGCGTGGCATAGGGGTGGTGCAGCGGTGCGCGCTGTCGTCAGATTGAGGCGTGGAGCCGTCGGACGGGAATGGGTAGAAGGAGGCATTGTCCATGACAGCACTCGACGGGATGATTCACGGTTTCTTCACCATGGCAGAACTGTTTGACAAGGGAAAAGACGCCGTTGGGCAGGCGGCTCACGCGCTGCGCGATGCGTTCGAGACGGGAGCCTGATGATGGAACTGGGAATTCGTGGTCGGAGGGGCCTGGTGACAGGCGCGAGTAGAGGGATTGGCCGCGGAATCGCACGAACACTCGCTGCCGAGGGCGTGAATCTGGCTCTGGTGGCGCGCGATGTAGACGCGCTCGACGCGCTGGCGGACGAGCTCGCGAGCGAGTTCGATATTCAGTGCGTGGGGATCGCGGCCGATCTTGCGCAGGTCACGGGTATTGAGCACGCGACGCGGGAGGCCGAGAGCGGTCTGGGCGGGATCGACATGCTGATCAACAACGCGGGCGCAATTCCAGCGGGAACCCTTGATTCGGTCTCTGATGAGGACCTGGTTGCGGCATGGGACCTGAAGCTTCTCGGCTATATCCGTCTGGCCCGTGTGCTGGTGGGTCCGATGCGCGAACGAGGCTGGGGACGAGTGATCAACGTGATTGGCTTGGCGGGTAAACAGCCGAGCGCGGGCTATATCTGGGGGGGACCGGCCAACGCTGCGCTGATGAATTTCACGAAGGGTCTGGCCCAGACTGTTGCGGGTGATGGAATCCGCGTGAACGCGATCAACCCGGGACCGATCGCGACCGAGCGTTGGACGACCATGCTCGAGGTCGCCGCAAAGCGCTCGGGGCGACCGCTCGACGAAATCATCAAGGGAGCGGCCAGTTCCGTTCCGCTCGGTCGGGTAGGCGAGGTCGACGAAATCGCCGACCTCGTCGCGTTCCTATGCTCCGAGCGTGCTGGATTTCTGCACGGCGCCGTGATTCCGATGGACGGTGGCATGTGCGCCGCTCTCTGAAACTCTGGTCGTGGAGATGATTTTCTGGGAAGCGGACCAGAGGGTCTCGAGAGATCGTCAGGATATCGCGGTGTTTCGTGATCGCCCAGAAAGGCTCGATTCCCTCACGTTCATACCAGTAGACGGGTGCTTCGCGGCGCAGTCGATCCCATTCCTGCCACGGGTACCCCCTCTTCACGTAGAGCGCTGTATCGTGAATGTCGACCGAATCGAGCGCGGCCTTCGGCTTGACCTGGGCAGTCGTCGTCATTTGAATACCCCGAGAGTTTGTAGAAGCAGTATAGTCCGGCAAGCTGAAGGGGTCACAGCCGTCAGCCTTTCCTTGTCCAGCGGTGAGGCCTCATCGGCGTACCCACCGGTGGATGGCGGGCCTTCTGGGGTGGCAGGGTTCGGCCGCTGAAGCGCTCAGGTCTTCTCGCTGGATGAAGACCCTTGAAGTCGTGTGTCTCATTCCTCGGGCTCGATCTCGTCGCTGTCGTAGATGATGAATTCGACGAGGTTCTGGTCGGGGTCTCGGGTGTACACACTGACGCCCTGGCCCCGCGCCCCGCGCATGGCCATCGGCCCCGTTTCGATCTTGGCGCCCGCCTTCGTGAGCGTCTGGTCCAGCGCCTCTGCGCCGCCTTCCCAGACAAAGCATAGATCCGCGCTGCCCGGGAGCGCGCTGAGTCCGCGTAGTCCGAACTTCTCGTTCTGCCAAAGTTCGGGTAGGTGCACATTGATTTTCTGTTGTCCGAAGCCGATCTCGAAAACGGGGGAGGGAAGCGATTCGAGGCTGGCGGGATCGGGCACGCGAAAGCCGAGCGCACCGTAGAACGTGATCATCTCGAGTGGTCGTTCGGTTGGAATGGCGATGTGATCGAAGCTGTGGACGCCCAAATCTGTCCTCCTCCAGGGAAATCGCGTAATCCAGGTCGCTCCAGCCCCACGCTGCGAATGCGGGGACTATTTCTGATATACTAATACGGTATCTGATCGGAAACAGCCCACATGGCTTGGGCTGGACGGTGCGGTGCGCGATGGACGATTCGTGGCCGAATATATCAATATCGAAAAAGTGGGGGCAACAGCAATCATGGACTTCGGATATAGCGAGGAAAACGAAATCTTCCGCAAGGAGATCCGCGACTTCATCAAGGAACACGTCACACGCGAGTTGCGCGCCGAGATGCGCGAGATGATGGGCCATGGCATGGGGCCTCTAACCAAGGAGCTGATTCTCGAGATTGGCAAGAAGGGTTGGATCGGCATGAGCTGGCCAGAAGAATATGGCGGTCGGAACGCCGATCGAATTGACCAGTACATCTTCGAAGAAGAACTCGTGCGTGCCCGAGTTCCCCTCAACATCGGGAACTTCATCGAACAGGCGCCGGCGATCATGGTCGCGGGCACCGAAGAGCAGAAGAAATTTTTCATCCCCGCCCTCGTGCGCGGTGAGGTCACCTTCGCGCTCGGCTACAGCGAGCCCAGTGGAGGAACTGATCTGGCGTCCCTGAAAACCCGGGCTGTCGAGGATGGCGACGAGTACGTCATCACGGGACAGAAGACCTTCACCTCTGGAGCGGAGAACGCCACGCATATCTACCTGATGGCGCGCACCGATCCTGACGCTCCCAAGCATGACGGCATTTCGATCTTTCTTGTGCCGATCGACATCGAAGGGATCACGATCCGACCGCTCTGGACGCTGGCGGGAGGGCGCACGAACGAAGTCTTTTTCGATGGCGCGCGCGTCCCGAAGTCGGCGCTGCTGGGACCAAAGAATGGCGGATGGAATATTGGTGCGAGCGCGCTCAACCTCGGCCGAGCGGGTGCCATGCGCTACTACACCTACGTTTCTGTATTCGAGGAGATGCTCTACTTCACGCGCAACGATCCCCTCGGCCAGCAGCTGATGGGTGATGCAGCCGCGCGTGATCGAATTGCCGAACTCTACTGCGAGGCTCAAGTCGCACGACTCTTCACGCTGCGCAGCCTCTCGATGGTGCGCCGCGGTATCCAACCCCGGTATGAGATCTCATCGGAGAAGGTATGGGGCCCCGAGTTCCTGGTGAAAACGACAGAGGTCGTGAGCCAGATCCTGGGTCCGTATCACCAGCTCTGGGAGGCATCGGACCTGACACCCCACCGCGGTTCGTTCGCCAAGCGCTATGTCAGCGCAATGGTTCAGACCTTTGGGCACGGAAGCACACAGGTCATGCGCGATGCAATCGCGCGGCGCGGCCTCGGTCTCCCGCGCGCCTGAGCGAAAGTGATCACGAAGGAGGGCCAAGCGTGGACGTACTGCTCGATGAAGACGAAGAATTCCTGAAGTCCGAGGCTCGAAAATTTCTAGAGACCGAGTGCCCGACCTCTCTGGTGCGGGAGGTTGAGGACCAGGGGAAGCCGTGGGACGACGGTCTGTGGAAGAAGGTCGCGGAGCTTGGTTGGCTTGGGCTGGCGCTACCCGAGGCCTACGGTGGGGCTGCGGCACCCTTCACGCATCTCGGAGTGCTCTTCGCCGAGATCGGACGCGGCCTCGCACCGATTCCGATCCATGCCAGTGTCGTTGCGGCGCTCTCGATCGCCGAGTTCGGCTCCGAAGCCCAGAAGGAGGCCGTGCTTCCGGCGGTGATTCGAGGCGAGCAGATCCTGACCTGGGCCTGGACCGAGGACTCGGGCGAAGTGGACCTGGATGCGATTGGCCTCGAAGCCCGCGTGGACGGCAAGTCACTGGTTCTTACGGGCCGCAAGCTCTTTATCGACGGTCTCGAATTGGCTGATCACTGTCTCGTCGCGTGTCGCAGCCAGCAGGGGTCATCGGGCGAGGAAGGCATCACACTGGCGTTGGTCGATCTGAAGAGCCCGGGCATCGAGCTGGTCCGTCATCTCACGATGGGCGGCGATGCTCAGGGAGAACTCCGATTCGACGCGGTGCGAGTGCCGCTTGGGGATGTCGTTGGAGCACTCCATGGGGGCGGCGCGGCGGCGCGTGTGCTCTTCGAGCAGGCGGTGATCTTGAACTGCGCGATGATCGTCGGGGCGACTCGCAACGCCATCGAACGGGCTTTCGAGTACGCGAAAGGGCGAGTGGCCTTCGATCAGCCCATCGGCAGTTTTCAGGCGATCCAACATATGTGCGCGAATATGGTGACCTGGGTCGATGGCGCGGAGCTACTGGTCCATGAAGCGCTCTGGACCGTCGCTCAGGGACTTCCTGCAACCAAGGAGATCTCGACGGCGAAGGCTTTCTGCAACGAGCGTTGTCAGGCGGCGCTGCGCGAGGCCAATCAGATCCATGCTGGAGTAGCGCAGATCAAAGAATATGATCAACAGCTTTGGTATCGCCGCGCGGCGGCTTGGACCATGCGCCTTGGGACGTCGATTCAGCACCGTCGGGTTGTGGCGCGCGAAATTGGCATCGTCCCGAAGCCGACCGCGGCTCACTGAGGCAACCGGATGCTCCAGCTGCCCGAGCCGTACGATACGCTCAAATTCGGGGTGACAAGAACGAGGTTCTTGGTCTAACTGTTAGGCGAGCCCGAGAAGTTCGGCAGAATTTTCGCGCATGATTCGGCGAATCTCGACTTCACTGAAGCCTTCGAGCTTCTCGACGAACTCTCTCGGTTCGTGTAGACCCTCCGGGTGGGGCCAGTCGGAG
>Ga0164315_10003242_pt1 | contig 12603 bp, 10 predicted proteins | sample GuaBasSedimGuay6_FD_113737 | JGI IMG/M metagenome (GOLD analysis project Ga0164315, IMG submission 113737) | Subseafloor sediment microbial communities from Guaymas Basin, Gulf of California, Mexico - Guay6, Core 4569-2, 0-3 cm | ecosystem: Environmental > Aquatic > Marine > Hydrothermal vents... | reverse complement strand
GGCTTGGGGGTATCAAAGGCTATTACCGTATCGTATTCATCCCCGATTTCCTCAGAGCTTCCGATTACACGGATGGAATTGTATTTGGCAATACTCAGAAGGTAGGGGAATTTATCCCAGTTCTCACGGTTGAGTACCATGGCCTGAGTCCTGTGAAATTTGGTCATAAGGAGACTGAAAGCCACCATCGAAGCCACACAGTCTTCATCGGGATTCTGATGACCTATCATCAGGAAGGATTCCCGGGTGCACATCACATCAATAAAGGTATCAACAATCTGCAATTTCCGTCTTCTGCTCGGAATACTCACTTTTTTCATTTTTTATTCACCTGCAACATACAATACGGCCCGATCCCGGCCAGCTTCTTTGGCGGCGTATAAAGCCTTATCTGCCTTGTCCAATAATGCTTTGGCAGTTTTTCCATTTTCGGGGCATACGGAAATGCCGATACTGGCTGTGATTTTTTTAAATGACCCCGTCCGCCCTTTGAAAATATCAAGGTTTCTGATCGCTTCTCCGGCTTTACGGCAGCATTCCAGGGCATTCCCCCCGGTCCGTCCCGGGAGGATAAAGGCAAACTCATCTCCCCCGTACCGGGAGAGAATATCCTCTTTCCCGAAAGCAGAAACAACAACAGGTACAACAGCAAGAAGCACCTCATCCCCTACTGCTTCCCCGTACTCGGCATTCAGGTTTCCGAAGTGGTCGAGATCCAGAATTACCAGTGACATAGGCCTCCCGCTCCGCAGGGACTCAGTCAGGGAATCCTCCAACGTCTCATCGAAAAAACGACGGTTATACAGGCCGGTAAAGTCATCGGTAATCGCCCGGATTCGGGCATTCTCACCCCATTTCACCATATCGGACAAAAATGCACCGGTTTTCTGGAGCCGGCTGGTAGAGATGTTCAACATCATCTGCATAATTTTTATAGCCGCGGCTGGCTCCATCGACATAAGCCTGTTGAAACCTTCGGCATCAAGAGACAGGAGCAGACAGTCATCGACAGTTTTACATGTGGCCGAACGAACATCCTTTTCCAGAATGGACATTTCACCGAAAAAACTGCCCTCCCCTACTCGGGATACCTCCAGCTCTTCACCATCCGAGCTGAGGATGGAAATAGCCACTGTCCCTGAAAGAACGATATACATCAGGCGGCCGACATCCCCTCACGGAAAAGAATCCAATCTCCCGGAACCTCATTCCTTTTCATCAAAAGTCTCACCCGGGAAAGCTCAAGAGGGCTGAGAGAAGAGAATATATCCAGATTTTTCAGAGTGTCGTGAGTCATGTTTCGATGAAATCCTCCGGAAATAAGCAACAGTTACCACCTCGACGGCGGCCTTCCAAGGTGAGGGGATGAACCGCCTCTATCAGAGAAACTGCATCAGAACCATGCTCCGGAGCCATCCCCAGGCCGAAACTCACCGATAGCCGGAACGTATCATCTCCCAGTATCTCCCTGAGATTTAACGAACTCAGATGGTTCCCGATTTTATCAGCCTGTTTCCGCAGTTCCTCCCTCCCGGCCCCTGCCAGAATCAATGCGTTTTCGTTCCCCATGTACCTGAACAACATATCCCGGTCCTCTACCAATTCACACAGGCCGTCGGCAATAAACCTGAGAACTTTGTCTCCGGCCTCATGGCCGTAATTATCGTTAATCACTTTGAAATTGTCGGGTTTGTACATCAGCAGGCCCGTAAACCCTTCATTATCCCGGGAACTCAAAACACGGCCGAGGGTTTCTTCAAAACTGGTTTTATTGTTCAGCCCTGTAAGCTTATCCACATACACCTGACGTTTAAGCTCCTGAACCAGAGGTGAATTCTCTTTTACCAGAGTATTCACCCCCCTGATTCTGGCTGAAACCTGCACCAGAAAAGCATGAAGCAGTCTGGCACTCATTCGAGGATGATTCTTTAAAATAACATTGAAACTGCTATCCCTATCGGGGAAAACCAGAAGAGAAACATCCCCGGAAGCAACAGCAGAGGCGTTACGTAACTCCCGGGTGAACATATCCAGCTCACCGAAAGTGTCGTCCTGAAGGAACCGGGCGATATCCACCGACCGCCCCTCATCATCATCTTTCCTGATAACAATCTCTCCATCTCTTACAATGTATAAACGATCAGGATTCTCCCCGGGAGAGAAGACCAGATCTCTATCAGAAAAATTGAGGAACCCGCTGTAGGAGGCGATTACTGCCAGATCGTCTTCGCTGCAGGAAGCAAAAAGAGACGTTGATTTCAGAAGTCGGGTTAATTCCGGGTCCATAGAACCATCATCAGGTAAAAAGTTAACAGAGGCAAGTTATTCATTAATTATTCATTTAAGAGAAATACCAGGCACGGACTTCAGCAGGCCCAGAATCATTTCAACTCCCGGAGGTTTTGAATCATAAGCCCATCGCTTTTGTTCAGGATGATAACCGTAGCGGGTATAGGCTTCCCCCGAACCGCCCCGAAGAAAGAGGCTAAGCCAGGGTTTATCCCCTCTTTCTCCCAGGGCCAGAACATCGCCCTCATTACCCGGAGCAAACCATATCCTCTCATACGGGCCATGAGGAGATTTGAAGATTACTCTGGTAAGCTCATCTCCGAAGGCATCCATGTCCAGAGAAAGTACCTCATCCCTTAAATGCTTACAGCTGCGTCCAAGGTCGCCAATCGGCCGCATTGCTCTGCGTTCTGTAAAATCCGGACAGGTACAGGTATAAGAGTACAGATTAACTGTATACCGGCCCCCGCCAGTATGGCTTTCCACTTCAATATCCCGATTATATTCCATTCCAAATGGAGCAATACTCAGTAATGCAGGTTTCCAGAGACTCATCCGCCTCAATCCTCCGCTGGAACCGGCAGGTTTCCGGCCCTCTCTTTCGCCCGGGAAGAATACTTGAACACAGGAGACATATGACTCTCCTTTGCCGGAATCATTACCTCTTCTCCAGTAGCAGGGTTCCGACCGATCCGGGCCTTTCTTACCGGTTTCAGGTTCATGGAAATTCGCCCCAGCTGACCCAGAGAAACGGTATTTCCCATCAGCATTCCGCTTTCCAACAGAACCGCATAGTCATCCAGAAGATTCCTGACTACCTTCTGGGTTAATCCATTGCTATCTGCCAGGTAACGGATCATGGATTTCTTGTCAAAACCTCCAGGCCCTTTATACCCGGGTTGGGTGAAATGCCGGTTCAAATGAACAAAAGAATTGGTAAGAAACACCATGGCTTCCCGGATGCGCAGTTCCTGCTCTTCTACCCCCAGATCCCCTGGAAGCGCAGCGATACGGTAAACTGCAGATGTGTGCTTTACAGGTGAACCGGAAAAAGCCGCCTTTGCACCGATTTCAAGATGTCCTTCAAGCTTCACTTCATCCGCTTTTATAATATCCGGTACATCGGAACGGATTTTAATACTGGCATACTCAAATTTTCTTGTTGACCCCGGACCCAAAGCCACCAGGGAACCTGAAAAGGTGGAAATTATCATACCCCGGGCATCATCCGCCTCTACTGAATTGATAAAATTCATACCCAGTAATCCAATTTGCTCTTCAAAGAGCCGGTTTTTTTCAAGCCAGAGCACTTCCAACCTTGATAACGCGTCATCACTTTTTGCCCAGTCTTCCCTGGATGAAGACACAAGTTCTTTAAGATGGGCAGCAACTTCTTCCGGTATTCCATTTTCAGTTCCCATGGGATCCTCCATTCTCACTACCAAGTATATCCTAAAATTGACAAAACAGGAAAACCTATTTGCCTTGTTTCCAAGCAGAACTATCATCGCCTACAAGGTAGTAACACAGGTGGTTTACTTTTTATCATAAAGGTATTTATTGAGTTGCTTACTTCTTGTAAAAAAATCAGGTTGGATACTTAATTAGCAATGTTTGTTTGGCTTGCATCCGTTCCCAAATATAACTAGATATTCTTATATATTGATTTTAAATATTTTGCTCTTTTTGAAAATGAACTCTCATTAAATAATTCTTGGTAAGCCCATACAAATCCATCTTCTAATTCTGATTTTGTCATTTTTTCAGGTTTATATAGTACATCAAAGAAACTACATTTATCCCAAAAAGGGAACTCATATAACAATCTGTCTTCACTCTGCAGCCGTTCCATCATACGTGATCCAGGTAAAGGTGTGGCAATTGTTAGTTGACCAGTAATGTTATTCCTATCCATAAATTCGACAACATTTTTAAAAACATTATTGTCATCATTGTCTAAACCAAAGATAAATGAACCAAACACTATAATTCCATGTTTTTGTATATTCTCAATATACATTGGATAATTATTCAACTGCTTATATTTCCAGGAAGACTTATTCATTGTTTTTAAGTTTTCTGGATTAATACTCTCAAACCCAATTAATAGGAATAAACATCCACTCTCATATATTAATTCTAATAATTCATCATCGGAACCAACTGCTATATCAGATTGTGCAACCCACCTGACTTTTAATGTTTTCAATTCATTTAATAATTCTTTTGAATATTTTCTATCCAGAAATAAATTGTCATCGGCAAACATAATCAGCTTCCCGGGAAAATGCTTTTTAACTTCTAATACTTCTGCTCTAATCTGAGCTATATTTTTCTTTCTAAACTTAGGGCCATAAATCTTGGTTACAAGGCAAAATTCACAGTCATGAGGACATCCGCGACTTGTTTGTATTGGAATCATATTATAGAAAGACTTTGAATCTTTGAAATAGTCTTTTCGTTTGAAAATATCATAACGCGGCATTGGTGATTCAGTTAAATCAATTTTTTCTTCTTGAATATAAATTCTTTTTTGCTCATTTTTTTGAAAATCTTCCAAAAATTGGGGAAAGGTCTTTTCTGCTTCACCTACAAAAACCGCATCAACATGGTTAATTGCTTCACTCGGAAAGACAGATGCGTGAATTCCCCCTAAAATAACAAACACACCTCTTTTTTTAAACTCACGAGCAATTTCATAAGCCCTTAAAGCCTGTTGGGTCATTGCTGAAATTGCGACAATATCAAAAGATTGATCAAAATTCAAACTTTCAAAATCCTCATCAATAATTGTAATATGAACTTCAGAGGGAATCATTCCTGCAATTGTAAGAATACTTAAACTTGGGGTATACCAAGCCTTCAAGAACTTATTCTTTTCCTGCAAAACTCGTCTTATTTTGGGAGTTGTTGACCACGATTCCCTTCTGGGGCTTACCAAACATATACTGGAAACTTTATTATTTTTCATTTTTGATTATTTCTTATCCAGCTTTGATTCAATTAGACTAACAAATTCCCCAACTCTTTCAACATCTAACAAAGACGACTCATTAATACTAATATCGTAATATTTCTCTATCTTTGCCAGTATTTCTATCCCCATTAAAGAATCAACACCCAATTCATCTCTTATCAAGGTATCATCTGAAATTTCAGATTGATCAAATCGTGCAATTTTTCCTATAGTACCTTTTATCGTATGACTGATATTTTCATCACTATCCATATAATCGCTCATAATTCCTTCCTATCCTCTTCAGTTGAGCATTACATTACAATATGAGATTGCAGTATTTCAAGGGTAAAAAAATCCGGATCGAATATGAGAGAATCGTCTGAGATTGAGCACAAATTATAATTATGGTTAACGAAAAATCTAGATGACGATTAAGTCAATAACAAGAAAAATCAGATATTTTTTAAAAGTTGAGTAAATTTTGAGAATGGACAAATCCTCCTGTGGGAATAATTGAGAAAGATACCATTACAAATGTGAAATGCATCAGGGCTCATTTACAGCGGAAACTGTCTTCAAGACAGTAGCAGATAGATTGATATAAATATCACTATCATCCTGAGAGGGCTTTTATCACTGGGACTGTGTGATCGGTGAAAGGGAGCCTGTGAACAGCTCACCAGCTTCAGAACGAGTAATGGATAAAAATTCCCGGCAACCTATGATACTCTTCAATGAGCCGGTTTTTCTCAATCCAGAGTTCTTTCAGTCTTGATAACGCATCATCACTTTTTGCTCAATCTTCCAAGGATGAAGACACAAGTTTATTCCGATGGCTCCGTCTACTTCCGATAATTGACTATTCATATTATCATTACAATCCTAAAATGGTCCTGGAAAGAAAACTACTTGTCGATATCCGATGGCAAAGCTATCATCCCCCCTGAGGAACTCAATGGAAAAACGAAGCATAGAACGGCACCTGATAGAGGAGTACGTCCATCTTGACGGAGGAGAAGGTTCCATCCCCGCCCGAACTATCGATATCAGCCGGAACGGCATGAAAATAGTTGTAAATCAACCCTATAGCTTTGATAAGATTCACAGGATTTCGGTAAACCTCCCGGGAGACAGAGGAGACGGAATACCATGCCATATCAGGCGAAGCAAAAAAGCTGATGAGCAATGGGAAATCGGTTTGGAATTTGATGGTGAAACTGATGCCCGCATGCTTCTTATCGAGCGATGGCTTGAAAGTCTTGAGAATCATCGATGGGAGACAGATTCAGCACCTACTGAATCACGGCAGGTTCCCAGAACCCGCTGTACGATAACTGATATCAGTTGTGAACAGAATGATGTAAAAGTGTTTTCCGCAGAAGATCTTTCTGTCGACGGTATGTTGCTGAGGCTTAGCGGGGAAATTTCCAGTGGTGACTTATTAATTTTTTCGATGAAACTGTCGGAAAATATCCGGAGGATTACCTTCTCCGGACGTGTGGCTTATCTGGTAGATGATAGTCTTACAACTTCACTATCTGCAGGAATTGCAATAGAGAAAATTAGAGAAACCGACCGCAATCTATTAAGGAAATTTATTGTTGATATTGCCTCAGGAGTAGCAATGCTTGAGTATCATAAACTTCTCGAGCGTGAAGAGCCTTCAAATGATTTTCGTATTGATAGTGTTGAAACAGTTCGATTAATAAAAACCCTTGGAGAGAAAGGCCTGATAATGAACCTTCTCGATGAAGAGGCGTTGAGTATTCTTGAAACCAGGATTGAAGAAATCAACAAAGATAAATTCCTTGCATCATCCCCGGTTTCCAAAATGAATACAGCATTCTTTTCTTTTACGATGGAAGATGCCTCATACTCATTTTCAACCGTAAGAACAAGATGGTCGAATGGGATCGGAACATTCCTAATACCCTCAGTAATCTACCGAGGTGAGAAAAGATCAGGAAAGCGAAAGAATGATACCAGGGCTATCGAGCTTGCCGCATCCTCTCTGAAAGTATCCGGCAGAATAATAGATTCCAGCCGGAGAGGTGTCCTTTGTGAAATCCCCACAGAGTTGTTCCAAGAATATACCCCTGTAGCAGGCCAGTCCATGGATATCTCAGTTAATGGAATAACTACTCCCGGGGAAATTCGTCATATCGTCGAAAACCGGAATAAAAAAGGCAATACGGTTCTCCGTATCGGGCTGGAAACGGGGATTATCAGAAAAAAACCGTATACAACTATATACAACGAAAAAAACTGGAAAGATACCTGGAATGGACCGGAGTATCCATTAAATAATCCCCATTTGGCACGTCCTAGGGTCATCTCTTATACAGATTGCAACGAAAGAAAGATTGTTGCGCTCCTTCATATTCTGGACCCGAACAAACCCTGCACAGCCGTTATAATACCACCGGCTTTCGGTAAAAAGAAGGAAGCCCTGGCGCCATTGGCCCTAACGCTGATGGCCAATTTTTCTGCAGCGGGTGAAAATATTGCGGTCCTCCGGTATGACGGAATAGACAGACCCGGAGAAAGTGACAATACCAACCGCCATGCCCGCCGGGGTTATGAAATGCTTGGCTACAGGATTAATCAGGGATATACCGACCTCGAAGCCACCATGCAATGGGTACAGAGTAATAATTTATTCAAGGCTGAGAAAACTGTACTTATATCATCAAGTATGTCAGCTCTGGATGCCAGACGGCTTCAATCTGCAAAAACTGTAAATAAAGCTGATTATTGGATTAGTCTGATGGGAGTCAGCTCTGCACAGGGTACCTTGAGGAATGTCCTCGGCGGCCTTGATGTGATAGCAAACCATCGGATGGGTTTACCCATAGGCACTATGGGAATGCTGGGACAGCTTGTGGACATGGATAGGATGGCAGCCGATATGACCCATCTTGGATATGCAACTATTGCTGATGCCAGGGAAGCTATGTCCCATATCGAAACCCCTGTAACCTGGCTGTTTGGAGTTTTTGATAAATGGATGATTACCGAAGAAATACGGGATATTATGAGTATTAAATCTCCTGGGTCCCGGGAAGTAATTGAGATTCCAACCGCTCATAACCTTCGAACCAGCAATGATGCAATTTCAGCATTCCAGCTCATTTCAAGTGCTATAATTCAAAAACTCCATAAAAAAACGATTTCCGTCGTTTCACCGGACAAGGGAGAACTACTGGATCTCCTTACCCGGGAAAGAGAGCGTGTAACAGAAAATGAGCATTTGGATCTGAACCGCTATTGGAAAGGATACCTGGTCGGCGAGAGTGAAGGAGAAGAGGGCTATGATTTTTACAGTAAATTGGCTGAATTCCATGAGTTTGTCCATTTGCAAGCATCTCTGTTAAACCCACGCCCGGGAGAATCCATCGCCGATATGGGTTGCGGTACAGGCTTAGTCAGTGAAGCCATTCTCCTTCAATTGGCAAAGAGTAACAATGATTTAAAGGGTTCCCGTTTCACAGCTGTAGACCTTATTAATGAAGCCCTGGACAAAGCTTCCTCCAAGTACCAAAAGCTTTGTCTTACACATCGAAATCTTGACACAGTAGAAGATTCCTGGATCGCTATGAATCTCGAACCTGATGCTTTTGCAGGAATCAAGAATGCTATATTCAACTCTGAAGGAGGGTTGGTAAGAATTGAGACTCTAATTGACAGGGTGAAAGGATTAAAATCCGAAACCTTCGATCGAATGGGAACTGTTTCTGAAGAAACTATTTCAGAGATTTTAAAGGGGAAACAAATTGAGCCTGATTTATGGGCTGCTGTCGAAGAAACAACGACATCTGGCGATACTCTGATTCTCAGGGATCTTAACCGGGCTGCTCGATTTGTTACAGGTAATTTATATGAAGAGGACCTGAAACCCTCTCGAAGGCTTGGCACAGGGCCTCTCAACCCGAAACGTCTGGAACAGATACGCAGTTCAGATATGTTTCTGGCCATTCTGGATTTTGGTGACTGGAATCGTGAAGGTAAACTTCCTATTAAGGATGAAACCTTCGATGCTATCAATGCCAGTCTTTTTCTCTCATATTTGTTTGCTCCCGGCGAGGCTGTGAAGGAGTTTGCTAGAATGCTTAAACCCGATGGCAGGCTGGTGATATCTACAATGAAACCTGACAGTGATATATCCGGGATATTCACTAAATATATAGCTGAACAATCTGATCTTGATGCTCAAGCTGCAAAAAATGAAAACCGGGAACAGAATCTTAGAGAGGCCAGATCCATGCTGAACGAAGCCGCCGCCCTTTTATCCTTGGAAGAAGATGGATGGTTCCGTTTTTTCGAAGAGGAAGAACTGATTAAAATGATGAGGAACGCCGGATTTACAAATATCAAAGTTATCGAGAGTCTTGGCAATCCTGCTCAGGCAATTATTGTTTACGGAAATAAAAAATGATTTGACCATTTACACCTGATGATCGTAGTATGCAAATTGAAATAAGCTTTTAATTACTTTAACTGCAAACAGTTATTTACTTATGCGGTGCTGGTGGTAGAATGATATTACTGGATAAAATATCAAAATCCCTTGAGAATTGGGGCAGCCATCCTGTGATGGTAGAGCTGAATACTGATGGGTCAGAAAATCATATAGATGCCGGACAATTCCTTCACAGGATTGATGAACTGACGGAACTATTTATTGATTATGGAATTTCTGAAGGCGTTTTGGTTCCACTTTTTATTGATAACAGTTGGGATTACCCGGCCATTTTCCTGGCGTTATTACGTATCAAAGCTATCCCGGTGCTGGCCAAATTGCTGTACCGCCGTCTCGAGATGGATGAAATATTTCAGAATTCAAAACCTTCTGTTGTCATCTGCAGTGCTGATCATCTGAAAAATATTGTTCCATGGACTCAAGATATACTTGTTCTTATCTACAACAATGGGGAATGGTCTTCACAAGGTGAAAAGAAACCTATGCCGGGAGAAACTGCTCCAGGCACAGTAAGTGTTAATTATACATACAGAGGTTATGGATACCCCCTTGGGGCGATGGTAGGTGAAAGCGGATACCTTGATGCGGTTCGCCGTTACCAGAGCTATGTTCGTTTTTCTCACGGGCGCAGCGTCCTTGCCCTTCTCCCGATGAGCCATATTTTCACCCTTATCAGCTCAGTATTTCTTCCGTTACTCAACGGGCTTACCATGTATATTATTAAGACCCTCCACCCTAAAATAATTTTGGAAACTCTGAAAAAATACCGGATTGATTATTTGTCCACCATACCGGAGATATTGATGCTTCTGGCAAAGCTCTATCCTGAGGATATGAAAATACCATCCCTGCGGGCACTTGTCAGTGGAGGCAGCTATTTAAGCGAAGAAAATCATCAATTCATCTCGGGACGTTTTCAGGTAGAAGTACTGAACGGTTACGGTCTGACAGAGGTGGCCCCAGTAACGGCGAATATCAGAGACTCCGGGAAAATTGGCACTATTGGAGAATTCTGCAAAGAATTGTCCTGCAGAATCAGTGATAGTGCCGATAGTCAGAGTGGGGAGATTCTTGTAAAAGTTGAGGATTCCTTTCTCGGTTACCTTGGTAGGCCGAATGAAACATCTGATGTTTTAAAAGATGGCTGGTTTCAAACCGGCGATCTGGGATATGAAAAGGATGGTATGGTGTATTTTTCCGGTGAACTGAAGCGAACAAGAAAGGTTAATGGACAAATAGTCGATTTGAAAGAAGTTGAAACTGCCTTGATCGAGACTGGAATGGTTAAAAACGCCGTAGTTACAGGTAAAACTAACCATATTCATGCGGAAGTGTCTTTAAAGGATCCGGTTGAATCAGAAAGGCAAGCCTTAAAGTCTTTACGCAGTTCATTAAGTGAGATTATTGCATCCTACAAGATTCCTAAAACTATCAGCATTAGGAGGTAACAAATACTATGAAATCTACAATCAGTAATAGCATCATATTTTTCAGAACTGAAAAAATAATTTCTCATGTTTCGAGCATTCCTCTTAACAAATTGAAGGTTGGAGATTATATTTTTTTGATTGAGGATCTAAAGAAAGGATGAAGATTGATTCAGTTCCTGATACATACCAGCTAATAAGGCGAACTACTGTATGATATTCAGGAATAAGATGGAAAACTCAGAAATACTCACCGCTTTCAATATTGAAGTCAGAGAAAAGGGAATTCGAGAACTTCGAATTACTGCTATAGTAGCCAGTATTTCATTTTTATTATTCAATATTCTTGATTGGTTTGTATTCCCGGACTACTCGAGATTTTTTCTGCTGCTTCGCCTGTTTGTACTGGCTTTTAACTCTATTATTGCTCTATTAACCTTGTTGCCCAATGCTTTGAAACTGTCGAATATATTAAAAATGAGTGCCTACCTTGTCTACAGTACGTCGATAATCATTATGATACAGCTGACTGGCGGGTATCTGAGTTCTTATTACGCAGGACTAAACGTCATCCTGATCGGTTTTATGGTTCTTCTTCCTCTGGATGTAATCCGAACTGTAATAATATGTATATTTGTCTATGCAAGCTATTTAATTCCGATTCTTATTACCCAAAAAATCATGCATTCTGACATATTTCTTAACAATAATTTCTTTATCATTATAACTATGATTTTTGCCATAACAAGTTCTTATCTTTCCGGCAAAATAAATCTCAAAGAATTTGCATCCAGGTTTAACCTTGCCAAAGCCAATGATGAGCTTAAAAATCTGGACAAAATAAAAACCCAGTTTTTTGCCAATGTCAGCCATGAAGTCCGAACACCGCTTACTTCAATAATCGCACCTCTCCAGAGTCTCAGACAGGGGGATGTGGGCAGCCTGAACATCGATCAGAACGATCTACTGGACCAGATGCACCGAAATGCCATCCGCCTTCTGGATCTGATTAATCAGATGCTGGATTTTTCCAAGCTGGAAGCCGGAAAAGCCCATTTGCGATTGTCCTCTGTTGATTTAATTGATTATACCGAGGACATCGTAGCTCTTTTCAAAGAGGTAACCATACGTAAAGGTCTTAATCTGGCTTTTGACAAATCAGGAATTACAGACAGACAGTTCTATATTGACAGCGACCGCTATGAAAGAATAATCACCAATCTTATCCGTAATGCCATCAAATTTACAGAAACCGGCGGTATCACCGTCAATCTGAAGCATGAAGAAGGATTTATTAAATTTACTGTAACCGACACTGGAATCGGGATACCCAAAGATCTTTTACCCCAAATCTTTAAGCGTTTCGAACAGGTTGACGGAACTTCAACCCGGTCATTTGACGGAACAGGACTGGGTCTGGCAATTGTGGAAGAGTCCGTCCAACTCCT
>Ga0164315_10003241_pt1 | contig 12603 bp, 11 predicted proteins | sample GuaBasSedimGuay6_FD_113737 | JGI IMG/M metagenome (GOLD analysis project Ga0164315, IMG submission 113737) | Subseafloor sediment microbial communities from Guaymas Basin, Gulf of California, Mexico - Guay6, Core 4569-2, 0-3 cm | ecosystem: Environmental > Aquatic > Marine > Hydrothermal vents... | reverse complement strand
TCAAAACAAAGATTGCCGAAAAGAAAGTGGGACGCAATGAACCCTGCACATGTGGAAGCGGTAAAAAATATAAAAAATGCTGTGGAAAATAAGACTCTTTGCATCCTTAAAAGCTAACCCACATTCACACAAAGGAGAAACGATATGGCTGCAACAAAAACTGAAACGGTTCTGGACTTTCTTAACAATGCCTATAACGAATATAATATTGATCCTCGTGAAAACTCAATAACATTATCATACGACTTTATCATTGATACAGGGACCGCCAAAATAATTATGAAAATCGGGCGGAAACGTTGGGACGATTCTAATAACAGCTCCATTGCGAATTATTTAAAATCGAAAGAACAACAGATTCATAAAGCGATTTTGACCAATCAGGATGCAATTCTTTCACTGAAATAGCCCGTATAGAATCCAATGAATTTTTATAGCAGGACGGCAGGGAATCTCTGTAAACATAAATTCCAAATTGGTGGTCAGCGCTTATTGTCTTTTAGATAAAAGTGTCCATTGTAAAGATTCTTTAAATCCTTTTTTAATAAACAGGGAAAATAAGATGAGACAAATAAACCCGCCTATTGCAGTTACCATGAACATTTCCCGAATGCTGGTCAGATCAGCAATAAATCCAAGTATTGCACCTGCTGCAATAACACCGGCATCAAAGGCACCATAAAAAAAACTAAAAACAGTACCCCGGGCGGATGGGTCAGAATCGTCTGCTATAAAAGCTGAAATTGTTGGTGAACACAATGAAGATCCAATTCCAAACAGAGCTGCTGTGGCTATCAAGATATGCATTGTGTTTATTTCAGATATCAAATAAACAGCACAAAGAATAATAAGAAAAGAATAAAAAAACACAGGTCCCCTGCCATATTTATCAGACATCCGTGCAGCAATGAATCTACAGATAATAATGACAATCGATTCCACCATGAAAAAAACACCGATGTTCACTCCTTCAATATTTTCTAAAAGAAGAGGAAGAAACGTCATGATTCCTCCGAAAATAATAGCATAAATCAGCAGAATAAAAGAAGAGATAAGCACACTTCTTTTAAAAATAACTTCTTTGTATGGAATTTTTAATTTTCTGTCTGTCTTTTTGTGAAGTTCTGATATCTGTAAAATCACGATAAGATTTACCAATGCGGTTAATGTACATAAGTAAATCAGTGGCTTAAATCCATATGAACTGAAAATTGTCATTCCAACCAATGGCCCCAATGTAAAGGCTAAGGTTGTGGATGTCGCCATATGACCTAATATCTCACCCCTCCTATGCTCATCGCTCGCATCTGTAATATATGCAGGAAAAGCTGTTGTATAAAAAGAAAGTCCTAACCCATGAAAAAATCTGATTACGATTAAATATAAAAAATCAGTAGAAACAAGATACAATAAAGGGGCTGCTAAAAAAAATATAACTCCCAAAATAAGAGAAACCTTTCTTCCTTTTTCATCTGTTATGAATCCAGACAGGGGTCGTATAAGCAAAACTCCAAGTGCAAATGCGCCAAGGACTATTCCTATTCTGGTATTATTGTAACCTGCCGCTGATAAATGAAGGGGTAGAGTGGGCAGAAACAGCGCCTCATTTGTAAAAAATAAAAATGTGGATGCGAATAAAATGCTTAAATTTCGATCCCTTAAAATATATTTCATGATGTTCGTTTATTTCCACATTACGAAATTTTATATAAAAGCTTGTCAGTTATAGCGGAATTAAACATTTATGCAAGATATATTATTTGCTAAAATTTTTTGAATAAAAATCAGATTCAGATGAATACTGATGGATTTTATTTCTCCATTTTCTTGTATCCTAAATTCTATTTTGATATCCCTTTATAATAAATTCAAAATTAACACATGTCCCAAATGATTATTTGCAGTGCTTATCGGGCACAGATGATCTGGATGAGGATATGCGGTTTACTGTTGGGTATTATTTGAAGTAAAGAACAACCAGGTCACAGCTGTATTGTCAGGGATGAACAATGAAGACCATATTACCCAGAATATTAAAATAGCAAACAGGGTTCAGCTGGAATCTATGTCCCAACGGGATCTTGAGATTGTATCAAAAACTGAAAAACTCTATCGCAAACTCATGAAAGTCGGTTGTACTGGTTGTGGATATTGTATGCCCTGTCCATCAGGTGTTAATATCCCGGCTTGCTTTGAATTTTATAACGATTATCATATGTTTGATGATAAAAAAAATGCAAAATTATTTTATCTTGGGATGTGTGGAGGATTAATGTCCAATAAACCATCTTATGCTTCATTATGCGAGGAGTGCGGCGAGTGTGAAAAAGTTTGTCCTCAAGGGCTTTCAATAATAGATAGCTTAAAAGATGTGACCGATGAGTTTGAAGGATTTCAATTTAAGATAATGTTGAAGATAGCAAAGGCAATATTTGGATTTAAACGTTGGAATACATTGAGAAAAAACTGATAGTGAATCTATGATACAAAAAATTATTAGGTGCGCAAACAGGAGCAGATCGTGCCGGTATTGATGCAGCTATCGAATCAGATATTGAATCTGAAACATTATTCATCCAGAAAGCACTCAAATCGGAAGATCGAATATACTGGGGATAGATATTTATTTTTTCAATATGTTAATAAAAAGGAGAAAAATTAGTGACTAATTTCCTTTAAATATCGGCTTTCTTTTTTCAAGGTAGGCTCGAATTCCTTCCCGCGCATCATTTGTTTTATAAGCATCCCCATAAAGCGTTGAAGACAGTTTGAAAGCCTCGTTTAAATTAAGGTCAAATGCCGAGTTGATCGCCTGTTTCGCAAGTGTTAGAGACGCCGGTCCCCGAACAAGTTTTTGTGCTAATCCCATGGCTTTTTCCATGAGGTCTGAAGGGGTAGTAACCTGTGTGACAAGACCTATTTTTTCGGCTTCCTTGGCTGTAATTATTTTTCCGAAATAAATCATCTCTTTGGCTTTTGCTACGCCTATAATGCGTGGGAGTCTTATGGTTGCGCCGTAACCCGGGAGTATACCTATTTTGATTTCAGGCTGTCCGAATTGTGCAGTCTCACTGCAAATACGAATATCACATGCCAAGGCAAGTTCCAGCCCCCCCCCAAGGGTCCATCCGTTGATGGCTGCAATAACCGGGCTTCTCATTTTTTCTATGTATGAAAAAATCTGGCTGCCCTGTCTGGAAGATTCAACGGCATCTTCGACAGTATAGTTTTTCATGGCCTGAATGTCAGCTCCGGCAATAAATGCCTCTCCAGTTCCGGTTATGATCACTGACCGGATACTTTTATCCAAATTGAACCTTTTTAAAATATTGAGCAATTCCTGGCGGACCTCTGCATTCAGGGCATTCCTTTTTTCAGGACGGTTCATGGTGATGACCGCTACCCTGTCTTTTTTTTCAAACTTTATATGTCCCACAAGACGATTCCTTTATTTGTATTCATAAAACCCTTTTCCGGTTTTTCTGCCGAGATAACCCGCCTTTACCATATTCCTTAATATGCTGGGAGGGAAATGATTTGGCTCGCGGGTTTCATTGTATATTCCCATGCGTGCGTTTAGAACGACGTCAAGCCCCACAAGGTCCATGAGTTGGAAAGGTCCCATTGGATTTCCCAATCCAAGACGCATGGCCTTATCAATGTCTTCAACGCTTGCTACTCCCTTTTCAAGAAGCCTTAATGCTTCTAAAAAGGCCATCCCGTTTATCCGGTTTACAATGAATCCAGCCTGGTCACGATTGACCATAACAGGTTCCTTGCCTATTGCGAGAACAAAATTTTTTACCCTTTCAACGGTATTATTCGAAGTGGCAAGGCCTTTTATAATTTCTACAAGCTTCATCCGGTGGACCGGGTTGAAAAAATGGATACCGACAAACCTTTCAGGGTTTTTAAGAATTGAGGCAATTTCGGTAATGGGTATGGAGGATGTGTTTGTTCCAAAAATTGTATCCGGTCTGCAAATATGTTCAAGATCTTCAAAAACGGTATGTTTGGTTTTTACATCCTCAACAGCTGCTTCTAATACGATATCGGCGTTCTCTGCTTTTTCGAGACTGTCTGTCGTATTGAGGCGACTCAGAATATCCACGGCCTTTTCATCTAACAGGTTTTTTTTTTCTAATTTGTTTAAAGACCATTCTATTTTTTTTAGTGCCTTGCCAAGTGCTTTTTTGTTAGTATCCATGAGTGAAACCCCATAACCTGACTGGGTACAAACCTGTGCAACGCCGCTTCCCATTATCCCTGACCCGACAACAAAAATGTTCTTCATTGGTTTCCTCCTGAATAGTTATGTTTTTGGCCTGCCTAAAACATCATAAGCCTTGTTTATTTATTAAACAAAAATAGTGGATTAACACTATGATTTTTACATTAAATATATAAAATTCATTTATAATCAACAGAACTTACTATAATCATACAATATTCATACCAACATTTTAGCTGGCATTTAAATTGCAGTTATCCTGCTTAAATGTCCGGTAACAATGATTCAATGCTTGATTTTCAATGAAGTTTATAATGGGGGTGTCAAAAATTTGGATTAAAACACAATTTTATAGAAGGCACGACTAATTATGATCAACACTCATGGAGGCAATAATTATGTTAGGTAATTCAAGAGTATCCTTTTTTTCAGACGATGACATTGAGTTAATGAAAGATAAGGTCTTTACCCTGCTTGCGACACGAGGCTTTAAGATGGAACATCCAAAGGTGTTGAAGCTTCTGGATAAGGCCGGAGCAATTGTTGATTTGAATACCGGGATAGTTCGTTTCCCCAAAAGTTTTATTGATGAAAAATTGCGGCTCGCCCCAAGAGAATTTTCCATCGGGGCAAGAAACAGGGAGAACAGGCTTAAGGTCCCCAGGCCTGACGGTACATACTATGTCAGGACAGGGACAGGTGCCCATACTATCATCGACCCGAAAACAGACGAATTTCGGCTCGTGAATTTGAGCGATGTTATTTTTTTGGCACGACTTGCCGATACCCTGGAGCATGTGGATATCTTTTCTGTTCCCACCCCCTCTGATGTGCCCGCAGAATCAGCTGATGTGCATGCGGTCAGTACGGCACTTCAACATATCCATAAAAATGTTTGGATTCAGCCGTACAGTGAAAAAAGTGTTGAATACCTTACCCGGCTCACCCAGGTGGCTTCCGGGGGAGAAAAACAGGCCAAAGAGAATCCTGCCGCAAGCATCATCTCATGTGCCCTAAGCCCGCTGGAACTCAAATCTATGGATGCAGAGATTATTTTACAGGCTGCTGCCAAAGGCCTTCCGATTTTTGCATGCAGCCTGCCCAGCGCAGGAGCCACTGCCCCTATTACCATGCCTGGTGTTGCAATTTTATCTGCTGCCGAGACCCTTTCGATCCTCATCACCGCACAGGTTATAAACCCCGGTGCACCGGTAATACCAACTCCGCTGATTTATGCACTTGATATGGCCAGTGGAAGAACCATGCAGTCCTCGCCTGAGGCTGCCCGAGGCGGAGCCCTTGTTAACCAGTTTATCAAGAGGGCGTTCAACCTTCCAACAAATGCGACCGGCTGCGGGTGCGATTCCCCCTGGCATGACGGGCAATCCATGATTGAAAGAACGATCCATACCATGCTCATCGGAATTTCCGGTGTGGACGTGTTGGGCAACTCTGCAAATCTTGAAGTGGCAACGACCATAAGTCCTGTTCAACTAGTTATTGATGATGAAATGAACGGAATGGTGCAAAAAATCCTTACCAAGCCGGTGGTTAACGATGACACCATGGCGTGGGATTTGTTAAGTCAGGCAAAGCCGGGGATGCAGTTTTTATCATGCGATCATACGTTTAAACATTGCAGGGAAGGATTCAGGCCAAAATCTTTTACCCGGATGACAGGGGAAGCCTGGTCAAAAGAGGGGAAAAAAGACCTGCTTGAAAGGGCCAGGGAAAGATATTTTAAGTTGGTTGAAACTCAGCCGGAAACAACCATGTCAACAGATCAGGTAAAAGAGATGGCATCCATTGTCAAAAAAGCAGACGTCTCGATTATAGGAAGCTGATTTTTAGTATTTTTCCAGGCAGACGATTCCCTATTGTTGAAAAAAAAGATTTATCTGCCGTTTAAAATTTATGCTTACTATTTTATAGTTGTAATTTGTTTATTAATTAGACAAATTGCAATCGTATGGCATAATATTTGTTTAGTTAGTAAACAGATGCAATTGGTCAGTTTACTCCCAGGCGGATGAACCTATTGCGATCAAGCCTTGTCAGACCCTGCCATTTTACTGGCATCAGAATTGCACTTATCTGCTTTAATAATTTTTGAATCTGAACTTGAACTTTTGAAATCTTCACTTATAGGAGAAAAATCATGATAGACAGCTTATTGAGCACGGAAAATAAAATGTTTCGGGATGAAGTCAGGCGATTTGCCAACCGGGAAATTGCACCCCATGTGAAAACCTGGGAAAAAGAAGGTAAATACCCTGATTCCTATTATAAAAAAATTTCAGAAATGGGGTTTATGGGGCTTTTAGTGCCTGAGGAATACGGTGGAGAGGGTGGTTCCATGATTGACCTGGCTATTTTATGCGAAGAGATGGGCCGGGTGGGAGTTTCAATTCCATTGACCCATGTTTCTGCCTGTTGCAGATCTATTGAACACCTTGGTAATGAGGACCAGAAAAAAAGATACCTGCCTGACATGGCTTCTGGGAAAAAGATAGGTGCATACTGTCAGACAGAGCCCAATGCCGGATCAGATGCCGGGAACATGTCCAGTTTTGCCGAAGAAAAAGAGAATCATTATTTGCTGAACGGTGAAAAAGTATTTATCTCTAATGGAAAAATTGCAAGTGTTTTGATTGTACTGGCAAAAACAAAAATAGTCTCTGAAAAACCATCCAAGGGAATTGCAATGTTCATCGTCGACAGTGATACTTCAGGGGTTTCAATCGGCAGATCGGAAAAAATGATGGGACGCAACTGCTCAAGCCTTGATGAGATTATTTTTAAGGATGTAAAAGTTCCAAAGGAAAATTTGCTGATTCCAGCGGGAGGCAAGGGGTTCAAAGAGATCATGAAGGAATTTAATTCCGAGCGATGCGGAAATTCTTCGTTTTGCGTCGGGTTTGCCCAGGGTGCCTATGAAAGGACTTTGAAATACTGCAAAGAAAGAATTCAGTTTGGAAAACCCATTGCCCAGTTCCAGGGAATTAACTGGACATTAGCTGAAATGGCAATCAAAATACAATCAGCCCGCCTTTTGGTTTACGATGCTTTATTCAAGGAGAAAAAGGGGAAAATGATTGCTAAAGAAGCTTCCATGGCGAAAAAAAATGCAAATGAAATGGCTATATGGGTCTGTGATCAGGCCGTTCAATTGCATGGAGCCTATGGGTATTCTACTGAATATGAAGTGGAACGGTATTACAGGGATGTAAGGGGATGGTCCATGGGCGGCGGTACCACCCAGGTCTGTTTAAATCGAATTGCCTATGAATTGTTAAAATAAAAAACAAGATCAGAAAAAGCTCACTTGTTGTAAAAAGTGGGAATGTATCAAGTTTTGTTTCAAGCCCTGCAACCGCTAAGTTTTTTTTAGGAAACATGGCGAAAGGAAGCAAAGAAAGAAGGATTATTGAACGAAATTCCATGACTGATCTTATTTTCTTTAATGCAAATGTAATCACACTTAATCCAGCCACGGAGAAAGCCAGGCTGGTTTCGGTTAAAAATGGCAGAATACAGGCCGTGTCATCAAATGATGCGGTAAGGGATTTGAAGCAAAAACGGACTCGACTGGTGGACTGTGGGGGCAAAACCCTGTTACCCGGATTTTGTGATGCCCATTTTCACCTGTGGGCATCGGCATCGTGCTTGATGACCCTTGACGTATCGCCACAAGCCAATGTATCCTCAATTACAGATATACTGACAAAAATTCATGAATGTTCAAAGACCCTTGCCCCGGGGTCATGGATCATGGCGTCGGGGTATAACGAGTTTTACCTGGCTGAAAAACAGCACCCCACCTGTCAAGAGCTTGATGAGGCCGCACCGGATCATCCGATCAAACTCACCCATAGGTCCCATCATGCCCATGTTTTAAACAGCCTGGCTTTAAAACAAGTGGGCATTTCCAGGTATACACCTGAACCACCGGGAGGTCTTATTGATCGATATATAGACACAGGCGAGCCAAATGGAGTCCTGTTTGAAATGAGTGGTTTTTTATCAGAGCGTGTACCTCGGATCAGCGATAAGGAATTCAGCCGGGGTGTCAGGTTGTTAAATCAAAAACTGCTTTCCTTAGGCATTACCTCCATTCATGAAGCATCATTTATGAATGGACTTCAAGAATGGGAGTCATTGTGTTCCATTAAGACAAAAAAGGATTTTTTACCCAGGATAACCATGGCACTGGGTGTGAAAGGGTTTGAAAAGAAAAATAAGTATGCAAGTTCCATTGACAGGGAACAGCTTAAGATCAGCAGTGTTAAAATTATACTTGATGAAACCACAGGCCGGCTTTTTCCTTCCCAAAAAGAGTTGGACCGTCTGGTTTTGAACATTCATCAAGCAGGCCTGCAAGCCTCTATCCATGCCATTGAACAAAGCGCTGTTGAATCTGCCTGCAACGCCATTGAATATGCTTTAAAGAAAATGCCAAACCCGGATCACAGGCATAGAATAGAGCATTGCTCAGTATGCTCACCATCCCTGGCAAAACGTTTGGCCTCATTAAAAATTATAGTAGTCACGCAACCCTCATTTATCCACTACAATGGGGATCGATACCTTAAAACCATTGCAAAAGAGGATATTGCCCATTTATATCCCATTGGCACACTTCAAAAATCCGGGGTGATAGTTGCGGGAAGCTCAGACAGTCCGATTGTTGAACCCAATCCTATAACCGGTATATATTCTACAATTTCCCGCATGGCAAAAACAGGTAAAACCGTGTCAGCAAAAGAGAGTATAGATCTGTTGAGTGCTCTTAAAATGTTTACCAATAATGCTGCAAAAGCATGTTTTGATGAAGACATGAAAGGATCTATTACACCGGGGAAACTGGCTGATATGGTGCTTTTAAGCAAAGACCCGACTAAACTTTCGTCTGAAGAGGTAAAGGATATTAAGGTTGTGATGACGATGATAGATGGAAAGATTGTTTGGGAATCAAGCGAACACTAATTGAGCAAACACTATATACCAATCCATTTCACGAATTGATTAAGATCTGCCCGACCGGGGGTAAAATCATTAATGGGATTATCCATATCCGGGTAACCCAGACACATTCCAATCACCATCTCTTTTTCTTCCGGAACTTGAAGCATTTTTTTAGCAGTTTCCTGATATTTAAGGACCAGGCCGAGAAGATGTGAACCTAACCCCTCAGACTGGGCTGCCAATACAACATTTTGAACACTTGCGCCGATATCAAATAAAAATCTTTTTGCAATTCTCTTGTCAATAAACACAAGTATCATAATGGGAGCATCATAAAAACGAAGCGAGCCCTCCATTACATATTTCATGGGTGATTCATTATGTTCGGATAATTTTTTAAATACATCCTCAAAGAATTTTTTTCTTCGATCCAGAAGTTCTTGGGGGAAAAAACTATTTTTGCCAAGGATATCATATCCCTTTTTTTGGCCTATAAAAGATTTTAACATCATTTGACTCAGCTCATCCCGCTTCTGTCCCGCAACCACTACAAATTCCCATGGCTGCATATTGGCTGAGGACGGTGCTTTTCCTCCTGCGGTTAAAATCCTTTTAATCAAATTTTTGGGAACCGGGTCCTTTTTGAATACACGATAGCTTTTTCTGGTTTCAATTGCATCCCATACATTCATTTTCAGGGTCTCTCCTTTCTGTTATTTTAGGTGGTGTGCCGGCAGTATTGAAATGTTCACGCAATAACACCTTGCTGGACATAAGATGTATATTCATCCTGTGTCAGTCCGACCAGGTCCATATAAACATATTGATTTGCTTCTCCCATACCAGGGGAGGATTTTAATTGCGTTTCTGAAGATGGATCCTTGGAAGCATCTTTTATAAATCTTATGGGGGATCTGTCTGAAATAGTTTTTCCAAGAACAGGGTCCTCAATCGGGATAAAAAAATTTTGATCTAAAAGATGGGGATCATTTGCCAGGTCTTCTGCGTTCTGAACCACGCCTGCCCGGATTCCTTTTTCCTGGAGAAGCTGGACCAATCTTTCTGCATCATGGCTACGCGTCCAAAGATCGATTTTTTCATCCAGGGGTTTAAAATGGACTTTCCTTCCTGTTAGGGTTGAAAACCGGTCTTCCAATGTCCAGGCGGGATTTCCCATGACGTTGACAAGGGCCTGCCATTCTGTTTCATTAAATACTCCGATCACGCACCACCTGTCATCTCCTCTGCACTGATAACATCCATGGGGGGCCGCCATTTCATAATCTGGCTGATTGCCTTGTGGGATTGGTTCCCGGTCATTGGCAAGTACATCCATAAGTGCAGGTCCGATCATGGTCGAAACCACTTCATATTGGGAAAGATCAATATACCGGCCCTGGCCTGTCCGATCCCGGTTCTCAAGGGCTGCCAAAACAGCAAAGGCACCGTATAATCCGGCGATGTGATCTGCCAACGCATACCCGGGCCCTATTGGCGTCTCTTCATTAAAAGAGGAAAGATAAGTTAGCCCGCCAAGGGATTGTACTGTGGGACCGAAGGCCACATGATTCTTCCAAGGACCTGTCTGGCCCATCCCGGACATGCTCAGCATGATCAAACCGGGATTTATCCTGTTAAGCGTCGTATATTCCATTCCCCAATTTGACATGACCCTGGGGGAGAAATTTTCAATAACAACATCACATATTTCCACCAGTCTTAACCCCAGATTACGGCCTTCAGGTTGACTCATATCCAAAGAAATACTTCGCTTATTTCGATTCCATGTATGAAAATATCCTCCAAAAACAGGCTCAGTACCCTCAGTTTTTTTGGATTGAACTTTAATAACCTCAGCACCAAAATCTGCAAGAGTCCTTGTGACATAAGGTCCTGATAATACTTTGGTAAAATCAAGAACCCGTATTTTGGAAAGGATGTCTTCCATTGTCTTACCTGCCTATATGATTCCTCTATTGGAAAGCTCTTCAAGTTTTTCCGTTGAAAGCCCCAGTTCTTTTTCATAAAAATCGAGATTATCTTCACCGATTAAAGGGGCCTTTACGACTGACTGGTAACGCTCCGGTTCAAATTGATACGGAACCCCGGGACATTTTTTGGCGATATCACGCCTTTCAGGGCAGATATCTTTTAAAAATCTTCTATCCTTTAACTGGGGGCTTTCAACAACCTTTTGGGGTGAAGCAACCGGTGCCCAGGGAAACTGCATGAGCTGTCCCAACTCGAAAAGCTCTTTTACGGTGTGTTTTTGGGTCCAGTTTTTGATTGTTTTACTGATGTGATCCAGATGGCGTATTCGATATGCTTCATCTAGGTAATCTTTTTTTGTCAGATCTCCGGCCATATCTTCGCTGCCCATCCACTCCACAACTGTTTCCCATTTATCAAAAAGTGTTATCTGAATGTAGCCATCTTGGCACGGAAAAATATCAAAAAGATTGTCCCAATGGAGACTCCCCTGCCTTTTGGGTATGATATTGTCATAAAAATACCGGACCATGACATGTTCAAGGGTAGAGGCCACAGCTTCCTGGATGGAAATATCCAAATGCTCTCCCTTTCCGGTCATGCGAAGTTTCCGGACAGCAAGCAGAATACCTGTGGCAGCAAAAAGGGATGCCGTTAAATAAGTTTGTTCTCCATAATGCTTCAAGGGTTTGGAAGACCCTGTAACAGACATCTGTCCACCAAAGGCCGATGCAACCAAATTACAGGTTTTATGGTTCCGCCGTGGCCCTGTCTGCCCAAACCCGGTCACAGAGGCCAGAATAATTTTCGGATTGATTAAGCTCAGGCTTTCAAAGCCCAGACCCAGTTGATCAAGAAAGCCCGGTGAAAAGCTTTCAACAATCACATCATTTTTTTTAACCAATTCAAAAAAAATCCGTCTTCCCTCTTTATGTTCTATATTGAGGGTGATCCCTTTTTTGCCCGTATTGTTGTAAAAAAATGAAAGGCTCTTTTCTAAATGGGGTTCTTGTCCTTTAAAGGGACCTGTTTTTCGGGAAGTATTCCCACCAGGTCTTTCCACTTTTATGACACAGGCTCCCATATCAGCCAGAAGTTTTGAGCAAAAGCTGCCCTTTTCATCTGTCAGATCCAACACCTTTAATCCGGCAAGGAGTATGTTTTTTTTAGTTCTCATTTTTATAAAAAGATTACTGATTATCCGGAGTGTATGTAATCAATATGATCCCCCCGATCACTAGGACAGCCCCTAAAATTTGAATATTTGAGAGGCGTTCACCAAGAGCAAGTGCTGCCAGGCAGATGGTTAGGATCGGCTCAACGTTCATTATCATGGTTGCTTTGACAGGCCCGATAATTTTTATACCTGTAAAAAATGCAATATAAGCAAGCGCAACCATTATGCCTGAACCACTCAC
>Ga0164315_10003239_pt1 | contig 12604 bp, 11 predicted proteins | sample GuaBasSedimGuay6_FD_113737 | JGI IMG/M metagenome (GOLD analysis project Ga0164315, IMG submission 113737) | Subseafloor sediment microbial communities from Guaymas Basin, Gulf of California, Mexico - Guay6, Core 4569-2, 0-3 cm | ecosystem: Environmental > Aquatic > Marine > Hydrothermal vents... | reverse complement strand
CAGTCGTTTCATCAGGTATTAAAAGAAAAGTTTATAGAAGGTGGCCCAGGTTTTATGGGTGTTGTTCTTTTGGCTCTTATCTTTGGTTTAGCCATTAGCATTGAAAGGATTATTTATTTAAGCCTTGCAACAGTAAACACTAAGAAACTTTTAACCGGAATTGAATCAGCATTGGATTCAGGTGGAATTGATCAGGCAAAAGAAGTTGTTCGTGGCACTCGTGGCCCGGTGGCAAGTATTTTCAGTGAAGGTCTAAACCGTTATGATGATGGTATGGGTGAAGTTGAAAAATCAATTGTTGCTTATGGAAGCGTTGTAACAGGACGTTTAGAAAGTGGTGTAAGTTGGATCTCATTATTCATCTCACTTGCTCCTATGCTTGGTTTCATGGGTACTGTTATTGGTATGATTAAAGCATTTGACGATATTGCTGCTGCAGGTGACATTTCGCCAACAGTTGTTGCTGACGGTATTAAAGTTGCCCTTTTGACCACAGTATGGGGTCTTATTGTTGCAGTTATTTTACAGATATTCTACAACTTTATTGTAGCAAAAATTGACAGTCTTGTTAATGATATGGAAGATAGTTCAATTACTTTCATAGATATGTTGACTCAACACACTAAAAAATAAGAATCATGAAGGATAAAATTGCCAATATTACAAGATGGATCTTAATCGTTTTGCTGGCTGTGTCCGTGATTCCAGGTGTAATGTTCTATCTTGGTTCTCTTGAAACCGAGATCTTCTTGAACATAGCCAAACTGCTGCTTTTGCTTGCAGCCGCAATCATGGTAATATCACCGGTTTACGGAATCATTACAAATCCGCAGAACATTGTTAAACTTCTGATTAGCGTTGCTTTAATAGTTGTAGTCGTTATTGCAGGCTATGCACTTGCTGGCGATAGTGTTTCAGAAGTTCAAAGTGTAAAGTTTGGACTAACTCAAACATCATCAAAAATGGTTGGGACAGGTCTTTACGTAACTTATATTGCTTTCGGGCTAACAGTACTTTCATTACTGTATTCCTCAGTTATTAAAATTTTTAAATAGAAACTTATGGCTAAAAGATCAGTGCCAGAAATAAATGCCGGTTCGATGGCGGATATCGCTTTCTTATTGCTTATCTTTTTCCTTGTTACTACAACAATGGATGTAGATACCGGCATTACAAGGAAACTGCCTCCACCTGTTGAAGACAATGATGAGCAGGCTAATGTTAAAGACCGAAATGTTCTGAAAATTCTTATCAACAGCCATGATATGCTTTTGGTTGACGGTAAACCAGGAAATGTTGAAACACTAATGGCTAAAGCCAAAGAATTCATGGCAGTTCATTTTAATAATGATAATTTTCCTGAGGTGAAAGAAATTGTTGTTGAAGAACTAGGAGATAAAAAGATTTGGGTGTCAAAGGGTATTATTTCACTTAAAAACGATAGAGGAACTTCATATGAAATGTATATTAAAGTTCAAAATGAACTCGCGCGTGCATTTAATGAAATGAAAGAAGAAGCATCTATTGAATATTATGGGGTAAAATACACTCAACTAGTTGATGATACCAAAGTCAAGGTAATCAATAAAATTGTTCCGGTACGAATATCAGAAGCCGAACCGGAAGATATTGGAGGAGTACGATGAGTAAATTTAAGACTAAAAAAGGAAAAGGTGCTGCTGCTATTAACACATCATCACTACCAGACATTATTTTCATACTCTTGTTCTTTTTTATGATGACAACGACTATGCGTGAGGTTACAGTAATGGTAAAACAAAACATGCCAGGTGCCACTGAAGTTCAGAAACTTCAACGCAAATCACTTGTTAGTTATATTTACATTGGATCCCCAAAGGATTCAAAACTTGGGACAACTGCTCGTATTCAATTGAATGATGTATTTGCTAATGTTGATGATATCCCTTCGTTTATTGTCAGTGAAAGAGAAGCAAGAGACGAGGCTGACCGTACATTTCTTACAACTTCATTAAAAGTAGATGGATCAACTACCATGGGAATTGTTACAGATATTAAACAGGAACTTCGTAAAGCGGGTTCTTTTAAGATCAATTACTCTACCAAGAAACTCAAATCTGATAAATAAGGTTAATATTATTTTTACTTAATATATAAAAGGGTGGCTGTTAGCCTCCCTTTTTTTTTGTGCAATTTATCAGGTATATTTGTAATCAACTATTTGTATAACTTAAAGTCGTTGTGCAAATACAATACTACATCTGTATTCATTGAAAAAAAACAATAAAAGCAAATATCATGGAATTACAATATTTAAGACGTGAAACAAGGTATGGTGTCCCTGCTGCCGACAAAGTTCTTTTCAACAGACATTATGTACTTGGATACTCATTTTATTTTCGTCAGGCTAAGTGGGCACTTGAAATAGTTGACCCGGATAATATCGGGTTGGATAGAGTAGATAATTTCAGATCAGACTATCGCGTTCCATCAAGTTTTCGGGCAGATTTAGCCGATTATAAAAATTCAGGCTTCGATAGAGGACATCTGGTAGCCAGCGCAAATCAAATAGAAACAGAACTTCAAAATAGTGAAACATTTTTACTATCGAATATGTCTCCACAACTTCCTAAGTTTAACAGAAAAATATGGAAAGAACTGGAAACCAGGGTGAGAGAACTGAATAATAAAAAATCAATTTTTGAGACCTATGTAATAAGCGGGCCCATCTTTTTCTTCGATAAGGAGATTGAATGTATTGGGTCGGAGACACTAATGGTGTGAGTTTACCTGTTCCTCATGCATATTTCAAATCAATACTAACAGAAAACTCAAGAGGTAATCTTCATATGTGGTCTTTCATTTTACCAAATACTGAAGAATCTAAAGAACTTGAAACATATCTTGTACCAACAAATAAATTAGAGAAAATAGCTGGTATTGAATTGTGGGAAAACCTAAGTGGCAGGAAAATTGAAAGGGAAAAATCTAAGATTCGGACTTTATGGAGGTAAATATTTGCTTCTGATAATAATTGCATTGTAAACTAGGCGACAATATCATAATTTTCCCTCTGCCTTATAATTATGATAAGCCAAACACTAATTAACAGACTACCAATAATATAAACAATGCTTGTTGTTGATCCAAAATCTTCAATGCTGGTATTAATTTGTTTGTTATGATAAAGGTAATAAACAATTACTGAGGCAGCATTATTAACAAAATGATATGCTATCGGTACCCATAGGTTTCTGGTGAAGACAAATAAGTAACCCAATACCATTCCTAGAAATAAGCGAGGTAAAAATCCAAAAAACTGTAAATGGAAAATACTAAAGATCAGTGCAGATACAAAAACTGCCAAATGTATATTTTTAAATATCTCTTTAAAAAGACGAAGAATTACTCCCCGAAATAGAAACTCCTCCCCTATTGCCGGCACCAATCCAATTATAAAGATATTCACCAATAAACCATAAATACTATCCGTCTTTAAAAAAGCCTCAGTAATAATTTTTGCCTGTTCTTCTTTCTCAATCATCCAGTTTTCAATTCCGGAAAATGAATCCGGAAATTTCATATCCATATTTATTTGGGAAAGATAATTCAGAAATGGAAGTACAGTAAAAACAATAATTACTCCAATTAATATACTGATAGTGAGGGGCTTTTTATTAATTTTTAGATACTCTGTACTTGAACTACTTACCAAATACGTATAAAGCAATATTGGTAAGATAAATATCCCTATCTGGTTAATTAACTGATAGAACTTTGTGAAGCCAATTATCTTTTCACTATCAGGATTTGATAATAAATTAGCCAGGCTCATTAAATCTGTATCCAGATAATATTTTCCAATAAGCAAACCACCAAAGGCAGTAAATATGGCAAACAGAATAATCAAACCGAAGAGCAATAACAATTTTCCCCACGGAGACATCGATTCAAAAAAAGCAGTTCTTTGCATATCTGAAAAATTAGTTGACAAAATTAATATTTTTGCAGTTGATTTTATAAATCAGTTTGTATTCGAAATAATGACCTAAAATATTGGATGAAGCATGATAAAAATTGGAGATATTGAAGTTGGTGAGTTCCCTATTTTACTGGCACCCATGGAGGATGTTACAGATCCACCATTCCGCTATGTTTGTAAAATGTTTGGTGCAGATGTAATGTATACCGAATTCATTTCTTCAGAAGGCTTAATACGTGATGCTGAGAAAAGTGTTAAGAAACTCGATTTTGAAGAATTTGAAAGACCAATCGGAATTCAGATTTTTGGTCATGATATTGATTCAATGGTTAAAGCTGCACAATATGCTGAAAGAGCGAATCCTGATATTATAGATATTAACTTTGGTTGTCCGGTTAAAAAAGTTGTTTCCAAAGGTGCTGGCTCGGGAATTTTAAATGATATTCCTAAGATGGTTAAAATGACCGAGGCTGTTGTGAATGCTGTTAATACACCTGTTACTGTAAAAACCCGCCTTGGTTATGATGATGAACATAAAGAAATTGTAGATATAGCAGAAAGAGTGCAGGATGTGGGGATTAAAGCAATTACTATTCATGGAAGAACCCGAACACAAAGACCTCGTATTCCTGCCGACTGGTCGCTAATTGGAGAAGTTAAAAAAAACCCGCGAATGAAGATTCCAGTATTTGGGAATGGTGATGTAATGGATGCAAAATCTGCTAAATATTTTAAGGATAATTTTGGTGTTGACGGATTAATGGTAGCAAGGGGTGTTTATGGAAATCCTTGGATTTTTAAGGAAATAAAAACCTATCTCAGCACTGGAAAAATCCCTGAACTCCCAAATATTGATGAGAGAATAAAAATAAGCAGTCTCCAGTTAGAAAAATCAGTGACATGGAAAACTGAGAGGAGAGGTGTTTTAGAAATGCGTAAACATTGGTCAGATTACTTTAAAGGATATCCAAACTTTAAACATTTCAGGATTAAACTAATGCAGGTTGAAACTCATCACGAGGTATTGGATATATTGGAAGAGATCAGGAACTTTTATAGATAAGCGGCTACTCGATTGTAATTCCAAGCCAAAACAAAAGTATAATCATATTGTCTGCTATAAGTATTATTGCACCTTATAGTACAATTGTTGTAGTAATTCTCTTGATCACAACGATTAATATTCTTACTTTTACAAATATTAACTATTACAGAAAGTAAGCATTCATGTTTCGCAATAAAAGCCTTGCATACAAACTTAGCTTCTTCATACTCTCAGGTGTATTGTTTTCTGTGTTGCTAATATTGCTTGTTAACTACCAGGTTTCAAAAAAACTGATATTAAAAGGTGCTGAAGCAAATGCATATCAACTAACTCAATCCACAGTACATAAAATTGAAAACATACTTCTCTCAGCGCAAAAAATACCTGAAAACCTTGCTTATACTTTTGAACATTCCCACATCAAAAAAGAAAATCTCAATAGTTTTCTGAAAATGGTAGTTGAAACAAATGATGAGGTTTTTGGCAGTTGCATTGCCTTCGAACCTAATACATATTCACAAGACTCTATTTACTACGCTCCTTATTATTATAAACAAAAGGATAGTATTGCTTATAAAAACCTCAATGACAGAACATACAATTATTTTGAGCAAGATTGGTATGAATTACCTAAGCGAAAAGGTGCATTATGGAGCGAACCTTATTTTGATAAGGGAGGTGGAGAAATAATAATGTCAACCTTTAGCGTACCCTTTTACCGGAACGAAAATAATAAAAAAGAGTTCTGGGGAGTTGTTACAGCAGACGTTTCACTCCAATGGCTCGACAGTCTCATAAGTAATCTTGAGATTTATGAAAGCGGCTATGCTTTCCTTTTGTCTGAAAAAGGAGTTGTTATAACTCATCCCAAAACCCGCCTAATCCTAAATCATACAATCTTTAGCGTTTCGAAGGAACTAAATCTTCCTGAACTCAGCAGGATAGGAAATGAAATGATTGCCGGAAAAAAAGATTTCATTCCTTATAAGTCCTTAGTCCTTAAAGGTAAATGCCGAATGTATTATGCTCCTCTGCCAATTAACAATTGGTCCATAGGAATTATATTCCCGGAAAAAGAACTTTTTGCCGACTTAAATAACTTAGCCACATGGCTTTTGATAATGGGAGGAATTAGTATTGTTGTCCTACTCATCCTTATTATAATTATTTCCAAAAATATTACACACCCTCTGAAAAGGCTAGTCCTGGTAACACAAAAAATAGGGACAGGTGATTTTAATGTGGTCTTACCTAAAAAAGACTCTAAGGATGAAATTTCACAGTTAACAAACTCATTTGCAACAATGCAGGAGCAATTGAACAACTATATCCGTAACCTAAAAGAAACCACCGCTGCCAAGAAAAAAATTGAAAGTGAATTAAAAATTGCCCACGATATTCAGCAGGGAATTATCCCAAAAATATTCCCTCCCATTCCGCATCGTGATGATATGGACATTTATGCTGTCCTCAATCCGGCAAAGGAAGTTGGTGGCGACCTTTACGATTTTTTCTATATTGATAAAGATTGTTTGGCTTTTGCAATTGGAGATGTTTCGGGAAAAGGGGTGCCTGCATCATTATTTATGGCAATTACAGTTACTCTTCTCAGGGCAAAAGCACAAAAAGGACTAAAGGTAAATGAGATAGTAGAAGATATAAATATTGACTTATGCAGAGATAATTCCAATTCCATGTTTGTTACATTTTTTCTTGGTATTATTAATTTAAAAACCGGAGAACTGAACTATTGCAATGCCGGTCATAATTACCCTTATATTTTGAGGCAGAATGGAGATTTGCAGTGTCTCGAACAAACCCATGGAACACCTTTGGGGCTATTCGAAAATACCAATTATAAATCCGATTCCCTTTATCTTAAGGATAGGGAAAACATCGTTCTTTATACAGACGGAATTTCTGAAGCCATGAACAATAAAGGCGAGATGTATGGCGACCACAGGCTTGAGGAAGTACTGAAAACCCTCTCAAAAAATCCCAAGGACAAAGAAATAATTGATGAACTTCTAAAGAGAACCAAAGATTTTGTTGGAGATGCCCAGCCGTCGGACGATATTACACTTTTGGCACTTTCTTATACGCCAAAAGTAAATTCAAAAGGGCAAATTATTAAAAAAATTAGTGTTAAAAACAAGATTTCGGAACTGATAAGAATTGATGATTTTCTGAAAACTATGACTAAAGAGTATAACTTCAGCAAAGAATTAGTGTTTGATCTTCATCTTGTTTTTGAAGAAATTATTTCGAATATTATTTTCTATGCTTATGATGATGATAAAGAGCATGAGATTGATATAGAAGTGAAAATAGCAAAGATGCTAAGCATAAAAATTGTGGATGATGGCAAGGAATTTAATCTATTGACATTGCCATTACCGGAGAATTTAGAAAAGCCATTAACGCAAAGAAAAGAGGGTGGACTGGGAGTTCATTTTGTAAAAACATTGATGGATAAAGTGGAATATAAAAGAAAAAATGATAAGAATATTTTGATATTGAAGAAGCGTTTAGACTAAAAATAATTAATATGGACAATGCACAACAAATGGCAAATGAAATGCTGGGCAAAGCATCAATTGCATCAGCAGTTTTTCAGGAACTCAATCAGGAGGATACCGACAAAATCGTAGAAAATGTTTTTAAAGCAGGTTTTAACAATAGAGTAAAGCTTGCCAAAATGGCTCATGAGGAAACCGGCCTCGGTGTATGGCAGCACAAAGTGATTAAAAATGTCATAGCTACCCAATTTGTTTATGAAAACATTAAAGATGAAAAAACTGTTGGTGAAATTTCCCATGATAAGCAAACAGGAATAACTGAGATTGCTCAACCCCTTGGCCCTATTTTTGCAATTATTCCAGTTACCAACCCAACTTCAACGGTATTCAATAAAATACTCATAAGTTTAAAAACACGAAATCCCATAATTATCTCTGCTCACAGAAATGCAGTGAACTCTTGTACTGAAACTGTTAGAATCTGCTACAAAGCGGCTCTCGAAGCAGGTGCTCCCGACGATTGTATACAGATAATTGAAGAGCATTCACGGGAACTGACTCATGAAATTATGATACATGATCAGCTTGCACTTATTCTTGCCACCGGAGGTACGGGACTTGTTCATGCTGCCTATAGTTCAGGCAATCCTGCAATTGGTGTGGGGCCAGGCAATGTTCCTGTTTTTATCGATAAAAGTGCTGATATTCCATTTGCTGTTGAAAATGTTATTCTTTCTAAAACTTTCGATAATGGGACAATTTGTGCCAGTGAACAATCAATAATCGTCGAAGAAGACATCGCTGAAGCGGTGATTCAGGAATTTAAAAAACAGCATTGCTATTTTTTAGATAATGATGAAATAAAGAAGCTAGAACCCATAGCAATAAATATGAGTAAGGGCTCTATGAATGCTGATATAGTTGGAAAGTCTGCATACTTCATCGCTCAAAAGGCTGGAATAGAAGTGGCGGAAGACACAAAAATACTCATTGCTCCTTTGGATGGTATTGGTATAGGATATCCCCTTTCGGGAGAGATACTTGCACCAATATTAAGTTTTTATACTTGCAAAGATTACGATGATGCCATCAAAACCTGTATCGACTTGAATTATCTGGGGGGCATAGGTCATACGGCAAGCATTTATGCTAATGATGAGAAGCGGATAGCAGAATTTTCTCAAATAATGAATGCAGGCCGAATTGTGGTAAATACCCCTTCCTCCCAAGGAGCGGTTGGCGGTTTATACAATACATTGAACACCTCTTTTACTCTTGGATGTGGATCAGGAGGTAAGAATATTACCACCGAAAATGTAAGCGCCCACAACCTAATCAACATTCAAAGGGTTACTAGACGCAAACCTAATCAGAAGTGGTTTGCATTTGATACGGCTAAGTATCTTGACGAGACAATGAATGACAAAACAATAATTGAAGAATACAATAAAAACAGTTAAGAGATGATAGATTTTAAATATAATATAACAGAAAATTTCCTGAACTGTAAGTTTAAGGGAAGAATGGGAGCTGACAATGCAGAAGGTCTGACAAAAATGCTTCAGGATAAAATTGAAGAATTTGATACGGACAATCTCAAAATAAACTTCGATTTGAAGGATGTAGATTATATAGCGTCTTCTTTTATCAGAATTTGTGTTCTTACGGCCAAGCAGTTGTCAGAAGGAAACTTCAGTATCTCAAATACTAATCCAATGATTAAAAAAGTCTTTAAAATAGCAGGACTGGATGAGATATTGAAAGTTTCATAATACCCTAAATTAAAGAGGATTTTTGACTCTTCCTTCCTTGTTTGATACAAATCTTCCCTGATTTGAAATGACAGCCAGGTTTTTGGGATATTTCTGTGCGCCTGACTCTTGTTTCTTTTATCTTAATTTTTTTACTTTTTTCTTACCTATAGTAGTATTGTAGTAGTGTTTTATTTGACAAAGCCTATCCCCGGCTTTAACTTAGCACTTTATTATTCCATATTAATATTGAAAGCTAAATCAAAATATACTACTGAGAGCATTAAACATGAACTTGAGGTCTTGCTGAAACTTAATAGAAAGAGACAGTCTGCTCTAAAAAAGATAAGTAACCCCTTATCAGTTAAACATAAAGCCATTTCCAAAAAACTTAAAAATATAAAAACGTCAAAATAAAAATACTAACTATTAACAAAACTTATTTATCATGAAAACAAAATTACTTTTCACTACAGTATTAACGCTGATTATTTCAATAAATCTATTGATCTCACAAACCCGAACCGATTATTCCAAGGTCTTTATTGAAGGACCTGGTTGGAACTTCCAAAATTCTTCATCAACTTATTGGTATGGGCATACATATATTTTTAGTGATTATACTGGGATGTCAAGTTCCTCCTTAAGTGTTTCATGGTATGAGATGCAGAATAATGGTAATCTTAATTATATTTATAAATATAATTTAGTTAATAATTTACCTTATGCATTTAATGTTACCAGTTGTGCCTATAACAGAAATCTATACGGTTTTTATTGGTATCAGGGAGATAATCCGGAGATAAAGTATGTTGAGAAAAAGATTGATCAAGAATGGACAACTGATCATTCAATAGATATAAATGAGACCATTGTAGAGCAAATGTCTGCTTTAACATACAATGATACTATTTATATGTTTTTTATTGATGATGCTGATAAATTAGCTAAATATCACAGGATAGTATATAGTGAAGAACAGACAAAACTTGTTTTGGTTTCGGAAACACCAGTTTTAGTGTATGGCCAAAACACTTCTATAGGAAATATAGCAGCAATTACCTATGTTAATAATGATGAGGAAGAAAAAATAATGCTTGCTTATCCGGGAGCGTACAAGGACAGAGACAACAACGAAATAAATATATACACAGGAACACCAGCTAACTTTGATTTGTATGCACAACACCCATGTGCTACTAACCATTCTTCATGGAGTATAGCGATGGCACAAGGATCAATAGAAGGGGGAGCCACTAAGGCATATAATATCCAATTTGGTTATACACATGATAATAGTGGATCAGGTTTGGAACGTTGTGAACTCAATTTAAATACCAATGAATTCAGCGATTGGGAATCAATTGATTATAATGGTTATATAATGGGCAAAGCCACCTGGTTCTCTGAGTTTTATTCGAAGTCTTCAAATAAAAGACAGAAGTATCTATTACAGGGATATAACCGGGGAGATGGTGCCGGTGGTGCCTTATGGAAATCAGATATACTGGAGTATCAGGATCAAAGATCAGATGTGCCACCGGAAAGTTTCAAATCAAAGTTTTTTGATGTAATACTAGTGGTTGAAGGGGCTCCTCCATATGCTCTCAATGGATATGATCTTGGTGATGATCTTTTTGGCAATAATCCATTATCGATTTTCGAGTTTACAAAAGAAACTGAATTATCGGTTTCAGCTAGCACAACTTATACCCAATCTGTAGAAGCTAATATGGGTGTTGGCCCAGTAACGGCAGGTTTTAAAGCATCGTTTATGCAAAGTCATGGTACAAGCAATACTGAGTCAATTACAATAACAAACACTATAGTACCACCTCTGTCACAACTCGATTCCAATGGACTGATGTGGTATTATTATATAGCACCTACAGTTGTAAGAAGTCGGTGGGCATTGCAGGATTATAATGGTGATGAAATTGAACCATCACGAAATTTATTTTTCTTTAACTTTGAATCACCGCAGTTAAAGACTATGACATACGATCTGTCATTCTTTGACGATAATTCTCCAAGAGCCTACGACTTGCATAAATACGAAAACAGAGGAGTTGAAAACATGAGTGGAATGTATAAAATTCTTAGGACTGAAACCGATGTAAATATTAAACAAGGAGGCACGGGTTCACTGGAATTAACATTTGGTGAATCACAAACTGATTCTTATTCTAAAAGTTATGAAGTAAGCCTGGGAACGCAAGTAGATGTAGGTATTTTCAACGCTTCAGCATCAGCATCAGCAGGGTTTGAATATGGACGAGAACGAACAACAACATGTTCAAATAGTTTCTATGTTGGATGGAATTTATTTCCACCAAAGGTACCCGAAGACGAAAACAATATTCGCAAATACACTGCCATTTCATATGTTATGAAAACCGAAGATAATTCTGCCTATTATCTATTGGATGATTTAAATGATTATACACCATATTTTATTACTTATGAAGTACAAAATATAGAACATGGGGATTTTATTTTTGCAATAAATGAGAATGAAGCTGTTGAAAAGTATAAATTTTTTAATTATCCCAACCCTTGTGCCGACAGAACCAATTTTAAATATGTTTTACCCAATAGGTCGTATATAAACCTTACTGTTTACAACTCTTTCGGACAAATAATTAAAACTCCCTTTAATGAAATGCAAAATGTGGGAAATCATCAGTTAGATTTTAAAACTGCCAATCTACCAAAGGGTATATATTATTATAGATTACAAATTGACAATGACATAATCAGTGGAAAAATCATAAAAAACTAAATTGTGAAAACACAAAAATTTGTCTGGATATTATTGTCAGTATCCTTTCTAGTAATGACCATTACTTTTAATGGATGCAAAAAAGATGATGATACCGAAGCAGAAACCCCAAAGCATGTTTGGGCTGTAGGGAATATTGATAATACTAATCACGCACTAATATACTATTCTGCTGATGGAGGTTATACATGGATTAGGCAGGGATTAAATTCGGAAGCTCTGGAAGGGATTAATTTAAATGATGTTTGGGCAGTGGATGAGAATACAGTTTGGGCTGTTGCTAGAGAAAACATTATTATTCGAACATCAGATGGAGGCAACTCTTGGATGCGAATTCCTCCTCCATCCCAAGATTCCAGTATTGAACTTTCATCAATTTCATTAGTTGACTCAAATAATATCTGGATTAGTGGAGGACCTGGTATTGTTTACAACTCAACTGATGGTGGAGATACCTGGAATTCAATTCAGTCTGATGTTCTTGCAAATAACTTTCTTCAAGGAATTCATGCTATTAACTCAGAAATTATTTATGTGGCTGGGAAT
>Ga0164315_10003238_pt1 | contig 12608 bp, 11 predicted proteins | sample GuaBasSedimGuay6_FD_113737 | JGI IMG/M metagenome (GOLD analysis project Ga0164315, IMG submission 113737) | Subseafloor sediment microbial communities from Guaymas Basin, Gulf of California, Mexico - Guay6, Core 4569-2, 0-3 cm | ecosystem: Environmental > Aquatic > Marine > Hydrothermal vents... | reverse complement strand
GTATTTAGATGAAAAACTAACTCTGGAAACACCAATATTTACACTAATTTTTTCGTTGTTGGGATTGTCGTTGGCAATTGTAATTATTATTAAAGATACAGTAGAATTTAATGTTAAGAAATAAAGCAATAGTTTATTTATCTGGCGCAGCATTTATGGGCCTGCTATCATACTTTTTTTTTGAAATCCATCTTGGAGTTAGCACTCCAGTTTTTCTTTATGTAAGCTATATAATGTTTGTTGTTTTATCTCTTGTTGGTCATAGACTAATGTTAGGGGCAAGTAAGAAAAAAGAATCGTACCAATTTGTAAACACATACCTTGGTATAACCGCCGTTAAAATGTTTTTGGTTTTAGTGGTTTTAACTATTTACTTATACTTTAACAAAACTCACTTATTTCAAGTAGGGATTTTTTATGCACTTACATATCTTATTTTTTTAGCAATCGATGTTGTCTTACTCTTAAAAATGCTTAGAGATAATTCTCCTAGTATAATTTAAACACAGCAAATCAGTTTATTAATAATCTCAGTTTATCTATCATTTGGTAATAAAATTTCTCGCAGATTTTCGCAGATAAATTATGTAGTAACCTGATATTAGGTTGCTAAATTCAAATAGTACCAACTGTATAACAAAATGACCTATACTCCATTTTGCTTGATAATCGGTATAAGTCATTTAGAATCAAAAACTCTTTACTTTTACCTTACAGAAGAAAGAAATTGAATACAGCTAAACACTAGCGGATTAGCTTACTAAAAAAAACACTTTATTCATTTTATCTTAAACTATAATTGTATACTTTTGCAATCCTTAATTTTATGCAAAATACTATCAGTAATTAATGGCTGCAAGAACATATAAATTGACAAAACTAAAAACAGCTTTAGGAATATTTATAGCTGTACTTTTCTTTTCAATGAGTTTAAATGCTCAGCATGAAACTACAGAAGAAAAGGAATCGATTGAATCAGAAGAATTCAACGCTAGTAAAATGATTATGCATCACGTTTCTGATGCACATGAAATCCATTTTGTTGGAGACGATAAGGACGGGAGTAGTATTGCTATTTACCTACCCGTTATTCTTAAAACAAATGATGGATGGGATGTTTTTTCATCTTCTAATTTTTACCATAATTTAGTGTCTCACAAAGACGATCATGGCGAAGCTCATGATTATTATGCATATAATGGTTATATACTTTTTCATGAAAATATATATTATGCAAATGAGCATGGTGGTATAACACTTGAACACGGACATGCTGTTAATGAAAAACCATTCGACTTATCTATCACCAAAAATGTTGCTGGTGTGTTTTTCGCAATCTTTTTACTCTTCTTGTTTTTAAGAGCAACAGTTAAAGGATATAAGAAAAATGAAGGTCATGCCCCTAAAGGGTTGCAAGCGATTCTTGAACCATTAATTCTATTTATTAGAGATGATGTTGTTTTACCATCGTTTAATAATGATAAGGTAAGAGCCGAAAAGTTTATGCCCTTTTTGTTATCAACGTTCTTCTTTATTTGGATAGCAAATATGATTGGCCTTATTCCTTTTTTAGGAGGATTTAATGTTACTGGTACAATATCTATAACACTTGTTTTAGCTGCTATTGTATTTATTTTAACAATGATAAACGGAAATAAAGGATACTGGATGCATATAGTTTGGCCTCCAGGCGTACCTGCCTTTGTTAAACCAATTCTTGTACCTATAGAACTTGCTTCAATATTTATTAAGCCAACAGTATTAATGGTTCGTTTAACCGCTAATATAATGGCTGGTCATATTATTATTCTTGCATTTGTTAGCTTAATTTTAATTTTTGGAGCTCAGAGTGCAGCTGTTGGATATGGTGTGGGAGTAGGATCAACAATATTCATGGTATTTATGTACTTCATTGAATTGTTGGTTGCTTTTTTACAAGCTTATGTGTTTACATTGCTTACCTCAATTTACTTGGGAGATGCAACGCAAACAGCTAAGCATTAATTTGGATTCATTTATAAATCAAAAAATAAAACACAATGGAATTATTAACTATTATTTTGGAAGCTGTTTCTGCTAATGCTGGTTTTGCTGGTATTGGTGCAGGTATTGCTGCGATTGGAGCTGGTATTGGTATCGGTAAAATTGGTGGCTCTGCTGTAGAAGGAATGGCTCGCCAACCGGAAGCTACCGGTGCTATTCAGTCGAACATGATTGTTGCTGCTGCCCTTGTTGAAGGGGTTGCTCTTTTTGCAGTAATCGTTTGTTTGCTTGTAGTACTAGGCTAAAAAGCTTTAACATATCCTCAACGGTTGGTTGAGGATATGTTTTAATTTTAAATTAACACTTTATATATAATTAGATGTTACAGGTTAGTTATGGAACAATGATTTGGATGACAATTGCCTTTTTGGTGGTTTTGTTCATTTTGAAAAAGTTCGCTTGGAAACCCATTTTAAAAGCTCTTAAAGATCGCGAAGACTTCATTGAAGATTCGTTGCAAGAAGCTGAAAAGGTTAAAAACGAAATGAAAGAGTTGCAATCTAGCAACGAAAAGCTTTTAAACGATGCTCGTGCCGAGCGTGATGGTTTACTAAAAGCTGCTCGCGAAACAAAAGAGGCTATTATCTCTGAAGCAAAGCAAAAAGCAGGTGAGGAAGGTGAGAAAATGATAGCTAATGCACGTGAGGCAATTAATAATGAAAAAATGGCTGCCTTAACTGAACTTAAGTCCGAAGTAGGTAAGCTTTCTGTTGAAATTGCTGAAAGACTTATCAGACATGAGCTTGAAGATAGTAAAACCCAAAATGATTTGGTAGAGAAACTATTAAGCGAAGTAAAACTCAAGTAAAATAGAGTTATGAAAAATCAAAAACTGGCATCGCGTTATGCTACTTCCTTACTTTCATTAGCAACTGAGCAAAATTGCTTAAATGAAGTGTATGAGGATATAATGCTAATTGATGCTCTTGTGAAGGATTCGAGAGATTTTGATGTTTTTCTGAAAAGCCCAATTATTAAAGTTAAGCAGAAAATTAAAGTTATTAATATACTTCTTAGTGGTAAGGTTAATACCCTTACCGAAAAGTTTATCGAATTATTGATTAAAAATAATCGTGAATTTTATCTGAAAAATGTAGTTGATAGCTTTTTAACTCTTTATGACGTTAAAAAGGGTATTAAGACTGCGTATATCACATCTGCAAAACCTTTGAGTAAAGAAAACTTCAGTAAGCTTGAGCAAATAACAAAATTGATAAAATCTGATTCTGTTAAGATTGTTCAAAAAGTTGATGAGAGCCTTATTGGAGGATTTGTCCTTAATGTAGATGATTATCAAATTGACGCTAGCATAGGGTCGCAGTTAAATGAATTAAAGCGAGAATTCGCAAAGAATACTTATATATCAGAATTATAAAACGAAAAAAATATGTCTAATTTAAAACCGGCAGAAGTAAGCGCCATTTTAAGAGAGCAGTTATCAGGATTAAAAACTGAGGCAGAACTTGAAGAAATTGGTACTATTCTAGAAGTAGGAGATGGTATTTCAAGAATCTATGGGTTGAACAATGCACAATTGGGAGAACTTGTTGAGTTTAGTACAGGTGTTAGAGGAATCGTACTTAACCTTGAAGAAGACAATGTTGGGGTTGTATTAATGGGTCCGTCAACTGGATTAAAAGAAGGCGAAACTGTTAAAAGAACTGGATTAATCGCTTCTATAAAAGTTGGTGAAGGAATGCTTGGACGTGTTGTAAACACTCTTGGCGAAGCTATAGATGGTAAAGGTCCGATTGAAGGTGAGTTATATGAAATGCCAATAGAGAGAAAAGCTCCTGGTGTTATATATCGTCAACCTGTTAATGAGCCATTACAAACTGGGATTAAAGCAATTGATGCTATGATTCCAATAGGACGTGGACAAAGAGAATTGATAATTGGTGACCGTCAGACTGGTAAAACTACTGTTGCTCTTGATACTATTATTAATCAGAAAGAATTTTATGATAGAGGTGAGCCTGTATTTTGTATTTATGTAGCTTCTGGACAAAAAGGTTCTACTGTTGCTGGTACCGTAAAAATGCTTGAAGAAGCTGGCGCAATGGCGTACACAGTTGTTGTTTCTTCACCTGCTTCCGACCCTGCTCCATTACAATTTTACGCTCCATTTGCAGGTGCTGCAATTGGTGAGTTTTTTAGAGATACTGGTCGTCCGGCATTAATCGTTTTTGATGATTTATCAAAACAAGCAATTGCATACCGTGAGGTTTCATTATTATTAAGAAGACCTCCAGGTCGTGAAGCATATCCTGGTGATGTATTTTATTTACACTCAAGATTATTAGAGCGTGCTGCAAAGGTTAATTCAACCGATGAGATTGCTCAAAACATGAACGACTTACCGGAATCTATAAAACACCTTGTTAAAGGTGGTGGATCATTAACTGCGCTTCCGATTATTGAAACTCAAGCGGGTGATGTTTCTGCATATATTCCAACAAATGTTATTTCAATTACCGATGGTCAGATTTTCCTAGAGTCTTCTCTTTTCTTATCTGGTGTTCGTCCGGCAATTAACGTAGGTATTTCTGTATCGCGTGTTGGGGGTAATGCTCAGATTAAATCTATGAAGAAGATTGCAGGTACTTTAAAACTTGATCAAGCTCAGTATCGTGAACTAGAAGCTTTTGCTAAGTTTGGTTCTGACCTTGATGCTGCTACAAAAGCAGTTTTAAGCAAAGGTGCTAGAAACGTGGAAATTCTAAAACAAAATCTGAATTCTCCAATGAAAGTTGAAGATCAGGTAGCTATAATTTATTGTGGTACAAAAGGTCTTTTAATGGATGTACCAGTAAATAAAGTTAAAGAGTTTGAAGTAGAGTTCTTAGATTTTATGAATAGAAATCACAGAAGTGAATTGGATGCTTTACGTTCAGGTAAACTTAGTGAAGAGGCTATATCTGCTTTAGAAAAAGTAGCTAAAGATCTATCTGCAAAGTATAAAAACTAATAATATGGGTAGCATTAGTTAATGCTACCCGATTTTTAATTGCATTATGGCAAATTTAAAGGAAATACGAAACAGAATTTCATCGGTTAATTCAACCATGCAAATTACTTCTGCCATGAAAATGGTGTCTGCTTCTAAGCTTAAAAGAGCTCAGCAAGCAATTGAAAAAATGCGTCCTTTTTCTGAAAAATTAAGTGCCATTATTCAAAATGTTAGCTCCGGCGACTCAGAAGGTGAGTATGCAAATGTTTCTGAAAATAAAAAGGTGTTAATTGTTGCAATTACATCTAATAGAGGTTTGTGTGGTGCATTTAATGCTAATGTTGCGAAAAAAATAAATCAAATTATTAAATCAGACTATTCAGAAGCAGATGTTACTGTGTATGGAGTAGGTAAAAAAGGTGCAGAGACTTTCAAAAATAATTTTTTGGGAGAACGCAATTTATTACCGGAAAATGCTTCTGATATATTTGATGACTTGACATTCGAAAATTCTGTTAAGTATTCTTCTGAGTTTATGAAACTTTATGTTGAGGGTACTTTCGATAAAGTAGTTTTAGTTTACAATAGTTTTAAAAATGCTGCTGTTCAAATACTAAAAAATGAACAGTTTTTACCTATCGAACAAAATGAAGGGGAAATTAGTGATAGTAATATCAACTATATATTTGAACCAAGCGAATCTGAAATTTTAGAAGATATAATTCCACAATCATTACAAGTTCAGTTTTTTAAAGCACTATTAGATTCAGCAGCTTCTGAACACGGTGCTAGAATGACGGCTATGCATAAAGCAACCGATAACGCTGAGGATATTCTTGGTGATTTAAAACTTACTTATAATAAATTGCGTCAGGCATCTATTACCAACGAAATACTTGAGATTGTTGGAGGTGCTGAGGCATTAAATGGGTAACATTTTGTTTATTTTAATCTTACTTTCGTAATTAATGGACTATTTTACAATTGCTAGAGTTATTCATGTTTTATCCATAGTTATTTGGATAGGTGGTGTTACCATGGTTACTATGGTAATTATTCCAGCGGTTAAAAACATGAGTAGTAAAAAAGATAAGATAGACACTTTTGAAATTATTGAGGGAAGATTTGCTCTAATCGCCAAAGTAACTACTATTATAAGCGCAATTACTGGCTTTTATATGATATATCGACTCGATGCATGGGAACGATATTTAGAGCTCAAGTATTGGTGGATTCATGCCATGACGATTGTATGGTTTTTGTTTACGATGGTTTTATTCGTATTGGAGCCTTATGTTCTGCACAAACTATATCTCAAGTACGCAAATAAAAATCCAAACAAAACATTCAACTTTATTCAAAAGCTTCATTGGTTTTTATTATTTATAAGTTTGGTGGCTATTACCGGAGCAGTTGCTGGTAGTCATGGGTGGTTGTTGTAGGGTTGATCACCTATCCAACCACATCTTAAATTCCTTAACCCTATCGCGGTTTACAACAATACCTTCATCTAAAACATCCATTTATGTCTTTCACTAAACAAATGGATATATTATTCTATTTAGAGATAGCCTTTTTCTTTGTAGCGGAGATTAGACAAGAACTAATATTCTTTTTTCTTTTTGAAAAGTAAATCAAACTTTTTTATTGTATTTTCTTTTGAGGTGCAAAAGAAACAAAACACCTCAAGCCTGTAAGGAAATTGCTGCACCCGCACAAGGGCTTTACGCAGCAGCAACGCGGTACAATCTTCACGCTTCATGCTCTTTTTCTGCCCAGCCTCAATTATCATCCCATAGCAGAAACCCTCCTGAGGCGGCCAGGCGCAATTACGCGTGGATTGCCGCTATTTCTGAACAGGCTTTGCTTCTTCCTTATCAGGAAGAATAGGTTTCGATTATCTTTTTGGAATCTATTATTGATAATAAAACAAAAGACCAACTTGTTAAAATATAGTATTCTCCAGACTTAATACTCTGTCTGTTTTTTGGCAGAAAATAAATTATAAAGGGGTTGTAACCAACAAGTATATTGATTCAACCAAACTCACCTATCCAACCACCTCTTAAACTCCCTAACTCTATCTCTACTTACAACAATATCATCATCGTAATTGCAATGCAAAATAATTTTTAACCTGCTCCCCGACCAGGTATGTATTTCGTTTAGAGAATCGAAATGAACAATTAACTTCCGGTTTACTCTAAAAAAATCTTTATCACTTAATAGACCCTCTAATTGATCTAGCGTATAGTCGATAGGGTAGTTGCGTTTCTCTTTGGTTTGTAAGTAAGTACCCTTCATCATCGAATAAAAACAGAATATATCATCTGTTTTTATAGACCTAATTTTTTCTCCAACTTTAATGATAAACCTACTCTTATTTTCGTGATTGTCTTTTCGTAATAAACCTGCAATTTCTTGCATAGTAAAATCATTATCTTTCTTAGAGTTATACGACAAGAACTTATCTATTGCGCTTGTCAACTCTTCGGAGTCAATAGGTTTTAATAAATAGTCAATCCCATTTGCTTTAAATGCTTTTAGAGCATATTCATCATAAGCAGTTGTGAATATTACTGGAGGAACCTTTTCCATTTTTTCGAAAACATCAAACGCTGTTCCATCACCTAACTGAATATCAGAAAAAACCAATTCTGGTAATGGGTTAGATTTAAACCAATCTATAGCTTCTTGTGCCGAACCCAGACAAGCAAGCACTTCAATATCACGATTGCTTTCTTCAATTAAAGTCCGCATTCTTTTGGCAGATCTCAGCTCATCTTCTATAATAATTGCTTTCACTTATTCAATGGTTAAGATTGGTAACTTAGCTGTAAATGTACTTTCTGTTTGTACAATTTCCATAGTTTTTTCACTAATTAGCTGTAAACGCTTATTAATGTTCTCTAACCCAAAACCAGTTGAATGTGGTTTTGAATCAGGCAATTGAAGATTGTTGCTTACACAAACCACATCATCACATAACTCTATAACAAGGTTTAAAGGTTTTTGCCTGGAAATTACATTGTGCTTTATTGCATTTTCCACAAGCATCTGTAATGCCATAGGGATTAGCATTCCTTCTTTTTTATCATCCATTTTTAACTCAACTTTTAAAGAATCCTCAAATCGTATGTTTAATAAAAACAAATACGACTCAATGAACTTTTTCTCATCTTCAAAAGAAACCAAATCTCTACCTCTGTTTTCTAATGTGTAACGGTAAACCTTACTCAATTGCTGAATAAACTTTACAGCTAAGTCGGGGTTTTCATGGACTAACGAAGTAAGTACATTCAAACTATTGAAAAGAAAGTGTGGATTTACCTGATTTACTAACGATTTATATTGAAAGTCTAATAATTCCGTATTTGCCTTTTCCTCATTTACAGCTGATTTTCGCCACGATTGAAAGAAGCTTATCGAAGTTATAGTACTGGTGATTATTAATGCAATTATCACAGCCAAACGCCCATTTGTTAAAGCCCAATGATATATATCTCCTTCAATACCTCCTTTAATTAATGTGGTGAATATTGCATTTACAATTATTATATCACTTGCAGAGTAAGTGACAAGAGCAATAAACCCAACAGCAAGCCTTTTAACCGGTTGCTCTAACCACGATATTTGACTGTCAATTTTCTCGTGAATATATTCATTCCCAATCCATTGTGTAACCCAAATTGCCATTGACCAAACTGTTGCAATAATAAAATTCAAAGGACTTGCTAATGCATAACCCTTCGAAAACAAGACAGCAGTTATCATGCTACCAATTAAAACTATCAACAATGATAATGGCTGTTTAAAATAATAGGGACACTTCATGATTATTCTTTTCTTCTTTTATCGCGCATGTATTTTTCAATTTTTTTCTCTTCCCAGTCTTTAGAAAAAACAGAATAGGCACCATAAACCTTTAAAGCGTTCAATGCTAACCCAAGCCCCCAACCTAACATTGGCCAGTAAAACCACAAGTGATTAGGAGAAGTAACCAAGTTTAAAATAACCAAGAATGCATTTACAATTATGTAAGTTCCAAGGTGGAGGAAGAATTTTTTTTCTTCTTCAACCCTTTCTTTTGCCTCTCTGTATTGATCTGATTTATCGTCTATTATTTTCATGAGTAATGATTTATTATTTTACTCAAAGATGAAGATGATTTTTGAAAACAAAAATTAAAACCCGATGAATTGCCGTTTTTACTGGTTGAATTGTATTTGATGATTTTATTTACATGTTTGGTTGGGTCAATTATAAACATGTCCTATTAGAGATGATATTTATTCCTTAATATTAGAAAAAGTGTATTGATATGGAAAAATTTAACTTGATCGATACATAAGAAGTGCGTTGGCCTGAAAGAAAGGCGAGCCAGAGTGGGAGTGTACCCCGAAGGGTTTATGAATACATATAAAAATATACACAACATGAATAATTGATTTCTTTGTAAAATTCTTCAAAAGGGGCCCTGTTTGGACATGTCTTCCTCCTGAGGCGGACAGGTTTGCTTAGAATTCGAAAGAAATCAAGAGTGCTTGGAAGCATCTTTCTTTAGCTCATATTAGGGTCTGATTTTATTTGAATTCGCTGAATCTCGCAAGCTCGATTTCAAGATTTTTTGTTTCTTTTTCATCGGAAAAAGATATATAAACAGAACACTAATGTATAGCGAGTTAGAAATATAACTGAATATTAGTAAGTATATTAATCAATAAAACACCTCAATTAACACAAAGCCAACCAAACCCATAAAAAAACAGGAACCCATATTACTATATAACAGGTTATTATGATTAACCCCCAACAAGTAAATATGTAAAGTGCTGAATAACAATATTATATACTATTTGAGGATATGACCCTCTTTTTTATCTTTGCAACCTTTAAAATCAGAAAAATAAACTAAATAAAAATACATGAATTTTTTACAAGAAAACTTAATCTATACAATTCCCCTGATGGGAATAATAGGATTATTGGTAATGATGACCAAAGCTGCATGGGTAACTAAGCAAGATAGCGGAGATGAAAAAATGTCTTCTCTTGCAAAACATATTGCCGATGGAGCACTTTCATTTTTAAAAGCTGAATGGAAAATACTTAGCTATTTTGTTGTAGTTGCTTCAATATTACTAGCGTACTCAGGTACTTTAATAGAACACTCTAGTTGGATAATTGCTGTTGCATTTTTAATTGGTGCTTTCCTATCTGCATTTGCAGGATATATAGGAATGAACATAGCAACTAAAGCAAATGTTAGAACAACACAAGCTGCACGTACTAGTTTACCACAAGCACTTAAGGTTTCATTTACCGGTGGTTCGGTTATGGGTCTTGGAGTTGCCGGATTAGCTGTTTTAGGATTGGGAAGTTTATTCATAGTTTTCTTTAACATGTTTGTTCCTGAAGGAGCTGCTATTACTGGTGCCGAAATGAGAACAGCAATTGAAGTACTTACTGGGTTTTCGTTAGGTGCTGAATCAATTGCTTTATTTGCGCGTGTTGGTGGAGGTATTTATACTAAAGCTGCCGATGTTGGTGCCGATTTAGTTGGTAAAGTTGAAGCAGGTATCCCTGAAGATGATATACGTAACCCAGCTACAATTGCCGATAATGTTGGTGATAACGTAGGTGATGTTGCAGGTATGGGTGCCGATCTTTTCGGATCTTATGTTGCAACTATTTTAGCTACAATGGTATTGGGACAAGAAATTAATTCTGCTGATAATTTTGGCGGAATGGCTCCTATTTTATTACCTATGGTAATTGCAGGTATCGGTCTTATTTTCTCAATCTTTTCTATGTCACTTATTAAAATAAGTGGTGAAGATTCTTCTGTTCAAAAAGCATTTAATAAAGGAAACTGGACTTCAATCATACTTGTTACTATTGCTTCTTATCCGCTTGTTCAATGGATGATGCCAGAAACAATGGTTCTTAGAGATCATGAGTTTACAAGCATGGGTGTATTTTACGCTATTGTTGTAGGATCTGTTGTTGGAGCTTTGATGAGTTGGATAACAGAATACTATACGTCTATGGGTAAAAAACCTGTAAATGATATTGTTCAACAATCAGCAACCGGTCATGCAACAAACATTATTAGTGGACTTGCTCTTGGAATGCAATCAACTGTTATTCCTATTCTTATTTTGGCTTCAGGTATAATATTCTCTTATTATTTCGCAGGTTTATACGGTGTGGCTATTGCTGCTGCAGGTATGATGGCAACTACAGCTATGCAATTAGCAATCGATGCTTTTGGACCTATTGCCGATAATGCTGGAGGTATTGCTGAAATGAGTATGTTACCTAAAGAAGTTAGACAAAGAACTGATAATTTAGATGCTGTTGGTAATACAACTGCTGCAACTGGAAAAGGATTTGCAATTGCATCTGCTGCATTAACTGCTTTGGCATTATTTGCTGCTTATGTTGGTATTGCAGGAATCGACAGTATAGATATTTTTAAAGCACCTGTTTTAGCAATGTTATTTGTTGGTGCTATGATTCCTTATATATTCTCTTCATTGGCAATTGCAGCTGTAGGACGTGCAGCAATGGCAATGGTACACGAAGTTAGAAGACAGTTTAAAGAAATTCCAGGTATTATGGAATATAAAGCTGAACCAGAATATGAAAAATGTGTTGAAATTTCGACAAAAGCTTCTTTAAAAGAAATGATGGCTCCTGGTGCAATTGCATTAGTTGCTCCTATTCTTGTTGGATTCGGATTTAAAGATGTTTTTGAACATGTTACTTCAGCTGAAATGCTAGGTGGACTTCTTGCTGGTGTTACTGTTTCAGGTGTGTTGATGGGTATTTTCCAGAACAACGCTGGTGGTGCATGGGATAACGCTAAAAAATCGTTCGAAGAAGGTGTTGAGATTGATGGTAAAATGGAATACAAAGGATCTGAAGCGCATAAAGCTTCTGTTACTGGAGATACAGTTGGTGACCCGTTTAAAGATACTTCTGGTCCTTCGATGAATATCCTTATTAAATTAATGTCGATTGTTGCTTTAATTATAGCTCCTCATATAGCTGTTGACAGTCATACTGCAGTAGCTGTTGAAGAAGAGATTGTAGTTGTTGAGGTAATTGAGATGAATGACTTAGCAGAATTAAACGGAATGTGGAGTATAGATAATTCTCATACATACGTTGATTTTTCAATCCGACATTTCTTAGCAAATTCTAAAGGTACTATCAATAGTGTTGAAGGAAGTATAGATTTTGGAGACGATTATCATAACGGCCAAATAGATATTACTATTGATGTTAATTCATTGGATACTGGTGATGAAGAACGTGATGAACACTTAATGAGTGCCGACTTTTTTGAAGTAGAAAAATACTCTAACATAACTTTTAGTTCTTCTAGTATTGAAAAATTATCTGATGGTTATTTAGCGAAAGGTAAACTTACTATGAAAGATAAAACAGGCGATGCTGAGATTAAATTTGAATATATGGGTAACCAAGAATCACCATATAAAAAAGGACTTTTTGTTGCTGCTTTACAAGGTGAAATGGTAATTGACCGAAATGAATTTGGTCTTGAAGGTTTTCCTGGTGCTTTAGGAGATGATATTACAATCCTAAT
>Ga0164315_10003237_pt1 | contig 12608 bp, 9 predicted proteins | sample GuaBasSedimGuay6_FD_113737 | JGI IMG/M metagenome (GOLD analysis project Ga0164315, IMG submission 113737) | Subseafloor sediment microbial communities from Guaymas Basin, Gulf of California, Mexico - Guay6, Core 4569-2, 0-3 cm | ecosystem: Environmental > Aquatic > Marine > Hydrothermal vents >... | reverse complement strand
CAGCGCCACCTCGCGTTCCTTCAAGGGTTTTCCATCGGCGTCCACTACCACCACATGATTCAGACCCGGCAGACGGTCAAGAATCTTGCGAACCTTTTTGACGTGTTTGCGCTGGGTGATGACCACCGAGGTTCCGGCGTTGTCCAGGCGGGTCCACAAGGAATCCTCGCCGAAAGCGGAAAACAGGGGCTGGGCGATGCAGCCCATCTTCAAGGCCGCCAGCACGCCGAAATAAAGTTCAGGCAAACGGTCCATGAACAGACAAACCCGTTCGCCCGGCTCCACGCCGAGGTCCTGCAACCAGGCGGCGAAGGTGTCGGTCAGGATCCGCATTTCGTCGAAGGTGTAAGTCCGTTGGTTGCCCTTGAAGCCCTCCCAGATCAGGGCCGGCTTGTCCCCCTGGCCCATCTCGCAGATCCGGTCGGTGCAGTACCAGCCGATGTTGATGGGTCCGTCCTTGTGGTAACCAAGTTCCTCTTCCACCCGGGCCCAGTCGAAACCCTTGACCGCCTCTTCGTACGTCGGTGTGTTGCTCATCATCGCCCCCGGTTGGTGCAGATTGGATTCCATTTCATCCCTCCAGGATCACGGTGGCTGCCGCGAGATCCCGGGTGTGGGTCAGGCTCACAAAAACACGGCGGACGCTTAGGGCATCCGCCATTTCCTTTGCGCGACCGTGGAGTCTGACGACCGGCCGCCCATCGGGTTCGTTCATGATTTCGATGTCCTGCCAGAAGGAGCCCCCGCCGTTGGCGCCGGCCAGGGCTTTGACCATCGCTTCCTTGGCGGCAAAACGGGCCGCGAAATGCTCCGCGGGGTACCTTTTAGTCCCGCAATAGGCAATCTCCCCGGGCAGAAAAACCTGGGTGACGAAGTCATCCGCCGGAGCCTGAACCTTGGCCCTCATGCGCGATACTTCGCAGAGATCGATGCCCATCCCGAGGATCATAGGTCGTTGTCCCGCCAGTCACTGAAGAAAACGATCCCGGTCCTGTTAAATTTTAGACAAGTCAAATATAGTCATTTTTTGTGAAATTCAAGTAGCATTTTCAGTGAAAACAAAGGGTTGCGCATCCGGGAACTTCTGACCTTCTTCAAACGACATTCAGGCAGACCCGACAGGATATATTCTCCAACTTCGACCCTGGACTGGATCCCGCATTGAACGCCTCCTTCCCCTATTACGGCGAGAGCATGGCCATCCTGGCCGCCCTGATTTTTTCCTGGACCAGTGTCTTCTTCACCACCGCCGGCCAGAGGCTCGGTGTGACCACCGTCAACCTGCTGCGTCTGCCGGGCGCGGCCCTTTGCCTGGGGTCAATGCACCTGTTTCTCCATGGCAGTATCTGGCCGGAAAGCCTGGCCTGGCAGGACCAGATATGGATCGGATTGAGCGGAGTGGCCGGGCTGGCCATTGGAGATTCCGCCCTGTTCCGGGCCTTCACCCTGGTCGGCCCCCGGCGCAGCATGACCATGATGGCGCTGGCTCCCGTCTACACCACGATCATCGCCTGGGGTTTGCTGGGTGAACATCTGAACCTGTGGGCCATTTCGGGGATCATCGTGGTCATCGCCGGCGTGATGACCGCCACCATGGGCAAAGACAAAGGCACCGGCACGTTCGGTGAGTTACCCCGCAAGGTGTTGAAGACAGGGCTGCTGCTGGCCTTGGTCGGATCACTGGGCCAGGGAGTGGGAAGCGTTCTGGCCAAGATGGGCATGACAGGCGCGTCTTCGGGCAGCGCGGGCGTGGAACCGTTGGGCGCGACCCTGATCCGGCTGACCTGGGCCACGGTCTTCTATTGGCTGGCGGTCGTTCCCCGGCTGGATATCCGTGGCACCATTGACGGCCTGCGCGATCGAAGGGGCGTTTCGTCGCTGATTGTTGCCATCCTCATGGGGCCGTTCGTTTCGGTGTGGATTTCCCTGGTGGCCATCAAGAATACCGAAGCCGGCATCGCCCAGGTGCTGCTGGGCATGGTGCCGATTTTCGTGGTCGTCCCCGCCTGGCTGGTGTACCGCGACCGGCCCTCGCCCCTGAGCCTGTTCGGCATCGCCATTGCCGTGGGCGGCGGCGCGCTGATATTCCTTCGCTGACCCACGGGGATAATCACGGTTTCACATCTTCCTGCGGTGTAATACGCTATCAGCACAGGTCCGGTCCCGAATCTTTCCTCACTTGCGACGGGAATAATCCTTGAAGCCAGCCTTGAAACCCATCCACCTGAAAATCCTGCTGAGTCTGGGGACGCTGGTCTTCTTTTTCGCCGCCGCCGAGACGGCCGTGCGGGTCATGGGTGAATGGGACGCGTCGGGAAATTTCTACTTCAAGAACCGGATCATCCACCCGCATAAAATGCCCCTGAAAATGGTGGAGGAGCGGTCACGGATCCTGCAGGAATCCGATGACTCCATCGTCACCTATCACGAGGTCCTGGGCTGGGCGCCCCGACCGGGCAGCGAATCCGCCAACGGAATGTACCGCTACAATTCCCAGGGCATCCGCTCCCCCTTGCCCGCCTATGCGGACATTCCCGCCGAGGGCATCCTGCGCATCGCACTGTTCGGGGACTCTTTCACCCATGGAGACGATGTTCCCTACGAACACTCCTTCGGCGCGGTGCTGGAGAAAAAATTGAATGAGGCGGGCATCCCCGCCGAGGTCCTGAACTTCGGGGTCGGCGGTTACGGTATCGACCAGGCCCTGCTGCGCTTCCAGCAGCAGGGCGCGGCCTACGCACCCCACCTGGTGGTGCTGGGCTTCCAGCCGGAAAACCTCAAACGGAACCTGAACCTCATGCGCCCGCTCTACGATCCCCGCAGCGGTCTGCCCTTCTCCAAGCCGCGCTTCATCCTCAGCGGCCAGGGCATCAGTCTGATCAACGTGCCGGTCCTGCCCCCTGAGATGATGGTGGCCACCCTGCGCGATTTCGACCACTGGGACCTGCGGCCCCACGAATATTTTTTCGACCCCGTCGACTTTCAGACCTCCTGGTGGCAGTACAGCAAATTGTTCGCCACCCTGGTCGATCTGAAAACCGATCCCCGCAACGGCTGGCTTTTGAAGCGGATCATTTTCCAGGAAGGCAGCGAGGAGCAGCAGTTGGGCTGGGGCGTGATCCAGGCCTTTGGGCAGGAAGTGGCCACCGCGGGATCCCGGTTCCTGATCGTCCATTTGCCTTCGCACCCGGAGATGGAACTTCACGCGGGCCTTGGCCGGTGGACCTACCAGACCTTTCTGGACGCCCTGGACAGCCAATATGATGTCGTCCACCCGGAGGCGGCCCTGATCAGAGCGGCCGGGGAAGGCGGTTTCGGGGAAATCTACGCGGGTCACTTCAACGAGAAGGGGAACCGGATCATCGCCGAGGCGATGTTCGATCATCTCACCAGATGACAGGCAGTCCGGATCAAAAAAACAGGCCGGAAGCCATGACGCTTCCGGCCTGAATTTCAGTAGAGAAAGGCGAACCTAGCTGTCGCCCCCGCAGTCGGGAGTGACGGTGTAGCCCATGCCTTCTCTTTCGACAACTTCTCCACCGGAGCTGTCGTGGGGTACGACAACCTTGATTTCAGTGTCGGTACTCACGTCGTTTTCACCGGTGATCCGGTAGGTGATCGTGTAGACCCGGCCCTGGTCGCCACCCATGCGCTCGGCGCGCAACATGACTCCGTTGGGACAATCGATAACGATATCGTCCACGGTATTGCCGTCGCCAAGGTGGTCCTCGGGCTCGTCGCTGCTGACCGAAACCACCTGGGCGGTGGACAGGTCGATCGGGTTGCCACAGGCGTCCTCAGCCGATTCGAAAACCATCTCCGGAGTGATGGTGCGGTACTTGTGATTTACCGGCCACAGGGTGATCGCTTCGTCGCGGACTTCGATGATCGGCGCCCGCTGATCGTCGAGGACGACAACAGCCTGGCACATCGAGGAATCGGTGCCGTCGGAAACCATCAGGTCGACCATCAGGGAATCGGCGCACAAGGCGTTGCCGGTCAGGGTCAACATGGGGTTGACCGCCGTAGCGTCGTCGAGAGTGCCACCCTCGAAGGCGAGGGACCACATGTAGGTCAGGGTGTCACCGTCCGCGTCGGCGGATCCGGAGCCATCCAGCTGGACCATCATGGTGTCCGCATCGACAGTCACCAGGTAGGGACCGCCCGCGTCACAGGTCGGAGGAATGTTCATCCAGGTCGCCGTCACTGTATCGGTCATGGCTTCTTCGGTGCCGGGGTGCAGTGAAGAAACAGTGATGGTGTCCGTGCCGGAACCGCTGTCGCCGGTGTAGCTGAAAGCCGCCACGCCGGTGCTGTCGGTAGCCACGACCAGCGGGTCGCCGGAATTCGGACCTTCGATGATGGTGAAGGTGACATCATGGCCGACCACGGGGAATTCAGCGGCATTTTCGCCCCGGAAAATCGTGGCGGAAATGTTGTGTTCCTTGCCCTGCATCAATTCGGCGCTTTCCGGTTTCACAAACATCTCGACCACCAGCATGTATTTCAGGGCAACGGTGCAGGCGCCTTCGAGGTTTTCATTGGCCAGCTGGAAATAGCCGCCGGTAGCATCCACGCAACCCTCCAACAGGGTGTGGTGGGTGGGGGTTTCCCCGTGCAGGAGCGCGGAATTCATGACACCCGCCGTCTGAACCGCGGCGCAGGCCTCGGATACGGCGATCGCGTCATCGGCCTCGCCGGTTCCCACCAGCAGGATATGTTGGTCCTTGGCCTTCTGCGCCGACAGAACCGTCAGGGCCCCGTTAAGAGCGCCCGCAAGATCGACACCGGTCGTGGGCACCAGGCGGTCGGTAAGCAGGGCAGACAGGGCCGGGTTGATGATGTCCTTCAGGTTTTCCGGAGTCACCGGCACCAGGCCGTCGAGGACCATACCGATGGTGTCGCCGTAAACCAGCGCTCCGAGGGCGACCATGCCGTCCTGGGGAATTAGGTCGGAATTGTTGATACAGGCCCCAACGGAATCCAGGACATTCTTGAGTTCCTCGTTGGAAACACTGTCCGAAACATCCAGGCACAGGACGATCTCACTGGGCCCGATGGCCTTCGCGCCAGCCTTACCGAAATCCATATTCAAAAAGGTGGGAGAAGATCCTTCGTCCTGGGAACAACCCACTACTCCGAGCAGAATGATCCCAAGAAGCAGAAAAACATAACCGAATCTGGACATGGCCTAAGCCCTCCATTTGGTGAAAGTCATGAGAAGTACTTCAAATCCCTCGCGCTGGTGAAAATGGAAGACATTCTAAAATATCGAAACGAGAATGCTCCCAAAATCACTCCAAACTCGAAAAGATTTTATCATCTTAGAGCAAATTTGTCAAGTTTCAGACAATGAATAGGCCATTTGAGCAAATCCTGCTGAAAACCACCCATCAAAGAAAATCCCCCGGCCACATGGCCGAGGGATTATCTATCTTGTTTATCTACATTGGGTTGTATGTACCCCTGCCCTATTTCCCAAAAAGCCCCTTGAGCTTTTTGCTCACCTCGTCCTTCAGGTCATCCTTCACCTGGTTCGAGATCTGGGATTTGAGGTTGTTCGAGAATTCGGAATAATCGATGCCCATCCTGGGGCTGGTCATGGTCCCCCCCACGCTCAGCGGCAGGCGCAGCCGCTCGGATTTATCGCCGAACATTCCGGCCACGGTTCCCACCAGACCTCCGCTGGCGTAGAGACGAGCCGTCTGGTCCTTGGACAACAGGATCGAGCCTTTGTAGTCCAGGTCGCCGTCAAAGCCGTAGGACCCCCCGAGAGAAAGATCTCCGAACGACCCCAGCTTCGTCTTGAACTGATCCAGGCCCACCCGGCCGTTTTCGACCTTGATCAGGGTGGTCAGATCCTTCAGGGCCTGTTCCTTGTCCAGTTTCCCACCCAGTTTGGACGCCAGGGAACCCAGGGCCGAATCCACGAATTCACCCGTCACGACTTTCCCGCTGGTCAAAGAAGCCTTCGAATCCATGGTCATGGTGCTTTTGATCCGCTCGGGATCACGACCGTTGGCGCTGAAACTGCCGGTCAGGCCCGCCTTACCGAACACGACCCCACCGCCGAATGCCGCAAACCGGGTGACGAAGTTGTCGGCTTCGATATCGGCCGCCTCGAATTCACCGCTGTAGCCGGGATCGTTCAGGTTGTTCAGGTCGATGGCCACTTTCCCGCTGGCGCGGCCGCCATACACGTTGGCCGTCATGTCGTAGGTCTCCAGGATCCGGTCCTTATACCTGATCTTTCCCGAAACCCCGGTGAAGGAAACGTTGCTGTAGATCAGGGTATCGGCACTGATGGTACCCTGGCACAGCATATCGGGGATGGGTTCCGCATCGATGGTATCCGAAAGTGCAGCAACCGGCGCAGTCGAAGGAGCGGCGCCGGGCGTCGCGGCGGGAAAAAGTTTGTCGATGTCGATCCGGCGCGAACGGACCTCGAAGGTGAGGCGGGGTTTCGGCAGGGAATCGCGGTTGTCCTTTTCCTCCGGCAGGAAATAGGGCAGATGATCAACCAGCTTTCCGGTCAGGGACAGATCCCCCGCGCCGAAAACGGCATCCAACTTTTCCACCGTGACCGAGCCCGGGTCAAAACTCACCGACCCGTTCAATTTTTCCAGGGCGTCGGGCAGGGCGGGATCCCGGTAGGAAACATCCTTGAAAATGACGCGACCGGAATAGTCCATCTCCTCCACGTTTTCCGTGCGGCCGGAAAAAGTCGCCTCGAGATTGCAGCGGCCGGCCAAATCAGCCTTTTGCTCCGGCGGCAGAAAAGGTTTAACGAAGGCCAGATCGATGGAGCCCGATACGGCCCCGTCCACCCTGGGATCTTCGAAATCCACCACCGTCAGGGTCAGGTCCAGCGGCTGGTCAGCAAAGGCCCCGCCTTCACTTTGGACCTTCAATTCGTCAGGTTTGAAATCAACCCGGATTTCCTGGACCCGAAGTTCCCCCGCGATATCGCGGCTCGAAGCCCGCAGTCCGGCAACCTTGACCTGGCCTTCATAAGCCAGGGGTTCGGCCCGGACCTGGTCGAAATCCAGATCGGCCTTCAGTGACACATCTCCGGCAATGGTAAAGGGTTCCAGTGGTTCGAGTTGTTCAGGCGTGAGATAAGCAAAGAGATCGGTCAGGGCGATGTTTTCGATCCGCACTTCACCCACCGCGCGCAGACTGTCCGGCAGAGTGGTCAGATTGCCCGTAAAACTGAGAGGCAGACCATTTATCTGCAGATCCCCCTGTGTCAGTTCGACCTCCTGCCGTTCAGCGTCGAAAGTAAGATCGTAATCCAACTCCGCTGCCAATGCCGGCAGCGGTTTTTCCCCGGCCACCAGCAGACTGTCCACCTGAAGCTGTCCCGACGAACGGAACACTCCCGGCCGCGGATTCGTCAAACCCGACGTCAGGTTCAATCCGGCCAGGTCAACCTGTTGGCCGGTTGTTTCGTCACTGAAAACGAGACTGCCGTCATGGATCTCCAGGCGATCGAAACTGACGGCGACTTCGGCCTGGGTATTTTCATCCCCAGCCTCGGAGCCGTCGGCGGACGTTCCGGATTCCCCCTGCATTTCGAAGGTGAAGTTATTTGTTCCATCGGCATGTTTGACCAGCCTCACCCGGGGACGTTCGATGACCAGCCGGTTGACCTGGAATTCGCCCCGGACCAATGGGGAAAGCTGGAGTTTGAGATCGATATTTTCCGCGAACAGCATTGGCTCACCGGAGAATCCGGGAGGATTCGCAATCTCCACCTGCGCGAGCTGAACCCCCAGCCCGCCGGCGAAGGACAAGCCGACATCCCCTACGGAAATTTCCCGGCCCAGCTTTTCGCTGGCCATGTCCACGGCCATGTCCCGGACCTTTTCAGCGGGAAAGAACACCCGCAGGCCAACCACGACCACCAGGATTACGCCGAGAATGATCCCAAACGTCCAAACCAGTTTTCTGGGCATCTTTTTCATGATTCGACCATCCCGGGGATATTCAGTTCAAGAAGATTCCAGCCGCGGCCCAAGGCACCACCGGCATCCTTTCCATCGCCCTGATACTGTGGCACTTGAGGCGAATCAAGTAATATCCGCCCCGGAGATGCCCGAGGAGCCTTTGATGGCGGGATATCACTACCCCTTGACACTTCCCAAAGTCAGCCCCGAGACCAGATATTTGTTCAGCACCAGGAACAGGACCACCACGGGAATGCACACCAGAAGCGACCCGGCCGCATAGTTGGCCCACTCGGTCTGATAGGTGGTGAACAATGATTCCAGCCCCAAAGGCAGGGTCATGAGTTCCTTGCTGGCCAACATTACCCGAGCGACCATGAATTCACTCCACCCGGTCATGAAGGAAAACAGGGCCGTAATGACCAGGGCCGGTGTGCTCAAGGGAAGGGTCACCCGAAAATAGGCCTGGAAGGGAGTGCAGCCGTCGATCAGGGCGGCTTCATTCAAGGCGGTGGGAATGGTGTCGTAGTATCCCTTCATGGTCCAGATGCAGAAGGGCAGCGCCGTGGCCACATAGGCGATCATCACTCCGCCCAGAGTGTCGACCAGGTGGAACTTGCGCATCATCAGATACAAGGGCAACAGCAGCATGGTGGCGGGAAACATCTGGGTCATCAGGATGCCCTGCAAAGCGGCGCCCCGCCCGCTGAAGCGATAGCGTGAAAGGGCGAATCCCCCCAGGCTGGCCAGGGCCACCCCGATCAGCGCGGTCCCCAGCGACACCACCAGCGAATTGCGCAGCCACAAAAGAAACGGCTTTTCCGTGAGCATGATCCGGTAGGCGGCAAAAGTATGGTTGTCGGGAATGAGCTTCAGGTCCGTGCTGTACAGCTGATCCCCGGGGCGCAAGCTGATGCCGACGATCTGCAGGATTGGAAAAATGGAAAACAGCACGAACATCCACACCAGGGCATGCACCCAAACGTGACTCCAGATTCGGCCTGCCGTTATTTTCCTGGCCATCAATAAGCCTCCTCGCGCGCTGCGCGGTTGTAGCCCTTCACGATAAATACCAGGACCAGGAAAATGAACACGCTGAACGCGGCCGCATACCCGTAGCGGTAGTACTGGAAGGCCGCCTTATAGACATAGGTGACCAGAATATGCGTTTTGTCCGCCGGAAGCCCCTGGTCGGTGACCAGCCACATCACGTTCAGATTATTGAAGGTCCAGATGGTTCCCAGCACCAGCGCCGGCAGTAGAACCGGTTTGAGCATGGGCAGGGTGATGCTGTAGAACTGGCGCACGGGCCCGGCCCCGTCGATGCGCGCGGCCTCGTACAGTTCCTTCGGAATGCTCTGCAAACCACCGAGCGCTATCACCATGATGAAGGGAAATCCCAGCCAGATATTGGTGATCACCGGCGCCATGAAGGCCCAGAACTCGCTGGTGAACCAGGGAACGGCCTCGATGCCGATCTTGCCCAGCAAAATATTGACGGCCCCGTACTCCACGTTGAACATGCCGCGCCAGGTCAGGGCCGAAATGTACTGAGGCATGGCCCAGGGCAGGATCAACAGGGCGCGGTAGATATTGCGGCCGGGCAGTTTGCGGTTCAGCAGCAGGGCCGCCCCCAGTCCCAGGGTAAAATGGAACACCAGGTTGATGGCCGTCCAGGCGATGGTCTTGCCGAAGATGCGATAGAAGTCCGCTTCTGCGAAAAGCCGGAAATAGTGGGTTAGCCCGATCAATTCAGGATTGCGAAAATGGAACATGTTCCAGTTGGTCAGCGAAATGTAGACGTTGAAAAAGAAGGGATAGGCCACCACGCCCAGCAGAACCACCGCGCTGGGCAGCAGGAACCAGAAGGCCAGACGGTTTTGGGTCCGCCTCGCGCTCATTCGCGCATCCTTTCGATCATCGTGGCGGCCCTTTTCTGCATGGCTGGGGCCGCGTCCTCGGGGCTGAGTTCGCCGTTCATCACGCTCTGGTAACTGGGCCGCATGGCGTCCCACACCGCGCGCATCTCCGGCACGATGGGCATCAGACGGCCCCTGGCGATCTGCTCGCGGCTGGCCAGTTGCACCTCGTCATTGACGATCCCGGGATCCTGGCCCGCCTTCAAGTCGCTCGGCTGCACACTCAACCCCTTGGCCAGGGCGATCTGGACCTCCGTACCCGTCAGCCATTTGAGCAGCTCAGCCGTACACTCCCGGGTAGCTTCATCCATGTAACGGTTTATGGAATAACACTTTGCCGACGTCATCGGCGAAGGCCACAACCCCGTGGATGAGACCAGGGGAATGCTGGCGACCTGAATGTCGATCCCCGCCGAACGGTAGCCCTCCCAGGACCAGGGTCCGTTGATGATGTAGGCCGCGCGGCCTTCCTTGAAGAGGGTGTCGGCAAGGGGATAGTCGCACTCCAAAGGCACGACTTTCGATTGTTTCAGGTCGCTGAGGAAGGTCAGGGCCCCCACCATGGCTGGACTGTCCAGGGTCGGCCAGGATTCATCGTTCATGACCCAGCCACCAAAACCGCCCAGCCAGGGAACCAGCCAGAACGGTTCCAAAAGGTTGAAGACCAGTCCGTACTGTTCAGGTTTGCCGTCGCCGTCTTCATCCACCGTCAATTCGGCCAGCTGTTTGATCCAGGTGTCGGTATCGGTCGCGACTTCGGAGACCAGCCCTTTGTTGGCCACCAGTGTCAGATGGTTTCCGATCTGGTCGGGCAGCCCCCACACATGGCCGTCCAGGACAGGCAGAGCCACCTGGTCGAAACGATCGATTTCCGATTGGGGCAGCAATTCCTCCACCGGCATCAACAATCCCATGATGGAATAGGGGCCGATCTTGTCGGCCGGCCCGTAGACAAGGTTGGGTCCCCCGTAAGCGAGGGCGGCGGTCTGAAACTGGGTCTGGAGATCTTCGGTGCGGTAATGAACGCGTTCAATCGTGAAGTCCGCGTATTCGGGGTGCCGGCGCTGGAATTCGGCCACGTGTTCGTCGAAGAAGATCTGCTCCTGCGGATCCATCTGTTCCCAGACAATGACGCTGCGGCTGCGATCAATGCGGCCGCAGGACAACAGGCCGGGCAGCATACTCATGACAATGAGAATGAAAATTGATCTGCGAAAAATGATAAGGTGCGGCATCTTTTTCATGGCCGGGACCATACACCCAAATCATTCTTCAAACATCATTTCACCAACTCTCCGGCAAAAAAATGGGAATGAAGTGGAATTCCATTGAATCACATACCACCGATGCGGTAGATTCCCTCAACTATGAATATCGCACCTCGCCTTTCTCACGCCCGCGCCCTGTGTCTCCCGGTCGTGATCATCGCTCTTCTGCTGACCGCCATCGCGGTTGCCGTCCCCTTCCACCAGCCGACCATCGACGGAATAATCACCTATGACGGAGTCGACTGGGATCCCGCCGACCTGATCGTCGACGACAGTCATGATGACATCAGACAATCTTCCAATGTCCGGTTTCTGTGGAGTACCTGGGACCAGGACAGCCTTTATATCGCGGTTACCTTCCAGGATTTCGGAACCATTATTTCGGAAGCACTTCGCATCTATGTGGACCTGGACCGGGGCATCGGTCCTCAGGAAGCATCGGTCCTCGATTCCCTGGCCGGCAACTTCGAAATGCCCACAGGCCATCGCTTCGAGCTGGCTCTCGGCCGGCTGGCTGAAGATACTCCCAATGGTCCTGCGCCCCGGGCCCACCTGGTGACCGGCAATGACGGCACCATGACCCCTCTTGCCGCCCGGGTAAATATCCACCAGGCCACCAGTGGCAAACCCCTGCCCCCCACCGTTGACAAACGCAAGCTCCCTTTCTGGGCCAACGCGGAGTTTGCTTTGCCTTGGACCGCTATCTATCCAAATGAAGGCGGCGGCGTTCCCACCAATGCCGTGATCAAGATGGTGGCTATTGCCGGCATCGATTCACCCGACAGCAACGGTTTCGACAGCGCTCCGGACAATGACGGCATGGACGACGACCTGAGCGCCACAATTCTGCTGGCCAACCTGAGCCCATCGGTGATCGATGCCGACGGCGACGGCCAACCCGATCCCGCCGACGCCAAAATCAGCGGAACGGTGACTCTGCCCCAGGATCCGGGCAACGTCCCGGTAACGGTCCAGGCTGAACTCATCAATTTCCCGGGCCGTGACATCGGCGTTCCGCTTTCGATGACCACATTCGCCGATACCGTTCGCACCTGGACTCTCCACCGGCTTCCCGCCGGCACCTACCTGGTCACAACCAGCGCGCTCGGGTACTTCTCCGACACCGTGGAAGTAGTGGTGGCACAGAGCGAACAAATCACGGGCACCGACCAGAGCCTGACCAAGGCCACCGCCATCAGCGGTACCGTCACCTTTGTTGCGGGCGACACGAAAAGAATAGGCCTCATTACGCTGAAGGACGCCGCCGGTGTAGTTCTCCAAACCCAGGAGAGTGCAGAGGGGGGCGGTCCCTATACCTTTTTCGTTGAAGAAGGCGGAGACTATATAGTAGAGGCCACGGCGACGACATATTATCCTGCCGAAACTTCCTTGACCGTGGTCGCCGGTGAAGACCAGACCTCCATCAACTTCGACCTTATCCGCCATATCGAAGTCAGTGGCATAGTGTCCTT